>ERZ1066117.11-NODE-11-length-294721-cov-16.009977_pt1 | contig 294721 bp, 201 predicted proteins | sample MGYA00382764_ERZ1066117 | MGnify/ENA primary metagenome ERZ1066117 (study PRJEB33369, sample SAMEA5778347) | biofilm metagenome | biome: Industrial cooling water; feature: Water cooling tower basin; material: Biofilm | place: United Arab Emirates | collected...
CTGCGTAGGCTGCAGCGTGCTCGGGGTTGAACCGGCGGCGGATGCGGACCTGGTCGCCGGTGTCGGGGTGAGTGATCCAGACGCCGTCACGCACCTTCTGCGGGTCCACCTGCAGCGAAGCGAAGGGGCGGGGCGGGGTCGGAACGTTGGTTGCCGTGCTCATCTGCTCTGCGGTCCTCTGTTGGTCAAGTCGCACACGCGAAGTGTGCGCGTGCGGCGGTTTCTTGGGCGAACTCCTCAGCACCTTCTGCCAGCTCTAGCAGCTCGTGCCGGTTGATCCGGTCGGCGAGGTCGCGCGGTTGCTCCGCGCGCTCGCGGTAGTGCCGCGCCAGCCTCTGCAGCAATGCGGCGAGCTGCGCCGCCTCCTGCTCGCTGCCGGTGCGGCCCACGTGGTTCATGCGGTCAAGGCCTCTTCGATGACGTCGCGCAGCGTCTTGCCGTCCATCGCGGCCTCGATCGCTGCCAACCGCCGCAGGCGCTCGACGGCGTCGACGACCTGCCAGGCGCCGCGACGCAGCTGCGTCAGCAGCACGAACGTCCCCACGGTCAGCCGCAGGCGCGCAGGCGACTTCGGCTGCTCGCCGCGTTCCATGAACGCGCGCAGCTCCTCGACCTCGTCGGCCGGCAGCGCGCGCAGGTACGCGATGACCTCCGCGGTCAGATTGGGGTCCGCGGGCCGCGCCGTCGACGACTTCGCGGCCCGCTTCCTGCTCGTCACAGGGCCCCTTGGGCCACGACGACCCAGCCGCCGGCAAGCCGCTCGGCAACGTCCCACTGGTTCACGTGAACTCGGCTGCCGTCGGGCAGCTCCATCAGTGTCAGATTCAGCATCGTTCGTCTCCTTGGTTCAGGACCGGGCCACGACCTGATCGTTCGTCAGGGGCTTCCCGGTCCGGGTGTCGATCAGGACGCCGTTGCGCTCGACGATCCGCCCATCTGGGGGCTCGGGGAACGGCGACGGCGCGACGTCCTCGCTGTCGGGCTCGCTGAAGTCGGCCCAGCGCGCGGCGATCGTCGACAGTCCGGCGAGGATGCCCTTCGTCAGCTCGCCCGTGTCGATGTTGGCGTGCGCGATCGTGGCGCGGATCTCGGGGCGGGCGAACTCCTCGGGCCACCGGCGCTCGAGGATCCAGGCCGCGGCCTTCCAGTCCTTCGGCGCCGCCTCGCGGACGTGCGCGAGCATGCTGGTTTTCGCGGTAGCGATGGCAGCATCAAGAGCCGTCGCAAAGTCGCGGTGGCGCTCCCGGTGCGAGCGTACGGTGGACGGTGCCACGCCAGCGGCGCGCGCAGCGACGTCGATCGGCAAGCCGCCCGCGATCCCCTCGAGGATCGCGGCGACGTTCTTCGGCGTCATGCGCGAGCGCGGCCGGCCGATCTTGCCCTTTCGCTGGCGTGCCATGGTCACTCCGGGAGCACGACGCGCCAGCCGCGCGCCCGCCAGCCAGGCAGGTCGGCCGGTGCGATGTTGATGCGCTCGCCGGTCGGGCTCTCGATCTCAACGATCTGCGAACGGCGCTGCATCGCGAGCCGGTTGCGCTCCTCGGCTGCGATCTGCTCAGCCGTGAGAGGCGGCGGCTCCGCGAGTCGCCGCCTCCCCTCCGACCGGTCGTAGTTGCCCAGGTCGTTGGCCATGGCGTCAGCCGTCCTGCGGGGGCGCAGCCTTGACGACGATTCGCCCGTCCGGCGTCCTCTCGAACTGTTCGTCGATCTGGTCACTCCGCTGCTCGACGGGCTGTTGGTCGACGAACACGACTTCCCCACCTTGCTGGCGCGCGAGGTTGAACGCCTTCTCGAATCGCGCCTGGCCATCGGGCCCGTCGAACTCGTTCCCGCGTACCGGGATATCCTTTCCCGGCCTGTAGGGGAGGGTCGGCTGCTCGACCGGCGCAGGGTCGAAGAGCACCTGGCCGCCGCGTTCTTGCGCCAGCTTGGTGGCGCGCTCGAAGTCGGCCTGGCTGTAGCCGTGCGGCAGTCGAACGTTCCTCGGGACGCGGGGGAGAATCTCGCTGTCCTCGAGCTCCAGCTCGGCTTTCGTCTTCGGCGTCGGAGGGGCGGGCAGCAGCCATTCCGGCTTGACGACCTCGGTGTTGCCAGCAGCACGCATCACGAACTCGTCGAACTCGCACCAGCTAGAGCCTGGGAGCGAGCTCGGCCAGCGGAAGCCCGATGGGTGGTAGCACTCGACCGCGAGGCCGTCGTCCTGCTGCTCGACGCGAATCAGCCTTCGGAGCGTGCGCTCGGCTGCTTCGGCGTGCTCCGCCTTGATGCCAAGTCGCGCGATCGCGGAAGCAATCAGCTCGTCGCGACGCGCCTCGGCCGAGTTCTTCGACTTGCTGCCGCCGGGGGCTGGCTCAGGAGGTGGCTCGTCGGCGACGCCGACAGCGCCGGAGACGGACAGCACGAACCCGCCTCGCTTCGGGTCGGGCGCGTAGAGCTGGGCCAGGACTTCGGGGAGCCCGTCGAGGTTCGGGCGGCGGAAGGGCAGTTGTGGTGTTGCCATGCTTGTGCGTGTGGTTGAGGTTGACGTTCGTTCAGACGGTTTCCGGCGGGTTCGCTGGCGACGTGCCAGCGTCTCGCCGGGGGTTCAGGAAGGCGGCGAAGCGCTCCATCTCGAGCACCAGCGCGAGGCGCGTGGCGTTGCACGGACCGAGCATTGGCGGGAGCGGTGAGCGGTTGCCGGGAAGGGCGGCGCGCGCGGCCTCGAGCAACGCCCGCAGCGCCATCAGGCGCGAGTCGGGGTCGAGGCCTCGCGTGAGTTCGGCCAGGTGCCGGAAGAGCGCCGCCTCGGGGAGCGGCGGCAAGGTGCTCGGGTCGGTCATGGCGCGTGCGACTCGCTCGGGTGCTGCTCGCCGGTCGTCGCCGGCGGCGGGGTTCGGGTCGGGTCGACCGGGGCGAGGCGCACGCCGTCGTCGCGGTGGAGCGACGTCGTCGGGTCGCCAGCGGCCTCGATCAAGCCGGCGAGCGCGGCCTTCGTCAGCCGTCGGCGGCGTTCGACCGCCGGCAGGCGGTTCCACTCCGCCATCGCGAGTTCGTGCCGCTTGTCGCGCCAAGCGCGCCGCCTCTCGGCCTCCTGGCGGCGGCGGGTTTGGGCCAAGCGATCCAGGACCGAGCGGCCACGCGGCCGGCTCGACGGGTTCCACCAGCTGCTCATGCTCGTGCTCTCCTGCGGTTGCGGTGCCAGTCCCGGCACCAGGCGACGACCTTGGCGACGCGGACCTCGACCGGCTGCGCGAGCCAGACGGCCCGCACCCAGCGGTCGAAGTCCTCACGGGTGCGCCAGCGCTGCCCAGGGCCGATGCGCCCGATCCAGGGCGGCGGCGGCGGGAGCCCGGCGGTGCGGCGGTGGCGGGTCATGCGGCGCCTCCGGCGGTGCGACGGCGGCGGCGCTTCGGTTGCTCGGGCATGCCGTCGTCGACGTTCCGCCCCTCCGCCCCTTTCCGCCCCTCGTCCGCCCCTCGGTCTGCTTCGTCGTCCGTGCCGAGGGGGCGCTTGGGGGCATTTGGGGGCGCCGCCCCTGAATCGGTGAAGGGAGGGGGCGCTTGGGGGCGCTCCCCCCCTTTAGGGGGGACAAATGCCCCCTGCTCTGCCCCCTCTGCAGGGATGAAGTAGGTGCGCTGGCCCTGCACCTTCTTGGTGGAGATCAGGCCAACGGCGATCGCTTCCTGGAACGCCGCGCAGAGGTCCGAGGGTCTGCCCTCGATTCGGCAGGTCACGGTGCGGATCGAGGTCGTTGATCCTCCCATGGACCGCAGGACGTCGACGACGCGGTCGCGCCTGTCCATCGCACGCATGGCGAGCTTCTGGTCGGTCGCGCTCTTGTTCTCCTGGGCGACCCGCAGCACGCCGTGCTCGCCGCGCACCAGGTTCAGGGGCAGCAGCATCGGCGCGGAGTAGTTCGACTTCATCTGCTGGAACGCCACTCCGCCATCCTTGGCGGTCATGCCGGCGACCCATCGAACGCCGTCGACAAGGGCGGTGGCGCCGCGGGCATCGACGCCGCCCTCACGGCGTGCGGTCTTGCTGCTGTGGTGAACGCCGATGACGGTCGGGTTCCCCTTGACCCCGGTCAGCGCCTCGAGCATCTGCACGACGCGCGTCGCCAGCGCGTTGTCGAGGTCGATGGACACGCCAGAGAACCGCGACAGCGGATCGACGACGACCAGCGCCCAGCCGTCCCCCTCGTGGTGCGCCCTCAGCATCTTCAGCAGGGCGGCGTAGTGCTTCGTTCCTCGAACCTGCCGCTTGGCGTCGATCTCGAGGAGCCCGCACTCGCTGCCGGCAAGCGGCAGCAGGCATAGGTTGTGCTCGATGGCGCGGCGTTCGTCGTCGACGAGCCCCTGCGCCTCACACACGGACCATAGGCGCCGGTGGACCTCGTCCATGTCCTCCTCGCCCAGCGCCAGCAACACGCGCCCGCGGGCCTCGCCACCGACCACGAAGTGATCCAGCCAGTTGCGGCCGGTGATCAGCGACAGCGCCAGGGCCGTTACGGCCATCGTCTTTCCGGCTCCGCCCTCGGCGAGCAGGAGCCCCACCTTGCCGCGCGGCAGGAGTCCGTCGCCTTCACCGGGCGGGCATGGAACGCCGTTCTTCGTCGGGTGCCGGAGCAGCCAGCGCCGCGGCTTCGGGGCCCGCGAAAGCCATCCGGTCGGCGCCGCGGCCCACTTCAGTTCGATCGGCGACGGCTCCGTCGCTTCCTCGGTCGCCTGCTCCTGCGTCGGCTCAGCTGTCGCCTCCTGCTCGATCGGTGCCGCGGCGATCGCGGCGTCGAAGTCCTCGCGCCGAGCGCCAGCGTTCAGCCAGGCGCGCGCGTCCTTGGTGCCCTCGGGCGGCCGGACCACGCGCACCGTCTTGGCGGTGCGCAGCAGCATCGGCACGAGGCGGGTGGTTGCTTCCGCGCCAGCCTTGTCGGCGTCGAGCATGACGACGACGTCGCGGCCGATGGCGTACGCGGACGCGTAGTCGTGGCAGGTGCCGACGCCTGGCAGTCCGACGGCGTCGAAGCCCAGCGACAGCATCGCCGCGGTGTCGCTCTCGCCCTCGCAGACGATGAGGGTTTCGTCGCGGTCGGGCTGCGGCCGGCGGATGAGGCCCAGATACGCGCCCTTCATGGCGAGTTTCCGACCGCTGGGAGTCCGCCTCCGAACGCCGAGCACGGCCCCATCGGGGCCCAGCATCGGGAACGTCCAGTCGACGCCGTTGGTGCCTACGCCCAGCTCCTGCAGCGCGATCGGGTCGACGCCGAGGTCGGCGGCCAGCTTGGCCACGGCCTCTGGCCGAATGCGCGCCTGGCACGCGGCGGCGACCTTGGCCCAGTCCGTCGTCGACTTCTGGCGCTTCGGCGGCGCCGGCAGGTCCGGCGGCTTGTTGCCACGGTGCAGCCAGCCGCCCGACTTGACTGGCTCGTCGCTGGCGTTGCGCATGCAGAGCACCGTGCCGTCGGTCGCGTCGATGCTGCACCAGCCGTCGTGATCGCAGACGGGGCAGGGCGAAGACTTCGTCACCTCCACCCATTGGGCTTCGGTGAACGTCATCGGCGGCCCCCTCGCGTCGCGTGTGCCTCGGCGTGGTCACGCGCGCCGATTTGGAGGTCGGAGCACGCGGCGCTATTGTGCGCGTCGCTGCTGCTCTGCTGTCGCCTGCCCGGCTCGACCCCTGCCAGGGTCGGGCCGGTGCCTTTTCCGGGCGGGGGCTTCACGCCCCCTCCCGGTCGAGCACGCCAGCGCGCTCGAGAACGCGCCGCTCGTGCGGCGTGACGTTGCTGGCAGGTGCGGCCGTGGCGGCGGCTCCGCCTGGCGCTGCCGCCTCCGACGTCGCGGCGATCCACCAGGCGATCGCCCCTTCCGTCGTGTAGCGGATGCCGGCGACCAGCACCGAGGGGAGCGGGATCCCACGGACGCCGGTTCGCAGCCAGCGCCGGACGCCGCACTTGTGGGGCTTCCGCCCGGTGCGTTTCTTGAACCACTCGATGATCGCCGGGTAGGCGAGGAGTTGTTCCGTTGTGGGGTCGATCTGGTAGCCCGTCCTCATGCGCCGCCTCTGTGTCTGCGTGTTCCGAGTCTGTCGCGCAGGCCCTTCGGCGGACCTGTCGCGGATGACCGAGGGCGAGAAGTAGCGGGGGCGGCAAATCGACGTCGGTGGGTTTGCTCCTCGTGCAGGTTCGTAGCTCCCACCCTGGAACCCGCATGAATGCTGGGCTGGCGGCCGGCGACATCCACGCCGCCGAACTGCTCCGCGCCGGCAAAGAAAGAAATCTCGGCGGTGAGGTCCTTCGCCGGCAGGTGCACGCCCGGCCTCCGGTAGGCATACCGAAGGCGACGAGGCGAACCGCCGTAACCCCATGCAGCAGACGCACCCTTACCGGCCCTGTGCGCCACCGGTTGCTCGCCCCTCGATCGCCCGCTACCCTGCGCAGCTATTGGGCTGCAGCGTGAAACGTCGTCGCCTCGGGCATGCTGCATCGGGATGAGTCCACAGTTCGTGGACTTCGACGCGGACGGTGACCTCGACCTCGTCGCCGGCACGTTCGACGGCTCGCCGCACCTGGCGCGCCTCGAAGGCAACGGCTGGCGGCAACCGGAGCAGATCCTCGACGCCGAGGGTGTGCGCATCACCCTGGGCGAGTTCTGGGACCACGACGCGAAGAAGTGGTCGAAGACGACGCGCGGCGACGTGCCCGGCGAGCCACCGGCCACCGGCCACGCGACGTCGGCGATCGCCTTCGACGACGACGGCGACGGCGATCTCGACCTGCTGCTCGGCGACCACAAGTCGGGCCACGTCTACCGCCGCGAGAACCGCGGCACCGCGGCGGCGCCGAAGTTCGCGCGCGGCAACCAGCGCGTGCTCGGCGGCGACGCACCGATCGACGTGCCGGGCACGGTGGCGACGCTGCGCCTCGTCGACTTCGATCGCGACGGCCGCGTCGACCTGCTGCTGAGCAGCATGGGCGACGCCTACAGCGACAAGGCCGGCGGCGGCGTGTTCTGGTGCCGCAACGTCGGCGAGGGCAAGCAAGCGCGCTTCGGCCCGCTGCAGACGCTGGTGCCGGTCAGCACGAAGGGCGCCGAAGCGGCGAACCGCCCCGACAGCGGGCTGTATGCCGAAGCGGGCGATGCCGATGGCGACGGCGACCTCGACCTGTTCGTCGGCGGCTACTCGCACTGGCAGCCGAAGGGCAAGGTGCTGAACGAGGCCGAGCAGCAGCGCGTGCAGGCGATCCAGAAGGAGACCGCGGACCTGCAGCAGGAGCTGCAGCGCCTGAACACCGAGGCGCAGAAGGCGAGTGCGGGCATCGCCGACGAAGCCGAAGCCGGCAAGCGCTACACCGAGGCCTACAAGGCACAGAAGCAGGCGCGCGACCAGAACCGCGAACGCATGCAGAAGCTGCACGAAGAGCTCGGTGCGCTGGTGCCGGCGATGCAGCGGCGGTCGTTCGTTTGGTACTACGAGAACACGACGAAGCCCTGACCGCATGCCGAACGCGCCCGTGCTGACCTTGTCCCACTTCGAAGTGGCGCCGCTGCTGGCGGCGCGGCGGGCCGGCGCCGAGCGCGCGACGTCGTCGCCGGACCTCGGCCGCACGGGCTGCGACGTCGTGATCGGCAGCGACGCGGCGGACTTCGGCGACGCTGGCCAACTGCCGTGGGCGCTGGCCGAACGCATCGCCGGCGACCCCAACAAGTGCTTCGCCGTGCAGGCCGGCAGCGGGCGCGAGCTGCGCGTGTTCTCGGCGACGACCGGTTGGGTGCGTTCGCTGCTGCCGACGGGCACGGCGCCGACGACGCTGGTCGGCGGCTTCACCATGCATCGCATCGTCGGCATCGATCCGCGCGAGGACACGGTGCGCAAGGCCGGCGGCGACGGCCCGTTCGCCGGGCCCGTGCTCGATACCGCGACCGGCCTCGGCTACACGGCGATCCACGCGGCGCGCCGCGCGCCGTCGGTGGTCACCGTCGAACTCGATCCGGCGGCACTCGAGCTGGCGCGCGACAATCCGTGGTCGGACGAACTGTTCACCGCGGCGAACCTCGAGCAGCGCACCGGCGACGTCGCCGAGATCGTGCGCGAGTTCGCGGACGGCCAGTTCGCGCACGTGATCCACGATCCGCCGGCGTTCCAGCTCGCGGGCCATCTGTACTCGGGCGCGTTCTACGAGCAGCTGGCACGCATCACGAGGAAGGGCGGTCGCGTCGTGCACTACATCGGCGATCCCGAATCGCCGAACGGTGCGCGCACGACGCGCGGCGTCGTCGAACGGCTGCGCAGCGCCGGCTTCGCGCGCGTGCAGCCGAACCCGCGGGCGTTCGGCGTCGTCGCCGTGCGCTGACGCGCGCGACGGATCGTCCTCAGAACGAGCCCACCGACAACTGCGCCGCATTGCTCGTCGTCACCAGCGTGGCGACACCCGCGGCGCTCTCGAGCACGACCGTCTGCTGCGCGAACGACACACCGACCAGCGTCGGCGAGCTCGGCAGCGTCCACTGCACCGACGCGACGCCGTTCACGACCGGCAGCAGCAACAGCACGTCGGGCGAAGCGCGCAGCGTGCAACCGACGCCGGCGATCGGCAGCACCGGCTGCAGCGGCAGCGTCAGCGCGCTCGCGCCGAACACGCCGATCGCCAACGCGTTCGCCGGAATGCCACTCGTCCCCGTGCGCGTCGCAGCGCCGAGCCAGGCGCGTGTGGCGATGCGCAACTGCACCGGGCCGGCGCTGCCGCTGCAGCCACCGCCGAGGTCGAGCACCGCCGCTGGACACGACGTGGCGAACGACGCCAACGAACCGGCGACCTGCTGGTCGACGCGCGCGAAGTCGCCGTGGGCCACCAGCGAGCCCGACGGCAGCCACGCGAGCGCGGCGGCGCCGTTCGCCACCCCGAACGCCGTCCACTGCGCACCGTCGAAACGCTGCAGCGACGACGTCGTCAGGCCCGGCGTGGCACCGAGGCGGCAGGCAACGACGACGTCGCCGTCGGGCAGCACGTCGATCGCCGCCACGCGCGCCCCGACACCAGCGCCCAACGGGTGCCAGGCAGCGCCGTCCCAACGCACGATGCGCGAAGCCGGCGTCAGGAAGTCGCCGCCGACCAGCAGGTCGCCGTTGCCGGCGACGGCGAGCACCTGCTGCGGGCCCGTCGGCGCCCCGGGGATCTCGCGCAGCTGCGCGCCGTCCCAGCGCAGCACGCTGGCGCCGCCGGTGCCGGTGAGGAACGCCCCGCTGACGACGAGGTCGCCGTTCGGCAGCTCGACCAGGTCCCACAGCGCACCGACCAGGACGATCGGCGTCGGCTGCAGCGCATTGCCGTCCCAACGCAGCACACGCGCGATCGCCGGCGACTCCTGCACGGCGATCAGCGCGGTGCCGTCGCGCGCCAGCGTCATCGCCACCGGCGTCTGGTTCGCCGCCAGCGGCAGCGGCGTCGCCGCGCCTGCGAGCCAACGCACGAGGCGGGCGCTGCCGCCGGCCTGCGGGAACGCGCCCGCCAGCAACAGTTCGCCGTTCGCACGCTGCAGGATCCCCGTCACGCTGTCGGCCGCTACACCGAGCGGCGCCCAGCCGGAGCCGTCGAAGCGCGCCAGTCGCGCGATCGCGGTGCCGCCGATCCACCCGAACGTGCCCCCGGCGACCAGGCTGCCGTCGGCCAGCTCGCACACCGCGTCGACGGAGCCGTTGGCGCCGACGCCGGTCGCCAGCCAGGTGCCGGCGACGCGATGCGCGACGCGCAACGTCGCCTGGCCCTCGAACGACACGAAGCCGCCCCCGACGACGACGTCGCCGTTGCCGAGCAACGCCGCACACGCGACCGCGACGTTGCCGGCCCACGAGACCAGGTTGCTCCAGCCCGCCGGCGTGTAGACGAACAGGCCGCCGCTGGCGCGGAACAGCACGCCGTTGCTGCCGAAGGCACCGACCGGGAACGCGAACGCCGGCTGCTGCTGCGTCGTCACCGGCAGCCAGTTGGCGCCGTCCCAGCGCCCGAAGCTGCTGCCGGCGCCGAAGTCGCCGTCGACGATCACCTCGCCGGCGGCGCTGGCCGCGAGCCGCGTCACCACCGCAGGGTTGCCGGCCCCGAGCGGCTGCCAGACGGAGCCGTTCCAACGGGCGACGTTGCGGCAGAGGACGCCACCGATCTGGTCGAAGCGCCCGCCGACGACGAGGTCGCCGTTCGGCAAGCGCGCCATCGCCAGCACGGTGCCGATCGTGGTCGCGACGCTCGGATCCCCCATTGCCGCCCACTGGCTGCCGTTCCAGCGCACGATGGCGTTGCCGGGGATGCCAGCACTCGCCGCGAAGTTGCCGCCGACGACGAGATCGCCGTTCGGCAGCTCGGCGAGCGCCGAGACCCGCGGCTGGCTGCTGCTCGGGCCGATGGCCTGCCACGCCGTGCCGTCGAACTCGTGCACGCCGCCGAAGGTCGAACCGGCGACGAGGCGGCCGTTGGCGCGCGCGAGCAGGCTCGTCACGCGGGCCGGCAACGAACCGATCGCGAACCACTGCCGCGACCCTGGCTCGTAGAAGGCGACGTTGCCGACGCGATGCGCACCGGCGACCGTGAACTCGCCGCCGACCACGACCCCGGTCGGCAACGGCCCCGCACCATCGGGATCGACGACGAGCATCGCGTAGGGGGTGCCGTCGAGGCCCGCGATCGGATCGCCGGGCTGCCACACGTTCGTGCACGGCGCCTGGGCGTCGAGCGCAGCGAGCAGCCCCAAGGCGACCAACGGCGACCAGCGGACGGCGGTGGGGTTCGACATGAACGGCAACCCTCCAGGGAGAGACCGCATGCTACCGGGGCGCGCGCTCGTGTGCTTGCGGCGCCGTCAGCGCATGGCGCCGAGCATGCCGCGGCCGCGTGCGACCGGGGCGAACACGGCCTCCGCCCCCTACCAGGCACCCACGGTCAGCAGTGTTCCAGGGGCGGCGCGCAGCCCCGTGGCGCCACCGGCGCCGGTCTCGAGCACCAACGTCTGCTGCACGAAGGCTGCACCGAGCAGCGACGGCGCACTCGGCACCACCCACTGCGACGACGCCACGCCGTTCGCCACGGACGCCGACAGCAACACGTCGGGTGCGGCGCGCAGCGTGCAGCCAGCACCGCCGATCGGCAGCAGCGAACCGAGCGGCAGCGTCACCTGGTTGGCGCCGAACACGCCGATCGCCAACGCGTTCGCCGGCACGCCGCGCGTCGTCGTGCGGAACGTGCCGCCGAGCCACGCGCGTTCGTCGACCTGCGTGGTCAGCGTTCCGGCGGCGCCGGCGCACCCGCCGCCGAGGTCCTGCACAGCCGCTGGACACGTCGTCAGCAACCGCGCGAACGCGAGCCGCACCCCGCCCGCGATCCGCAGGAAGTCTCCGTAGGCCACCAACGAGCCCTCGGGGGACCACGACAGCTCCGCCCGCCCGTCGGCCTCGGCGATCTGCGTCCACTGGCCAGCGTGCCAACGATGCAGGCGCGTCCGCCAGCCGTTCGTCCCCGGCGGCGTCGCCACCGACGCGGCGATCACATCGCCGTCGGGCAACGGCACGATCGCGCCGACATGGTCGGTCCACGTCGACGCCAGGTGTTGCCAGCCCGTGCCGTCGTAGCGCAGGACCTGCGGCAGCGCCGGCGACGGCATTTGCGGGGCACTGGCGACCAGCAGGTCGCCGTTCGCCGCCACGGCGACCGCCGTCATCGTCTCGCTCGGAGCCCCGAAGATCGTCCGCAGCTGCAGTCCATCCCAGCGCAGCAAGCCTTCGAACCCGGTCGACGGCGAGAACGCCCCCGCGAGCACGACCTGCCCGCCCGCGGTCGCGACCATGTCGAGGACGAACCCGGTGACGGTGGCCGGCAAGGCGGCGAGGCTGACGCCGTTCCAGCGGAGCAGGCGCACCACGTCGTTGATGTCGCTGGTCGCGACGAACACCGAGTCGTCGGCGGCGAGGGCCATGCGCTGCACGAACTGACCGACCGGCACCGGAATCGACGTCACCGTGCCGTTGTCGATCGCCGCGAGCTCCGCCAAGCCACCGCCTGGGATCACGACCGTGCCGGCGACGAGCACCTGGCCGCTGCGGCGCGCCACCATGGCGGTGGCACTGGCCGACGATGGCCCGAAGGCCGACCACGAACTGCCGTCGAACTCGGCGAGCGACCCCACGGGCACCCCCGGCAGTTGGAGCGAGCCGCTGACGAGAATCCGACCGTTCGGCTGCACGGTCGCCGCGGTGAGGATGCCGCTCGCGCCATCGACCGCGGAGCTCCACGCATTGCCGTTCCACGAGGCCAGGTTCCAAACTGGTTGCCCCTGGATCTGCTGGAACTGGCCGCCGACCAGCCACTCGCCCGTGGCGACGGGCAGCCCGCAAAGGCCGAAGACACCACCCGGCAACGTGAGCACGTTGCTCCAGCCGTTGGCGTCGTGGACCCAGAACCTACCGGCACCGAAGATCAGGGCCCCGTCGCTGCCGTACGGCCCGAGCGCAGAGGAGGTGCTGCTCGGCGCCCCCGCCGAGAGGTCGACCCAGCTGGCGCCATTCCAACGCGACCATCCTTGCAGGCCGTGGAAGCTGCCGAACGCGACCACATCACCCGACGCGGTCGTGGTCAGGCTGCCGACCGACCACTGCGAGCCGGCCCCGAGTGGGTGCCAGGCCACACCGTCCCAGCGCGCGACGTGGTTGCAGGCGACGCCGCCGATCTGGGTGAACATGCCGCCGACGACGAGATCGCCGTTCGGCAGCAGTCCCATGGCGTGGATCCTGCCGCTGGCGAACGGCAGCGTCGGATCGCCCATCGGCTGCCACTGCGCGCCGTTCCACCGCGCGATCCCGAACACCGTGGCACCACCGATCGAGCCGAACGGACCACCGACGACCAGGTCGCCGTTCTGCAGTTCGACGATCTGATTCAGGCCGTAGGCGAAGCCGGGGCCCAGCGCTTGCCACTGGCTGCCGTTCCACGCGAAGACGGCGTAGTCGGTGCAGGCGGCGAGCTGCCCGTTCGCGCGCGCGACGATCGATCGCACCGGCATCGGCAGCCCACCACCGAGCGGCAGGAAGCGTCGCTGCACCGGGTCGTAGCAGGCGATGTTGGCGTCGTTCCGGTCGCCAGCGACATCGAACTGACCACCGACCACGATTCGGGCGGGTGCTGGTCCCGCTCCATCCGGATCCCACGGAACCATCGTCGCGACCAGACCGATTCCCGACGGCGACAGGCCGCCCAGGGTGACGCCAGGGACGCCGAAGCCGGGTTGCCACTGCAGCGAGCACGGTGGCTGGGCCTTGGCCAGCGAGGAGGAGAGCAGCGCGAGCACGATCGGCCACGATCTCGGCAAGGTCGCCATGATGCCGATGCTATCGGCAGCTTGGCGCCAGGACTGACGCCGGGACGACGCGTTGGCCAGGGCCGAAGGTCGCGCGCGCTGGCGGCGCCTACCCCGGCGCGGCCTTCGCCCTGTCTAGAACGACCCGACCGACAGCTGCACGGCATCGCTCGCGTGCAACGCGGCGACGACACCGGCCGCGGTCTCGAGCACCAGCGTCTGCTGCACGAACGACGCGCCGAGCAGCGCCGGCGCATTCGGCAGCGCCAGCGCGATTGCGGCTTCGCCATTCCACACCGGCGCGAAGCCGACGGCGTCCAAGGTCGCGCGCAGCGTGCAACCAACACCGCCGATCGGCAGCAGCTGCGACAGCGGCAGCGACGTCGTGCCCACGCCGAACACGCCGAGCGCGAGTGCGTTCGTCGCCACGCCGCGCGTCATCGCCTGGAACGTGCCGCCGAGCCAGGCCCGCTCATCGACGCGCGTGGTCAGCGGACCGGCGCTGCCGCTGCAGCCGCCGCCGAGATCCAGCACCGTCGCGGCGCACGACGACTGCAGGCGCGTGAACACCGAGGCGACGGTGTTGTCGACCCGCACGAAGTTGCCGAACGCGACCAGCTCGCCCATCGGCGACCAGAACCCGCGCGCGGTACCGCGGGCTTCGCCGAGCAGCGTCCACTGCACGCCGTCCCAGCGCTGGAGGCGCGTCACCACCGGTGCCCCCGGAACGACCTGCGTCAGCACGACGTCCCCGTTCGGCAGCGTGTCGATCGACAGCGCCCCGTTCAGCGGCAACGAGCCCAACGCCTGCCACGTCGTGCCGTCCCAGCGCGCCACGCTCGAGAACGGAGCCGTCAGCTGGCCCCCGGCCAGCAGGTCGCCGTTGGCCGCGACCGCGAGGATCCGGGTGCCGCCGGGCGCCCCCGGGATCGCCTGCAGTTGCTGACCATCCCAGCGCAACAGATGCGACGGCACCGGCGAGGAGAACTGGCCGGCGAGCACGAGGTCGCCATTCGGCAGTTCCACCAGATCGAGCAGTTGGCCACCCGCCGCCAACGGGATCGAGAACAGGGACGATCCGTCCCATCGCGACACGCGGTTCGAGCCGAACTGGCTGTGGGCGACGTACGTGGCTCCCATCCCACGAGCCAGCAGCGTCGTGGAGCTGCCGACGGGCAGGGGGATCGGCGTCGTGACCCCGTTCTGCCAATGCGCGAGGGTGGACGACCCACTCGACGGGAACGAACCCGCCAACAGGGCAGAGCCGTCCGCGCGCGCGACGACGTCGAACAGCGAATCGGCGGCAACCGAGAGGCCGGTCCACACCGCGCCGTCGAAGTGCGCGAAGCGGGCCTCGGTGAGACCGCCGACCGAGAACCTGCCGACGGCGAGGAGGCCGCCGTCGGCCGCCGGAGCGGCGGCCAGCACGAGGCCGGAGCTGCCGCTGCTGGCGCTGCCGAAGACTCCGTTGCGCCGATGCGCGACGTTCCACGCCGGAGGGCCGTTGCTGCCGAGGGGGCTGCCGAGGGTGACGAACGAACCGCCGACCAGCGCGTCGCCGTTCGCCAACAGCGCCGCACACCGCACGTCGACGGGCAGCGACCACGCCGCCAACGACGTCCAGCCCGCGGCATCCAGGGCCCACAACCCCGTGGCCGTACGGCACAAGACGCCATTGCTGCCGAACGGGGCGATCGGGGACCAACCGCCTGGATCTCCGGTCGGCAGCGCCGACCAGCTGCTGCCGTTCCAGCGCGCCCCGCTGGTGGGGCCGGCGAGGAACGATCCGAGCGCCACCACGTCGCCGGCGGTGGTCGTCTGCAGGGCCGACACGGGCAGGGTCGAACCAGCGCCGAGTGGGAACCAGGTCGTGCCGTTCCAACGCGCCACATGGTCGCAGGCGACGCCGCCGATCTGCGTGAACGCGCCCCCGGCGACGAGGTTGCCGTTCGGCAGCAGACCGAGCCCGCGGATCGTGCCGTTGCCCAACGGCAGCGACGGGGCGCCCATCGCCAGCCACTGCGCCCCGTTCCAGCGCGCCAGCGCGACGATCGGACTCGCGCCGATCAGGCCGAACGCGCCGCCGGCGACGAGGTGGCCGTTCGCCAACTCGACCAGGTGCGTGACCGCGTTGTCGAAGTTCGGGCCGAGCGCCTGCCACGTGGTGCCGTTCCACTCGCGCACACCGGTGTTGGTGCCGACGACGAGTTGGCCGCCCGTGGTGCCACCGCGCACGAGGATCGTGTTGACGCGGTCGAGGCCGGTACCGAGCGACGACCAGCGCTGCAGCGCCGGGTCGTAGAGCGCGACGTTGCCGACGAGCTGGTCGCCGGCGACGGTGAACTGCCCACCGACGACGACCACCGCAGGCTGCGGCCCGGCGCCATCGGGGTCCCAGTTCGCCATCGCGTAGGGGACGCCGTCGAGGCCCGGGATGCCCTCGCCCGGTCGCCAGGTCAGCGAGCACGGCGCTTGCGCGCACGACGACGGCGGTGCGACGAGGGTCGCGATGCCGGCGACGGCGGCGAGCACGCTGGCGGGGCACCTTCTCATGGCGCCAAGTATGCCGCGGCGGCGCTCCAGTGGGGCGAACAGGGCCTCCGCCTCCTACCAGGCCCCGACCGTCAGCTGCGTGCCGGGGCCGGAGAGCAGCGCGCTGGCGCTGCCGGCCGCGGTCTCGAGCACGAGCGTCTGCTGAACGAACGAGGCGCCGAGCAGCGCCGGCGCACTGGGAAGCGAGAGCTCGAATTCGGCCTCGCCATTCCACACCGGGGCGAAGCCGACGACATCCGGCGTCGCACGCACCGTGCAGCCGGCACCGCCGATCGGCAGCAGCTGCGGCAGCGGCAGCGACGTCGTACTCGCGCCGAACACGCCGAGCGCGAGTGCGTTCGTCGCCACGCCGCGCGTCGTCGCCTGGAACGTGCCGCCGAGCCAAGCGCGTTCGTCGACGCGCGTGGTCAGCGGACCGGCGCTGCCGGAACAGCCGCCGCCGAGATCCAGCACCGTCGCGGCGCACGACGACTGCAGGCGCGTGAACAAGGCGGCGACGGTGCTGTCGACGCGGGTGAAGTCCCCGAACGCCGCGAGCTCCCCCGCCGGCGACCAGACGACGCGCGCGGAGCCCCGCGCTTCGCCGAGCACCGTCCAAGACTGTCCGTCCCAACGCTGGATGCGCGTCACGGTCGGCGCCAGGCCGATCAGCTGGCTGAGCACGACGTCGCCGTTCGGCAGCGCGTCGAGCGACAAGGCGCCGTCGTTCAGCGGCAAGGCGCCGAGTGCATGCCACGTGGAACCATCCCAACGCGCCACGCAGGAGAACGGCGCCGAAAGTATGCCACCGACCAACAGGTCGCCGTTGGCCGCGACGGCGAGGATCTGAACACCGCCGGGAGCACCAGGAATCGGTGCCAGTTGCTGGCCGTCCCATCGCAACGGTTGCGACGAGCCCGTCGTCTGGAACGCGCCGGCGAGCACGAGATCGCCGTTCGGCAGTTCGACCAGATCCGACAACGTGCCGGGCACGGCGAACGGCAGCGGGACCAGGAAGGTGCCGTCCCAACGCGCCACACCGACCGTGATGCCGAGGGTGGTGGCGACCCACGTCGCTCCCTGCCCTTCGGCGAGCGCCGAAGCGCCCGCACCGAGCGGCAGCGGCACCGCCGTCGCAACGCCGTTCTGCCAGCCCAACAGCGTCTGCGTGCCACCGAGCGAGAACACGCCCCGCAGCAGCAGTGAGCCGTCGTCGCGCGCGACGATTTCACGCACGGTCGTCGCCGGTACCGGCAACTGCGTCCAACTGATGCCGTCGAAGTAAGCGAGGTTGGCGTTCGGCATGCCGCCGACACGGAACGAGCCGCCGACGAAGTAGCCGCCATCGCGGGATGGCACCGCGGCCTGCACGGTGCCGACGCCACCGCCACCGCTGTTGGCAGCCTCGAACACGCCGCTGCGTCGGATCGCGACCCGCCATGCGTTCTTGCCGTCGAACTGCGTGAATGCACCGCCGATCAGCGCGTCCCCGTTCGGTAGAAGTGCAACACAACGCACGCCGGCAGTGCCCGTCCAAACCGCCCACTGGCTCCAGCCGCCAGCGTCCTGCAGCCACAGCGCCGAATTGCTACGGAACAGCACGCCGTTGCTACCCACCGGCGCGACTGGAAACGCTGTCGGCGATGGCGCAGGTGGCATCACCTGCCAGCCAGCGCCGTCCCATCGCGCCACCGTGAGGGGGCTGATGCCGAAGCCGCCCATCGCCACCACGTCTCCGGCAGGTGTCGCGATCAGGCCGAGCACCGGTGTCGACGCACCAGCGCCGAGCGGGTGCCAGAGCGTCCCGTCCCACCGCGCCACGTTGCTGCAGGCGACGCCGCCGACCTGCAAGAACGAACCGCCGGCGACGAGATCGCCGTTCGGCAGCACGGCGAGGCCGAGGATCGAACCGATGCTGAACGGCATCGTCGGGTTGCCGAGCGCCAACCACTGGCTGCCGTCCCAACGGACGAGGGTGTTGATCGCGCTGCCGCCGACCAGGCCGAACGCGCCGCCGGCGACGAGGTCGCCGTTCGCCAGTTCGACGAGGTGGTTGACCGCGCTGTTGAAGGTGAGGCCGAGCGGCTGCCACGTCGTGCCGTTCCACGCGCGCACGCCGGCGTTGGTGCCGACGACGAGCGGGCCGCCGACCGCGCCGTTGCGCACGACGATCGCGTTGACGGGTTCGGCGACACCAGCACCGAGCGACGACCAGCGCCGCAGCGCCGGGTCGTAGAGCGCGACGTTGCCGACGAGCTGGTCGCCGGCGACGGTGAACTGCCCACCGACGACGACCACCGCAGGCTGCGGCCCGGCGCCATCGGGGTCCCAGTTCGCCATCGCGTAGGGGACGCCGTCGAGGCCCGGGATGCCCTCGCCCGGTCGCCAGGTCAGCGAGCACGGCGCTTGCGCGCACGACGACGGCGGTGCGACGAGGGTCGCGATGCCGGCGACGGCGGCGAGCACGCTGGCGGGGCACCTTCTCATGGCGCCAAGTATGCCGCGGCGGCGCTCCAGTGGGGCGAACAGGGCCTCCGCCTCCTACCAGGCCCCGACCGTCAGCTGCGTGCCGGGGCCGGCGAGCAGCGCGCTGGCGCTGCCGGCCGCAGTCTCGAGCACCAGCGTCTGCTGCACGAACGAGGCGCCCAGCAGCGCCGGCGCACTCGGCAGCGACAGCTCGATGGCGGCCTCACCATTCCACACCGGCGCGAAGCCGACGGCGTCCAAGGTCACGCGCAGCGTGCAGCCGGCACCGCCAATCGGCAGCAGCTGCGACAGCGGCAGCATGATCGCGCTGCTGCCGAACACGCCGAGCGCGAGTGCGTTCGTCGCCACGCCGCGCGTCGTCGCCCGGAAGGTGCCACCGAGCCAGGCCCGTTCGTCGACGCGCGTGGTCAGCAGACCGGCGCTGCCGCTGCAGCCGCCGCCGAGATCCTGCACCGTCGCACCGCACGACGACTGCAGGCGCGTGAACAGTGCGGCGACGGTGCTGTCGACGCGGGTGAAGTCCCCGAACGCCGCGAGCTCCCCCGCCGGCGACCAGACGACGCGCGCGGAGCCCCGCGCTTCGCCGAGCACCGTCCACTGCTGGCCGTCCCAACGCTGGATGCGCGTCGTCAATGGCACCGTGTTGAGGCGCTGCGCCAGCACGATGTCGCCGTTCGGCAGCGTGTCGATGCGCAGCGCGCTGTTCGTCGGCAGCGCCCCGAGCGCATGCCACGTCGCACCATCCCACCGCGCGATGCTCGCGAACGGCGCCGTCAGCTCGCCGCCGACCAACAGATCGCCGTTGGCGGCGACGGCCAGCGTCGAAACGCCACTGGGCGCGCCGGGGATCGCTTGCAGTTGGTGGCCGTCCCAACGCAGCAGTCGCGCCGTCGGAATCTGGAAGCTCCCAGCGAGCACCAGATCGCCGTTCGGCATCGCGACGACATCCGACAACGCGCCGAAGGCGGCGAACGGCATGGGCACCAGGAAGGTGCCGTCCCAACGCGACACGCCGACGGCGCCGTTGGAGATCGTGGCGACGTAGGTCGCACCACGCCCTTCGGCCAGGTTCGACACGAACGTCGCGGCGGGCAGCGACACCAAGGTCGCGATGCCGTTCTGCCAACGCATCAGCGACGGCACCAGCGTCGATCCGACCGGGAACACACCAGCCAGAAGCGCCGAGCCGTCGTCGCGCACGACGAGGTCGGTGACGACGGTGCCGGGCACGGCGAGGGGCGTCCACGTGACGCCGTCGAAGTGCGCCAGCGTCGTCGCGGGCATGGTGCTCGTCCGGAACGAGCCACCGAGCAGGTAGCCGCCGTCCGGCGTCGGCGACGCCGCATGCACGGCGCCGACGGCGCCGGCGGCGGTGGCCGTGAACACGCCGTTGCGGCGATGCACGACGGACTTCGCCTGTTCGCCGGCGAAGACCTGGAAGCCGCCGCCGAGCACCACGTCGCCGTTGGCCAGCACGACCGCATCGCGCACGTCGACGCCGACGGTCCACGACGCCACGGTGTTCCATCCGGCAGCGTCCTCGACCCACAACGCCACGTTGGTCCGGAACAGCACGCCGTTGCTGCCGATCGCCTGCACCGGGATCGCCCCCACTGGCTCGGACGGCGACGCCGCCACCCAGCTCGCTCCGTTCCATCGCGCCGCGCTGCCGGTGCCGACGCCGAAGGCGCCCATCGCCAGCACGTCGCCGGCTGCCGTCGCGACCAGGCCGTAGACCGGTGTCGTCGAACCGGCGCCGAGCGCATGCCACGTCGTGCCGTCCCAGCGCGCGACGTGGTTGCAGGCGACACCTCCGATCTGCGTGAACGAACCGCCGGCGACGAGGTCGCCGTTCGGCAACACGCCGAGGCCGAGGATCGAACCGATGCTGGACGACGTCGACGGGTTGCCGAGTGCCTGCCACTGGCTGCCGTCCCAGCGCGCGAGCGAGTTGATCGCGCTGCCGCCGACCAGGCCGAACGTACCGCCGGCGACGAGGTCCCCGTTCGCCAGCTCGACGACGTGGTTGACCGCGTTGTTGAAGTTGGGGCCGAGCGCCTGCCACGTGGTGCCGTTCCACGCGCGCACGCCGGAGTTGGTGCCGACGACCAGCGGGCTGCTGGCGGCGCTGCCGCGCACGCAGACCGAAGTGACGCGCTCGCCGACGCCGGCGCCGAGCGCCGACCAACGCTGCAGCGTCGGGTCGTAGAGCGCGACGTTGTTCGCGAACTGGTCGCCCGCGACGGAGAACTGTCCACCGACGACGACCAGTTCCGGTTGCGGCCCGACCCCATCCGGATCCCAGGTCGCCATCGCGTAGGCGATGCCGTCGATGCCCGGCACGGCCTCGCCCGGTTGCCAGGCGAGCGGGCAGAAGGCTTGGGCGAGCGACGACTGCGGCATGGCGACGGTCGCGATGCCGAACAGGATGGCGCACAGGCTGGAGGGCAACCTTCTCATGGCGCCCAGTATGCCGCGGCGGCGCGGTGGCGGGGGAACGTGGACGCGCCGCGCGTCAGAAGGTCCCCACGGTCAGCAGCGTGCCGTCGCCGGCGACCAGCGCACTGGCGCTGCCGGCCGCGGTCTCGAGCACCAACGTCTGCTGCACGAACGACGCGCCCAGCAGCGACGGCGCATTCGGCAGCGACAGCTCGATTGCGGCCTCGCCGTTCCACACCGGGGCGAAGCCGACGACATCCAAGGTCGCGCGCAGCGTGCAGCCAGCACCGCCGATCGGCAGCAGCTGCGACAGCGGCAGCGACGTCGAGCTCCCACCGAACACGCCGAGCGCGAGTGCGTTCGTCGCCACGCCGCGCGTCGTCGCCTGGAACGTGCCGCCGAGCCAAGCGCGTTCGTCGACGCGCGTGGTCAGCGGACCGGCGCTGCCGGAACAGCCGCCGCCGAGATCCAGCACCGTCGCGGCGCACGACGACTGCAGGCGCGTGAACAAGGCGGCGACGGTGCTGTCGACGCGGGTGAAGTCCCCGAACGCCGCGAGCTCCCCCGCCGGCGACCAGACGACGCGCGCGGAGCCCCGCGCTTCGCCGAGCACCGTCCACTGCTGGCCGTCCCAACGCTGGATGCGCGTCGTCAACGGCAGCATGGACAGCCGCTGGCTGAGCACGACGTCGCCGTTCGGCAGCACGTCGAGCGACAGGGCCCCGTTCAGCGGCAGCGCGCCGACCGCATGCCACGTCGTGCCATCCCAGCGCGCCACGCTCGAGAACGGCGCCGTCAACTGGCCACCGACCAACAGGTCGCCATTGGCCGCGACGGCGAGCATCGTGATGCCGCCGGGCGCACCAGGAATCGGTGCGAGCTGGTGGCCGTCCCAACGCAGCAGCTGCGACGGGCCCGTCGTCTGGAACTGACCGGCGAGCGCGAGATCACCGTTCGGCAGTTCGACCAGATCCGACAGCAGGCCGTCCTCGGCGAACGGCAGCGGCACCAGGAAGGTGCCGTCGAAGCGCGCCACGCCGACCAGGCCGGCGAGGTTGGTGGCGACCCACGTGGCGCCCTGCCCTTCGGCGAGCACCGAACCGAACGTGCCGAGCGGCAGCGGCACCGCCGTCGCGACGCCGTTCTGCCAGCGCAACAGCGTGTGCTGCGTGCCACCGAGCGAGAACACGCCCGACAGCAGCAGCGAGCCGTCGTTGCGCACGACGATGTCACTGACGAGCGTGCCCGGCACCGGCACTCGGGTCCAGGTGACGCCGTCGAAGTGGGCGAGGTTGGCGAGCGGCATGCCGCCGACGCGGAACGCGCCGCCGACGAAGTAGCCGCCATCGCCCGACGGCACCGCGGTCTGCACGGTGCCGACGCCACCGCTGTTGGTCGCTTCGAACACGCCGTTGCGCCGGATCGCGACCCGCCACGCGTTCTTGCCGTCGAAGAACGCGAACGCACCGCCGACCAGCGCATCCCCGTTCGGCAGCAGCAGGGCACAGCGCACGTCGGCACTGCCCGTCCAACCGGCCAACTGGCTCCAGCCTCCGGCATCCTGCAGCCACAACGCCGCGTTGCTCCGGAACAGCACCCCGTTGTTGCCGACCGGCGCCACCGGGAACGTGGTCGACGAGGGAACAGGTGGCATCACCTGCCAGCTCACACCGTCCCAGCGCGCCACGGTGCCGGGACTGATGCCGAAGCCACCGATCGCCACCACCTCACCGGCGGGCGTCGCGACCAGGCCGAGCACCGGCGTGGTCGAACCAGCGCCGAGCGGGTGCCAGGTCGTGCCGTCCCACCGCCCGATGTTGTTGCAAGCGACACCGCCGACCAGCGAGAACGAACCGCCGGCGACGAGATCGCCGTTCGGCAGCACGGCGAGGCCGAGGATCGAACCGATGCTGAACGGCATCGTCGGGTTGCCGAGCGCCAACCACTGGCTGCCGTCCCAACGGACGAGGGTGTTGATCGCGCTGCCGCCGACCAGGCCGAACGCGCCGCCGGCGACGAGGTCGCCGTTCGCCAGTTCGACGAGGTGGTTGACCGCGCTGTTGAAGGTGAGGCCGAGCGGCTGCCACGTCGTGCCGTTCCACGCGCGCACGCCGGCGTTGGTGCCGACGACGAGCGGGCCGCCGACCGCGCCGTTGCGCACGACGATCGCGTTGACGCGTTCGCCGACGCCAGCCCCGAGCGCCGACCAGCGCTGCAGCGCCGGGTCGTAGAGCGCGATGTTGTTCGCCACCTGGTCGCCGGCGACGGTGAACTGCCCACCGACGACGACCACCGCGGGCTGCGGTCCGGGGCCGTCGGGGTCCCAGTGGGCCATCGCGTAGGCGGCGCCGTCGAGGCCCAGGATGCTGTCGCCCGGTTGCCAGGCCAGCGCACAGGACGCTTGGGCAGGCAACGGTGACACGACGAGCGTCGCGATGCCGAGGCCGACGGCGCAGACGTTGGCGGGCCACCTTCTCATGGCGCCCAGTATGCCGCGATGGCGCGGGCCCGGCGGGAACGTGGACGCACCGCGCATCAGAAAGCCCCCACGGTCAGCTGCGTGCCGTCGCCGGTGATCAGCGCACTGGCGCTGCCGGCCGCGGTCTCGAGCACCAACGTCTGCTGCACGAACGACGCGCCGAGCAGCGAACTCGCACTCGGCAGCGTCCACTGCGCGCGCGCTTGCCCGTGCACGATCGGCAGCGGCAACAGCACGTCCGGTTGCGCGCGCAGCGTGCAACCGGCACCGCCGATCGGCAGCAGCTGCGGCAGCGACAGCGTCGTGGCACTCGCGCCGAACACGCCGAGCGCGATGGCGTTCGCCGCCACGCCGCCCGTTGCCGTGCGGAACGAACCGCCGAGCCACGCGCGTTCTTCGATGCGCGTGGTCAGCGGACCCGCGCTGCCGCTGCAGCCGCCGCCGAGGTTCTGTGCACCGGCGGGGCACGACGTCATCAGGCGCGTGAAGCCCTTGGCGACGACGTTGCCGAGGCGCCGGAAGCCGCCGAGCACGCCCAATTCTCCGGTCCGCGACCAGGCCACTTCGGCATAGCCATAGGTCTCGCCGAGCTGGGTCCACTGAACCCCGTCCCATCGCTGGATGTAGGTCAGACCGAACGGGCTCGACACGCCGTCGCTCCGGGCGACGACCACGCCGCCGTCGGGCAACGCCGCGATCGACCGGACGGTCCCCAGCGTCGGCGCATTCATCGGATGCCACGTCGTGCCGTCGAAGCGCGCAGCCCCGAAACCCGGCGTCGCGAAGTGCCCCGCCGACACCAGGTCGCCATTGCTGGTCGCAACGATGCACTGATGGAAGTCGTTCGGCGCTCCCGGAATCGGCAGCAGCTGCTGCCCGTTCCAACGCGCGAGGTTGTGGACCGTCGTACCGAACATCGCATTCCCGGCGAGCACGAGGTCGCCGTTCGGCATCTCGGCCAGCGCCCGCGGGTAACCGACGAACTGCGGCACCGCCTCCGTGAGCGCCGTTCCGTCCCAGTGGTAGACGAGGCCCCCGCCGGTCGCTGTGAACCGCAGCGCCAGCAGGAACGCACCGCCGTCGGCGGCTGGCACGATGTCCAACAAGCCTTCCGTCGACGGGTATGGAATCGTTGTCACCACACCGTTCCGGCAGCTCTCCACCCACACGCCCGGCGGGTCGGTGTAGCCGCCGCGCAGGACCGCACCGTCCTTCAGTTCGGCCATGCCGTGGATGTAGTGATTGCTCGCCGGCAACGGCGCCAGCCAAGTCCACGTGTTGCCGTCGAAACGCTGCAGGCCCGCGGGGATCGAGCCGACCGCCGCGTAGCGATGGGCGAGGAACCCACCGTCGCGCCCTTCGCAGCCGAACCCGAACTCACCGTCGCCGCTGGCCACGTTCGGAGGCTCGAAGACGCCGTTGCGCCGGACGGCGACCAGCCCCGTGGCCTGCCCCTCGAACTCGGCGAACATGCCGGCGACGACGAGGTCGCCGTTGGCGAGCTGCACCGCGCTGGTCACCCCTCTGGGTTGCGTCCACGTCGCCACGGAGATCCAGCCATTCGCCGTCAGGGCCTGGATCTCCGTCAGCCCCGAGAACCACACGTCGCCGCCGACGGACGTCACCAGGTTCGCATTCGCCGGGCCACCGGCAGGCAGCGGCTGCCAGTTCGCGCCATCCCACACCCGGTAGTCCAACGGGTTGCCGCCCCTCGCGACCAGAATCCCACTCGCACTCGCCGCGAGCTCAGACACACCCCCCACGAAGCCGGCACCCATCGCCTGCCAATTGACTCCGTCGAACGAGGCCACGTTGGCGCAAGGCACACCGCCGATCGAACTGAATTGCCCGCCGACCACGAGACTGCCGTTGGGCAACGTCGACAACACCCCCACGTTGGGCGTGCCCGTCGTGAGCGTCGGCGATCCGAACGGCTGCCACGAGGATCCGTTCCACAGACCGAGGGCGTGGATGGGACCACCGAGGGCCAGCCGAAACATGCCGCCGGCGACCAGCTCGCCCGTCGGCAGCTCGGCCAGGCAGGACGCACCTCCCCACGCGAACGGCGGTGCGATGGTCAGCCAGTTGACTCCATCCCATTCGTGGAAGCCGGTCGCCGAAGCGACCACGAGTCGCCCGTTCGCGCGAACGAAGGCAAAGCCGAAGCCGGAGCCGTAGTTGCCGATAGCCGACCACTCTCGGGACGCCGGATCGTAGACGGCGAGGTTGTTCACGGCCTCGTCGCCGGCGGCGTGGAAGCTGCCGATGGCCACCACCCGCTCGGACAGCGGGCCGGGTCCATCCGGATCCCAGTGGTGGAGTTTGGCGTGCAGGCCCGCGAGCCCGGGGATCACGTCGCGCGCCTCCCAGGCAAGGCTGCACGGAGCTTGCGCGGCCGCGAAGGGACCGAGCACGACCACGGTCGCAAGGACCAGCGACGAACGCACCGACGAGGGCATCCGGCCACCAGATCAACCTTCGTGCCACGGCTGTGCGACCGGCGCCACGGCGCGCCCACCCTCAGCCTTCGGCCGCAAGCCCACCGTGCGCGCGGATCGCCAAGAGGAACCGCTCGCCGAACGTCGCCACCTTGCGTGCGCCGACGCCCCGGACCTGAGCGAGTTCGCCCGGGGTGCGCGGGGCCGCCTGCGCCATGTCGGCGAGCGTGCTGTCGTGGAACACCACGTAGGGCGGCACGCCGAGTTCGCGCGCGACCTCGCGGCGCAAGGCGCGCAGCGCGTCGAACAGCGCCTGCTGCTTCGGCGACAGGTCGGCGACCTCGACCGACGCGCGGCCCTTGCCACTGTCGTCGCGGCGGCGCTTGCCGCGCGCCGCCAGCGTCTGCTTCGGCATGCGCAGCATCGCCTGTTGCGTGCCGCGCAGCACGGCCATCGCCTCGGCGCCGAGCGACAGCGTCGGATACTCGCCGTCGCTGCGCACCAGGAGGCCGGCGTCGACCAGCTGGTCGACGTAGTTGCCGAGCAGGCCCGCGGGCATGCCCTTGCAGACGCCGAACGTCGGCAGCTGGTCGTGGCCGCGCTGCAGCACGCGTTCGCCGCGGCTGCCGCGCAGCACGTCGATCACGTGGCTGCTGCCGAAACGCTGGCCGGTGCGCACGACCGCCGACAGGATCTTCTGCGCCAGGATCTGGCTGTCGGGCACTTCCTCGAGTTCGTCGAGGCAGACGTCGCAGGCGCCACAGTTCGGCTCGTCGTAGGCCTGGCCGAAGTACTCGCTGATCGCCTTGTGGCGGCAGCGCACGCCGCCGGCGAAACGCTGCATGTCGCTCAGCAGTGCCAGCTGCGCGCGCAGCGCGTCGTCGTCGCCGACCCCTTCGGCGGCGCTGCGTTCCATCAGCGAACGCCACTTCGCCGCGTCGCCGGCCGAGTAGAGCAGCAGGCACTCGGCCGGCAGGCCGTCGCGGCCGGCGCGCCCGGTCTCCTGCTGGTAGGCCTCGAGGCTCTTCGGCATGCCGGCGTGCACGACGAGGCGCACGTCGCTGCGGTCGATGCCCATGCCGAAGGCGACGGTGGCGACGATCACGTGCAGGCGTTCGGCGCGGAAGTCGCTCGACAGCTGCGTGCGTTCGCCGGCCGCGAGCCCGGCGTGGTAGGCGCGCGCTTCGATGCCGCGCTGCTGCAGCGCGCTGGCGAGCGCTTCGGTGTCCTTGCGCGAGATGCAGTAGACGATCGACGCCGCGTCGGGATGGCGGCGGATCGCGGCTGCGACCTGGCCTTCGAGGTCCTGGCGCGGCAGCACGCGGTAGGTCAGCTCCGGCCGATCGAACGTGCCGACCAGCACGCGCGGCTCGCGCAGGTGCAGCTGCGCCACGATGTCCTCGCGCACGCGCGGCGTCGCCGTCGCCGTGAACGCCTGGAAGGGCACGTCGGGGAAGCGTTCGCGCAGTTCGGCGAGGCGGCGGTACTCGGGGCGGAAATCGTGCCCCCACTGGCTGATGCAGTGCGCTTCGTCGATCGCGAACGCGGCGACGTCGCGCGCCTCCAGCCAGCGCACGAAGCCGTCGAGGAACAAACGCTCGGGCGAGACGAACAACAGGCGCAGCGAACCGTCGGCCGCCATCGTGCGCAGTTCGTCGCGCGCCTTCGCCGACAGGTTGGCGTGCACCGCCGCCGCCGGCACGCCGAGCAGGCGCAGGCCGTCGACCTGGTCCTGCATCAGCGCGATCAGTGGCGACACGACGACGACGAGGCGATCCTGCACCAGCGCCGGCAGCTGGTAGCACAGCGACTTGCCGCCGCCGGTCGGCATCACCACCAGCGCGTCGCGACGATCGAGCGCGCAGTCGATCGCTTCGCGCTGCATCGGCCGCAGCGCGTCGAAGCCGAACCAGCGCTGCAGCGCGGCGGCGATCGCGGCGTCGCGGCCGGCGGGCGGCGGCGGGCTGGCGTTCGTGGCGTTGGCTGCGCTGGTGCTCACGCCGACTTCGTAGCGGATCGCGCCGCGGGATTCCGCAGCGGGACGGCGGGGAAGCGACTGCTGCGAGCCGCATTCGTCACCGCGAGGTCTGGGAGCGTGCGGCGAAGTCCAGGAGGACGTTCATGCCGCGGCCTCCGAAGCAGTCTTGTCGTCTCCCCGGGGGTTGACCAACCTGTGGACCAAGTCGACAACCACGCCATGGAATACAACGTCCACGAAGCGAAGACGCAGTTCTCCAAACTGCTCGCCAAGGTCCAAGCTGGGGAGGAAGTCGTCATCGCCAAGGCCGGCGAGCCGATCGCACGCCTGGTGCCGATCGCCAAGCACCGGCTCCGGACGCCAGGCACGGAGAAGGGTGCGCTGTGGGTGGCCGAGGACTTCGATGCGCCGCTCCCGGACGACGTGATCGATGGGTTCGAGGGTCGCTCGTGAGGATCCTGCTCGACACGCACATCCTGCTCTGGTGGCTCGACGGTCACGAGCGCTTGCGGCCGAAGGTTCGCAAGCTGCTGGCCGACGGCAAGAACGAACTGCTGTGGAGCGCCGCTTCGACCTGGGAGCTCGCCATCAAGGCGCAGCTCGGCAAGGTTCGCCTGCAGGAGTCCGTGGCATCCTTCGTTTCCCGGGTGATGGTGAGCCAGAACCTGACCGCGCTTCCGATCCACCATCTGCACGCAGCCGCCACCGCCGAGCTGCCCATGCACCACCGCGACCCGTTCGATCGCCTGCTGATCGCTCAGGCATCCATCGAAGGCGTTCCGTTGTTGACCGGTGACGAGCGCATGCGGGACTACGACATCGATCGGATCGACGCCTGACAGGCCGTTGCAGAACGTCCCCGGTGCAACCCGGTCTGGGGGCAACCCGCCAGCGCCACGCTCGTCAGCGGCCGATCGTCAGCGAGTGGGCGCCGGTGAAGTCGAGCCCGAGGAACGCCCCCGGATTCGCCAGCACCGCGGCCTGCGACGTGAGGCTCAGCCCGATCAGGCTGGAGCCCGGGAAGATCGGCAGACCGAAGCGAGCGACGCCGTAGCTGTTGGCGAGGCCCGCCACCAGCACGTCGGTGCTGCCGAGATACAGCGTGCACGGGCCGAGCGACTGCGCCGTCTGCGTGAAGGCGAGCCCGAGCACCACGATGGCCCCGTTCGCCACCTGGTCGACCTCGAACGCGAAATCGACATGCCCCGGATAGGCGAGCGGCGTGCGCAGCCGCGGCACGACACCGGCGCCACAGCCGGTGCCGAAACCCACGGCGACCGGGGGCACGGGACTGTTCCACAGCAGCGCCCCTTCGCGCACCAGGGTCGCCGACGTGCTGCCGCTGCTGACGGCGCCGCCATGCAGCATCAGCACCTGGTTCTCCGGGTCGAAGGCGAGCGCCGACTGGCTGCTGCGAACCCGCACGCCGCCCGTTGGCAGCGGGGCCCAGGTCGCGCCATCGTAGGTCCACAGGTCGACTCCCGTGGTCTCGCTGTCGTGCAACACGACGACCCCGCGCACCGGATCGAAGACCATCGAGCCATTCGCGAACGCGGGCGGCGACGTCGGCGGGAACCGCTGGGTCCAGGACGTGCCGTTCCACTCCCAGGTGTCCGACAGCAGTTGTGTGCCCGAGCTGCCGCCGAACAACACCACCACCTGGCGCACCTCGTCGTACGCCATCGCGTGGCAGCAGCGGTCGGATGGACCACCGGGCTGCTGCGTCCAGGTGACGCCGTCGTAGGTCCAAGTGTCGCCGAACAGGTTCACGGGCGGAGGTCCCGGCAGCGGCCAGGGAGTGACCGGGCCCGCCCCGCCGAACAGGACGCAGCGTTGCCGCGCCGCGTCGTACGCCATCGCCGCCTGGTTGCGGGCCGGTGGCCGGGTGATCGGAGACGCTTCGACCCAGACGTTGCCGTCCCACTCGTGCGTGCGGTCGGTTGTGCCGACCGACAAGTGGTTGCCACCGAACAACACGCAGCGTTGCCGGGCCACGTCGTACGCCATGGACGCGTTCAACCTCTTCGGGCCCGGGGACAGCCGCTGCCAGCGGCGACCGTTCCACTCCCAGGTGCCTTCCCACGCGCTGAAGAGGAACGCTTCGGTCGACGTGTGCATCACGACGCGCTGGCGCACGGAGTCCGTGCACCACGCCTGCTGCGGCCGCAGACCGACCGGCGTGATCTCGACCTGGGCCAGCTGCGTCCAGGCAGTGCCACTCCACTGCCACAGCCGCGAATCGCGGAACAGAACGGCACGGCCGGACAGCGGATCGGTGGCGAGACCTTCACCCTGGCTGTCGGTCGGCGGCGGCGACGCGCTGGTGAACCAGTTGACGCCGTCCCACTCGAACGTGCTGCTGCCGAGGAACGCCTGCGAACCGATCGCGACCGTGCGCTGCCGCGCGCGATCGTAGGCCATGCCGAAGTCCTGGAGGTTCGGGCCACTGCTGCTGCGCAGGGACCAGTTCGTGCCGTCCCATTCCCAGGTCTGGTTGGAGACGAAGTCGCCGCCGTGCAGCACGACCCGCTGCCGCGCTTCGTCGTAGGCCATGCGGTGCCGTTGCCGCGGCCCAGGATTGCTCGCCGGCGTGCGCTGGATCCAGGCGGTGCCGTCGTACTCCCAGGTGTCACTGAGCAGCGGTCCCTGGCCACCGCCGTAGAGAACCACGCGGCCACGAGCCCGGTCGTAGGCACCAGCCGTCAGGTAGCGCGCAGGCGGCCGCACCGGCAACGCGCGCAGCGACCACGTCGAGCCGTCGAACTCCCAGGTCTCGTCGACCCAGACGCCGTTCGCAACCGTGCCACCGAACATCACGACCACGCGGCGACCAGCGTCGTAGACGAACATGGCATCGCTGCGCCGCGTGGGCAGTCGCGATGGGTCGCGCGGCGACCAGTGGCTGCCCGCCCACACCCACGTGTCCGCCGTGGTGGCACCGGCAGGGTGGCACCCGAAGCTGACCAGCAAGTTGCGCGCGTCGTCGGCGACGACCATGCGTCCCGTGGAGAACGTGCCGCCGACGTTCTCGTTCGTCGTCTGCCGGATCGGGACCCAGGTCGCGGTCTGTCCCGCTGCAGTCGGAAGCAACGAGAGCACCGCGATCGAGGCGGCGAAGGAGAAGTTGCGGCGGATCATGGGAGCGCGCGGAAGGAGCTGGGGAGGGCCGAAGCGCGACGGTGGGCATCCCCTGCGACCCGAGCGTCGGCCGTGAGGTCCGGTGCTCGCACCGGACTGGGCAGTAGCGTCCTTTCACGGCGCCGATCCGTCAATCGCCACCGGCGAGCGCTCACGGCTTCGGTTGCCAGACGTACTCGAACGTCGTCGTCGGCCAGTCGCGGCGCAGCAGGCGCACGCAGGCGAGGCTGCCGTCGCGGCAGCGCACGAAGAACAGGTCGGCGCCGGCGCGGTCGACGCGGCTGTCGAACTGCGGCACGAACTCCAGGCGCGCTGCCGCCGCGAACTCGCCGAAGGCCGCGTTCGGCGCTGGCGCGATGCCGGCCCCACCGGCGCCGGCCGCGGCGAACGTCAGCGACTGCGAGCCGCCGGCGCCGCCGACCAGCTGCAGGTCGCACGGTATGCCAGCCGCAGTGCGTTCGCCGGTCGCGAACACGAAGCCGCCGTCCTGCGCCGTCACGGCACCGCGTCCCGCCCGCAGCTCGAGCGCGTGCGTCGACACCAGGAGGCGCGTCCACGCCGACTGCTCGCCGTCGGCGGCGACCGCGGCGACCTGCACTTCGACCATGCGATCGGGCGGCAGGTCGTGCAGCACACACGTCGCGTCCTTGGCCTCGCGCGCCACGCCGCGCGCGACGGCGACGCGGTACGAGGCCGCGCCTTCGCTCGCTTGCCACGTCAGCTGCGTGCCGTTCGCCGTGCGCGACGACGCCAGCTCGCGCGGGGCGGGCAGCAGCGTGCGCCGGCCGTCGGGCAGGAACACGAAGTGCACTTGCATGCCGCTGCGCACGTCGTCGCCGCGCATCGGCTCGAGCCACAGCTTGCCGTAGCGACCGTCGGCGAGTTGCACGACCAGCACGTCGCGCGCGTCGAGCCGTCCGTAGGTCGGCGGGAACGGCCCGGCCGGCAGTTCGCGCAGAGCGTCGAACGTGTCCTCGTCGCCGTTGCCGACCTTCAGCACGCCACCGCCCGGCACGTGCACGCCGTAGAGGTAGAACACGACCTCGGCCTGTTCGCCGGCGACGGCGCCGGTGGTCAGCGACAGACCGCCGGACGCGTCGTACCAGCGATCCTCGTAGACGGCGATGCCCTGCTCCGGCGGCTTGCGCGCGCCGTGCTGCACCACCATCGCCGGCATGCCTGGTTCGTTCTGCGCCGACAAGCCGCGGACGACGACGTGGTGCACGCCCTTCGGATCGAGGCCGCCGACGCTCGCGCGCATGGCATCGACGGTCAGCTTGCGCACGGCCTCACCGGTGCGGATCTCGACCAGCCAACGCGGCTCGTCACCGCTCCACGCGAGTTCGAGCGAGCCGCCGCGCCACGCCGCCCGCAGGTCGGTCGGCGCTGGCAGGAACACCGGCTTCTTCGGCGGCACGACGACCCAGCGCAGCGCCGCCGACGCCGTCGAGTACGGATCGACGACCATCAGCTGCACACGCGCCATGCCGCGGTCGGTGCGCACGAACATCACCAGCGCGCCGGCGTCGTCGCGGCGGATGCGCACGCGGTCCTTCGCCAGTTCGCTCGGCGGTTCGCTGTCGTTGGGCTTGGCGCGGGCGCCGCCGACCAGCGGCTCGAGGTAGAAGCCGTCGCCGTCGCGGCCGAAGCGCAGGTCGGCGCGGAAGCCGCGGTGCGCACTCGCCGGCAGGATGACGCCGCTGTCGAGGTCGACGTGGCCGCCGGGCGGCACCTGCACGACGTACTCGGTCGGCAGCCCGTCGCCGTCCTGCGCCGGCAGCAGCGAGCACGGCGACAGCGCGAACAGGGACGCAGCGAACGGCAGCAGCGGGCAGGGCGATGGCATGACGTCTCCTCGTGGGCTCCGGATGCTGGCGGTTGCGGCTCCACCCGGCAAGGCGGCGCGGCGCGCGCGGAAGGAGCCACGCCGCCAACCCGTCGATGCGGCGATGAACCGCGACCTGCCGGTGCCGTGGATGTTCGCGAAGCTGCTGCTGTTCGTGCTGCTGGCCGGCCTTGCCGCCACCTGCCTGCTGCTGCAGCACCCGACCTGGACCACCGCCACCTGCATCGCCGCCCTGACCTGGGCCGCCGCGCGCGCCTACTACTTCGCCTTCCACGTGGTCGAGCATTGGATCGACCCCGGCTACCGCTTCCGCGGCCTCACGCATTTCTTCTCGTGGTGTTGGCGGCGATGTCGGGAACGTTGCCCACGCTCCGCTCGTCGGCCGTCGCCCTGAATCGCCCGGATCCGCCCGAGTCCATTCGTCACGTTTCCGCCGCCCACAGAACTTGCCCGTCCCCGCGACCGCCGTCGATGGGAACATGGCCCCCACGAGGAGACCGATGAGAAGGAACCGCACCGCATTCCCCTGGTCGCTGCTGCTGCTGGCCGGCACCACCCTGGCCCAAGGCGACCCGGCGACGGCCGATGCCAAGGCGCTGTGGCAGCAGGTGCAGAAGCTGCCGCACCTGCAACAACAGCAGGCCCTCGACCACCTGCGCGAACACCTGCCGCCGCACGCGCTGCTGACCGCCTGGCAGGCGCTGGCCCGCAGCAGCGAACAGGCCCAGCGCGAACGGCAGAAGGCGCTGTCGCACAAGCGGCCGAAGAAGGCGATGGAGTTCCCGCTCGAGGTCGAGCCGCTGCCGCGCCGCGTCGACTACCTGTTCGGCGTCGGCACGATCGTCCAACGCGACGGCAAGCCGCTGCCCGCACCGGCGCCCACCACGAAGCCCGGCAGCAAGCCGGCGGCGAAGCCCGCGAAGGCGACCGCACCCGATCTCGTCCCGCTGCACCAGGCGCTGCTCAGCGGTGCCCCCGACGCCGACAAGGCGGTCGCCGCGCTGCTGCAGCAGCTCGACCACGACCACGGCGCCGACGCGTTCGCGGCGTTCCTGCAGTCGTGGCGCAACGGCGACGAGTCGTTCTACGAAGCGCTCGATCGCACCGCCGGCAGCAAGGACGGCGTGTTCTTCTACGACGCGATGCTCGGCGACTTCCGCACGCACTTCGGCCGCGGCAAGGACGGCGCGGCGATCGGCAGCAGCCTGCAGCAGGCGCACGATGCGCTGCACGAGGCATTCCTCGTCTACCGCAGCTACCGCGCGTTCCGCGAAGCCGTCGCCTGGTCGCTGGTGCTGCCGCCGGACGCGCCGCTGCCGGCGCGGCTCGCCCGCTACGAAGCGAAGGTGCCGGGCTCCTACTCGCTGCGCCAGCAGGTGCTGATGGTCGATGCGGCACTCGACCACGACGTCGCCAAGGTCATAGCGGCGGTGAACGACGGCGCTGCGGCACTGCCGCAGCCGCTGTGGACCGGCAAGCACGATCCGTACGCGACGTGGACGCCGAAGTTCGCGGCGCTGCAGGCGACGATGATCGAACGCGCCGGCTCGACCGATGCGTTCCTGCAGCGGGCCGAGGGCGAACGGCGCGAGCTGGCGACGACGCTGGCGAAGCTCGCCGCCGACTGCGTGCACGCGTCGACGGGCGCTGGCAAGGCGCACTGATCCGCGCAGCCGCCGCTCAGGCCAGCAGTGCCGGCATCACGTTGCCGGCGACGTCCGTCAGCCGGAAGTCGCGGCCCTGCGCGCGCACGGTCAGCTTCTGGTGGTCGATGCCGAGCTGGTGCAGGATCGTCGCGTGCAGGTCGTGCACGTGCACGATGTCCTCGCTCGCCGACCAGCCCCAGTCGTCGGTCTTGCCGTGTGCGTGGCCAGCCTTGAAGCCGCCACCGGCGACCAGCACCGAGCACGCCAGCGCGTTGTGGTCGCGACCGTAGGTGTCGAACGCCAACGGGCCTTCGCAGTACGGCGTGCGGCCGAACTCGCCGGCGAACACGACGATGGTGTCGTCGAGCATAGAGCGCCGCTTCAGGTCCTTCAGCAGCGCCGCCGTCGGCTTGTCGACCTGTTCGGCCTTGGTCGGCAGCGCGCGCGGGATGTTGTAGTGGTGGTCCCAGCCGGCGTCGCAGACCTGCACGAAGCGCACGCCGCGTTCGAGCAGCCGCCGCGCCAGCACGCAGTTGTTGGCGAAGCTCGGGCGACCGATCTCGGCGCCGTACTCCTCGAGCAGTTCCGGCGGCTCCTGCTTCAGGTCGGCGAGCTCGGGCACGCTGGTCTGCATGCGGGCCGCGGTCTCGTAGGCGGCGATGCGCGCGTCGGCGTCGGGATCGCCGGTGCGCCTGGCTTCGCGCTCGTTCAGCTCGCGCAGCGCCGCCAGCTGCCGTTCGCGCGCCGCCTTGTCGACGCCCGGCGGGTTGTCGACGAACAGCACCGGCTCCTTGCCCGAACGGAACGGCACGCCCTGGTGCCGGCCGGCGAGGAAGCCGTTGTGCCACAGCCGCGGATGCAGCGGCGTGCCCGGATCGGGATTCGACAGCAGCACGACGAACTCCGGCAGGTTGCCGGTGCCCGAGCCGAGCGCATACGACGTCCACGCCCCCCACGACGGCCGGCCGAGCAGCGGCGTGCCGGTGAACAGGATCGTCATCGCCGCTTCGTGCAACACGTGGTCGGTCTGCAGCGAACGGATCAGCAGCAGGTCGTCGGCGACCTCGCCGAGGTGCGGCAGCAGCTCCGACATGCGCAGCTTGCACTTGCCGTAGTCCTGGAACTCGAACTTGCTGCCGACGACCGGCAACGCACCCTGGCGCTCGGTGAGGCCGCTGATGCGTTCGCCTTTGCGCACCGACGGCGGCAGTTCTTCGCCGCGGCGTTCCTTCAGCAGCGGCTTCTCGTCGAACAGGTCGAGCTGCGACAGGCCGCCCGACAGGAAGATGACGACGACGCGTTTCGCCTTCGCCGTCGGCAGCTGCCAGCTCGGCCGCGCGGCCGGATCCTGCAGCAGCGAGCCGAAGGAGCGTTGGTGCAACAGCGTCGCGGCGAGGCCGCCGAGGCCGAACGCCGAACGGCCGAGGAAGGCGCGGCGGCAGAGCAGATCGTGGATCGAGTCGGTCATGGCATCACCCGCGGCGGATCGCGGCTTCGAGGTTCAACAAGGTGCAGCCGATCTGCGCCCAGGCGGCGGCTTCGGCCGGCGACTTGGCGGGATCGAGCTTGCCGCCGGCAGCGGCCTTGGTGGCGACGCCGGCCGGAGCCGCGTCGCCCGCCTTCGCGTCGCTCGGCTTGGAATCGCCTGGCTTGGCCTTCCCTGGCTTGGCGTCGCCAGGCTTCGCTTCGGCCGACTCGCCGTCGCCCGGCTTCGCCTCGTCCGGCACCTCGCCGTTCTTGGGTTCGCCCTCGGCCTTCGGCTGGCCCGCTTCGCTGCCGGGTTTCGCGGCCGGAGCCGGCGCCACGGACGGCTCCGCCGACGGCTTCTTCGGCGCATCCGCCGCCGCGGCTTCGCCCGCGTTCGCGTCCGGCTTCGCTTCCTTGCCCTTGCCCTTCGCGTCGGATGCCGCCGCCTTGCCGCCGGCCTTGCCCTTGCCCTTCGGCTCCTTGATGCCGAGCAGCAGCTTCGCCTGGTCGACCTTGTCGGCGTAGTGCGCGCGCTGCTCGGCGAGCAGCCGGCGCAGGATCGCCAACTCGTCGGCATCGGGCGCGCGCGACGTCACCAGGCGGAAGCCGAACGCGAGCCGCGCGTCGTCGTCGTTGCCGCCGTCCTTGTGCATGCGCAGGCCGAGCGCCTTGCCGGCTTCGACGTAGACGGGATCGTTGAGCGTGACCAGCGCCTGCAGCGGCGTCGTCGTGCGCGGCCGGTTGACCGCGCAGGTCTCGCGCTTCGCCGCGTCGAACACCATCGCCGACGGGTAGGGCACACCGCGCTTCCAGTAGGTGTAGAGGCCGCGGCGATGCACCGCGTCGCCGGTGCTGTTGCGCCATTCGCCCATGCCGAGCACCGCCTGCCACAGGCCCGGCGGCTGGAACGGCTTCACGCTCGGCCCGCCGAGCTTCTGCACCAGCAAGCCCGACACCGCGAGCGCCTGGTCGCGCACCATCTCGGCCGACAGCCGCTGCGCCGGACCACGCGCCAGCAGCACGTTCTCGGGATCCTTCGCCAGCAGCTCGGCCGCGACCGCGCTGCTCTGCCGGTAGGTCGCCGACAGCACCAAGAGCCGATGCAGCTGCTTCTGGTTCCAACCGGTGCGCACGAACTCGGTGGCGAGCCAGTCGAGCAGTTCGGGATGGCTCGGCACGGCGCCGCGGATGCCGAAGTCGTCGGGCGTGCGCACGAGGCCGAGGCCGAACACCTGCTGCCACGCGCGATTGACGGCGACGCGCGCCGTCAACGGATGCGTCGGCGACACCAGCCAGCGGGCGAGGCCGAGGCGGTTCTTCGGCAGGTCGGCGGCCATCGGCGGCAGCACCGCCGGCGTGCCGGCGGTGACCTTCTCGCCCTTCTTGCGGTAGTCACCGCGCACGAACAGGTGCGTCTCGCGCGGCGTCTTCAGCTCCTCCATGACCAGCGCCGACGGCAGCTTCGCCTCGAGCTTCTGCTTCTCGCGGCGCAGGCGAACGAGTTCCTCGAACAGCACGCGGCCGGCGATGTCGATGCGCGTGCGGTACCAGCGGCGAACGGCGGCGACGCGGCGTTCGGCCGGCGTCTTCGGCTTCTGCTCGTCGGCAGCCGCGACGGGCGCCGACGCTGGCGCGGGCATGGTGGCAGGAACGGTCGCCGCGTTCGTCGGCGTCATGGCCACGGCCGCCACGACCGAAGCCGACGCTCCGGTGGACGACTCGGCGGTCGGCGCCACGGGGGCAACCGGCGCGCGCAACGACTGCATCGTCGCGTAGTCGAGCAGGTCGTCGCCTTCGGCGCGCAAGCGGCAGGAGAACGCGAGGCCAGCGCCGCGCGGTCCACGACCGCCGAACTTGGCGGTGATCTCCTCGACGTCGTCTTCGTCGACCATGCCCATGGCGACGGCCGCCGCCAGTTCGGGCGGCATCTGCGGTCCCGCTGGCGCCTTGCCGGAGCCCTTGCCCACCAGCTTCAGCACCAGGTGGTTGTCGCCCGCGCGCAGACCGAGGCGCAGCTTGCGCGGCTCCGGCGCCTCGCCGCGCCGGCGGAAGAACATCTCGTCTTCGTCCTCGTCGGCGGCGTCGGCCTTCTTCTTCTCCGCCTGCAACTTCGCCTTCGCCGCGGCGGCTTCGGGGCTCGGCTCGATCGCCGGTTCGTACTCGGCGACGACGCTGCCGTTGAGCCACACCTTGGCGGCGACGCCGCCTTCGAACTCGAGCGTCATCGTGCGCGGCGTCTCGCACTTCACCTTGCGCGCGACGTACCACGCCGCCGCCGGCCCCTCGACTGCCAGCGACGCGCTGCGGCCATCGCGCCAGTCGCGGCGCTCCTGCCAGGCCAGTCGCTTCGGCTTCGGCGGCAGCTTCGCTTCGCCCTCCGGGCCGGCATCGCCCGGACCAGCAACCTCGGCTTCGCCCGCGTCGTCCTCGGCGCGCGGCGGCGCCGCCGCGTCGGCGACTTCCGCCGGCTTGGCGGCCGCAGGCTTGTCACCCGCTGCTGGCTTCGCCTCGGCCTTCTCGCCCTTCGGCTCCGCCTTCTCGTCCTTGCCAGCCTTCGGGTCCTTGGCGTCCTTGTCTTCGGCGGCGCCCTTCGCCGGCTTCGGCGGCTCCTTCGGCAGCACCGGCGCGTCGTACTTCTTCTTCCACTGCGCGGTCGCGAAGTCCTGCTCCGGCGCGAACGCGGTCGCCAGCGCGTTGTCGACGTCCTTGGCGACGAACGGGCCGAGCGCCTGCCACGTCGACGGCTGCAGCGGCAGCAGCAGCGTGCGCACACGCGGCTCTTCGCACACCGAGATGCGGAAGCGGCCGATCAGGCTCTTGAACTTCGACGGCGTGCCCATCGTCAACGACAGGCGCAGCAGCGACGTGTCGTTGCACACCAACGGGTCGCTCGGCACCAGCAGCGCCTCGCGCGGTTCCTTGCGTTCGTCGCCGGCGACCGACCAGCCGCCGCCGAAGCCGAACTTGAACGACTCCTCGTCGCCGTCGTCGTCGCGTTCCTCGACGACGCCCGCGGCCCCGGCGATCGCCCCCGGCTCGATCGCCGTCAGGTAGTGCTCGTCTTCGTCGCTGCGCTGCACGACGTCGGCCTGCGCCAGCGACCAGACGATCGCCGGCGGGTCGGTGCTGTCGGCGACGCTGGCGAAGTGCGCCTCGATCTTGGCGAGGATGAAGCGACCGTCGTCGGCACGGCCCGAGGCGCCGTGCGGCAACGACGGGTCGGGCAGCACTTCGAGCCGCAGCGCGTGGATCGTGCGCTTGCCGGGAGCGAACACGAGCTCGTAGGTGTCGCGCGCTGGCACCGGCCCGGTGGCCAGGATCGAGCCGTCCTCCTGCGGCTGCAGGCGCGAGCCGTGCTTGGCCATGCGCTCGGTCGGCACCATCGGCGTCCACGCCAGCGGTGCGCCGATGCGCGCGCGCGACGCGGCCTCCCATTCGCGCTGCGCTTCGTCGGTCAGCGGATCGTTGCGATCGAGCCGCTTCTTCAGCGTGTCGATGCGGCGCTGCAGGTCGGCGAGGCGCGGCTCGTCGTCGGGCCCGGGGGCCGGGATCGCGGGCTTCGGGTTGCGCCCGAAGCCGTTGTCCTTCTCCTTGACGTGGTTGAAGAAGTCGTAGAAGCCGTAGAACTCGCGCTGGCTGATCGGGTCGTACTTGTGGTCGTGGCACTGCGCGCAGCCGACCGACAAGCCGAGCCACGTGGTCGCCGTCGTGTGCACGCGGTCGATGACGTAGGCGCTGCGGTACTCGTCGAGCTCTTCGCCGGCCTCGGTGTTGACCGGGTGGTTGCGGTTGAAGCCGGTGGCGATGCGCTGGCTCAGCGTCGGGTTCGGCAGCAGGTCGCCGGCGAGCTGTTCGATCGTGAACTGGTCGAACGGCATGTTCGCGTTCAGCGCCTCGATGACCCAGTCGCGCCACTTCCACGCCTGGCGCGGCGTGTCGCGCTGGTAGCCGCTCGAGTCGGCGTAGCGCGCGAGATCCAGCCAATCGCTGGCCATGCGTTCGCCGTAGCGCGGATCGGCGAGCAGGCGGTCGACGACCTTCTCGTAGGCGTCTGCAGCCTGGTCGGCGACGAACGCGTCGAGCTCGGCCGGCGTCGGCGGCAGGCCGAGCAGGTCGAACGTCACCCGCCGCAGCCACGCCGTCCGCGTCGCCTCGGCGCTCGGCCGCAGGCCTTCCTGTTCGAGCCGCGCCAGCACGAAGCGGTCGACGTCGTTCTTCGGCCACGTCGCTTCGCGCACGGTCGGCGGCGTCGGCCGCACCGGCGCCACGAACGCCCAGTGCTCGCTCCACGGCGCACCGGCGGCGAGCCACGCGCGCAGCGTCGCGACCTCCGCCGGCTTCAGCGCATCGCCGGCGTCCGGCGGCGGCATGCGTTCGTCGGGATCGGTCGACGTGATGTGGCGCAGCGCCAGCGACGCGTCGGGATCGCCGGCGACGAACGCGGCCCCGCCGTCGCGGGCCGCGAATGCATCGGTGCGGCGATCGAGGCGCAGGTCGGCCTTGCGCTTCTTGTCGTCGGGCCCGTGGCAGGTGTAGCAGTGCTGCGCGAGGATCGGCTGCACGTGGCGGGCGAAGTCGATCGCGGCCGCCGCAGGCTTCGGCACCGGCGCGACCCCTTCGTGCTGCGCGGACGCGAACGCGACCAGCAGCGACACGGAGGCGAGCAGGCGGGATGCGGCGACGAACGAACCGACGCGCGAACGCGGACGAAGCACCGGGGGCATGGCCCGCCCATCCTAGACGACCGTCGGCCCGCGCGGGGAGCCGGCTACGTTTCGCCTTCGCAACGCCGTCAGGCGTCGCGCCGTCAGAGGTCTGGGCCGAACTGCATGCCGTCGTAGATCTCGGCCAGCGGCAAGTCGCAGCCGATCTCGGGCAACGGCACCACGGCAGAAAGCCCGGCGTAGACCTCGCGCACGAACCCGCCATCGCTCCGGCGATAGGCGACAACGCGAGGCGCTGCTTGCTCGACCAGCAGGTAGACCGACAGCGACGGCAGCGTGGTGTAGGCCTCGAGCTTCTCACCCGAATCGATGCGCCACGTCTCCGGCGACGCCACTTCGACGATGACCGCCGGCTCGTCCTGGAACGCATCGGACTGCGGGTTGGGCCGACAGACGACCGAAACGTCCGGGTGGTAGAAGCGCACCTGGAACGGCAAGCGCAGGCGGATCTTGGTGTCGGAGTTGAAGGCGCGGCACGAGTGGCCACGCAGCCGCGAACCCAAGGCGATCAGGCCGTTCGAGGCGATCTGGTTGTGGGCGTTGCTGCCGCCTGTCACGGGATGCACCAGGCCGCCGACATACTCGTGCCGCTCGCCGGCGACGGCTTCGCCCGCGAGGTAGGTCGACACCGAAACCAGATCGAGTTGCGACATCCAGCACCTCCCAGCGAACCAAGCCACGATCCCCTCCGCATTGGAGTGGCTTCTCTCCCATCACCGCACGCGCAACGTCTGCGCCGGCGACCGGGCGACATTGCCGGCGGCGTCCACCGCCTCCACGGTCACCTCGACCCCACCGGCCGCTGCGGTCGGCACGTTCGCCCGCCACAGGAACTCGCCGAACCACTGCAGCGGCACCACCTGTTCCTGCTCGCCGCGGCGGCAGCGCAACACCACCTGCTTCCAATCGTGCGGCATGCACGGGCTCTTGCGGTCGTGCACGCGCAGTTGCACGACCACCGCCGCCCCCACCGCCGCTTCCGCCGGCAGCACGAACGCGCCGATCGTCGGCGGGGCGGTGTCCTTGGCGATGGCGCTGCCGAAGCAGACGACGTCGGCGAGTGCGTTCGCCACCTCGCCCTGCGCATGCACGCAGTCGAGGCGGCCGTCGCCGTCGAGGTCCGCGAGGGCGATGCCGAGCGTGCCGCGCGTCGGATCGCCGGCGAACACCGGCGCACCCGCACGCAGATGGCCCTTGCCGTCGTTGACCAGCAGGCGATCGGGGCCGTCGAGCGAACCGATCAGGAAGTCGGCGTCGCCGTCGCTGTCGTAGTCGAGGAACGCGACCATGTTGTCGTCGCAGCGCGGGTTGTCGGCGACCGGCCACCAGTCGTCGGTGACGTCGACGAAGCCACCCTTGCCGTCGCCGCGGAACACGTGCTCGGCGAAGCGCAGCTGGCCCACGCCGTCGTTGATCGTCACCACGTCGAGCACGCCGTCGCCGTCGAGGTCCATCGCCTCGAACTCGTAGTTGTTGGTGAACTGCGGCAGCTGCGCACTCGCGTCGACGAAGCGACCCTTGCCGTCGTTGTGCGCCAGGAACGAGCCTTTGCTTCGCTTGCTGCTGGCCAGCAGGTCGAGGTCGAAGTCGCCGTCGACGTCGAGCAGTTCGAGTTCCCAGCAGAAGCGCACCGCCCACGCCGGCATCGCCGCCGCACCCGCGTCGACGAAGCGCCCGCCGTCGTTGCGCCACAAGAGCGGCGGCGCGCCTTCGTTCTGCATCGGCGAGCCCGGGCCCCAGTCGGCCAGCACGAGGTCGAGATCGCCGTCGCCGTCGACGTCACCGAACTCGGCGTCGCCGATCGACCGCAGCGTCGCCGGCAGGTGCGTCGCCGTCGCGTCCTCGAAACGCCCACCGCCGAGGCCGCGGAACAGGCGGCTCTGCGTCTGGAAGGTCGTGCCGACGAACACGTCGGCGTGGCCGTCGCCGTCGACGTCGCGCACCTTGATCACGCGCGCCAGGAACAGCGCGTCGCCGAACACCTGCGTGGTGATCTCCGGCCACTTGCCGGTGGCGACGTTGCGGAACACGCGGCTCGGCACCGGCGTTCCCGCGCGTTCGTAGTCGCCGCCGTTGGCGAACAGCACGTCGACGCGGCCGTCGCCGTCGACGTCGGCCAGTTCGACCTTGTTGGTCCACTCGGCGGTGGCGCCGATCGTCTCGGCGGTGACGTCGCGCCACAGGTCCTTCGGCAGGTCGAGCGTGCTCTGCCAGCGCGGGCGCCGCGGTGCCGGCGACTGGGTGGCGGGATCCTGTGCGGACAGCACGCACGGCAGGAACGCGACGGCGACGAGGCGGGCTGCAAGCATGGCTCCGACGATAGCCGCGGCGGCACGCGCGACGAGGTGCCGGCTTCTGGCAAGCGCGTAACGATCAGCGCACGGCGCGTGGCTCCCCAGCGCGAGGATCGGTGCGCAGCAGGGCTTCGTGCACGGCCAGCACCGAACGCGCGAACTCCCGGTGTTCGCCGACGGCGGCCGCGACGGCACGAGCGAACCGCGGGTCGTCCACCCGCGTCGCATCGTCGTGGCGCAGGATGCGGTCGACGTAGAGCCGGCGCAACCCGGCATCGGCGGCGATCACGTCGAGCGCGTCGGCGGCGAGCGGCCCGAGCCCGGCGATGCCGACCGACGACAGCGGCCATTGCTGCGCCAGCTGGCGCAGCGCCACCACCAGTGGATCGCCGGTCGCGACGCCGCGCGCCAGCGCCAGCAGTTCGCCGAGATGGCGGAACGTCAGGTCGACGGCGAGGTGCGTCGACGGCTGCTGGCGGTCGCCGGGACACGGTGTCGCCAGTTCGGACTGGACCGCGTCGGCGCCGAGGTCGCGGTGCACGAACAACGCGCACGCCGCGTAGAGCCGTTCGGCCGCCCACTTCGCAGCCGCCGGCGCGAACGGCGGCAAGCCGGCCGGACCGTCGATGCGGATCGCTGCGTCGACGTCGGCGAGCACCTGGTCGGCGTCGCCGACCGGCGGCGGCAACGTGCGCGCGACGGCGACGGCGCCGGAGCCTTGCAGGCGCAGGAGGAACTGACCGAGGTCCATGGGGCGAGCTGGGGCGTGGCGAGCGCGGTCGGTTCAGTCGAAGTCGATCTCGGCGCGCAGCACGCGGCACTTCGCACAGCGGAACACGTGCGCACACGGCGAATGGTCGCGATGCAGCGAGGCGAACAGCTGCTTCGCCTCCGCCAGCGACATCTCCATTTCGCCCTCGAGCTGCGGGATCAGCAGCGGCGGCAGTTCCGGATGCCGCGCGCGGATCTCGGCGTGGCCCGCAGGCTCCAGATACGCCATCGGCCCGCCGCAGCACGTCGGCCACGCGACCGGGTTGAAGCTGGTGATGCCGGGCGTGCGTTCCTCGATCTCGTCGGCGGTCGCTTCGTCGAGGTCGGGCCCGAGGTCGACCTCCTGGAACGTCACCCCGAACTTCGCGTGCGCACTGCCGTCGGCGATGCACCACGGGCACAGCGCCGCGTCGAAGTCATCCTCGACGTAGCACGGGCCGGTGTAGAGGTAGCCGCGCGCCTTGCCGCAGCAGCCGCACGCGCCGGGCGAGGGTTCGATCGCCCCGCTCAGCACGGGATCGGGATGGAAGCGGAACGTCGGCAGCGGCTGGCTCACGGGGCGCATGGTAGTCGCCGCGGCGGCGAGGTGTCGCGCGGGCGGCGGCGGGATTTCGCGACCGGTTCGCCAGGCAGAAGACGCAACCGCGAACGACCGCGGTCACGCCAGCTCGTACCAGGCCCCACGCGCCCGACCGTGCAGCACCAGCTGCCCGCTGGCCACCAGCTGCTTCAGGTGCAGCTTGACGGTGTTGCGGTTCGCGCCGTGCACGGCGACGACGTCGCGCACGGTGACGCGGCCGCGTTCGCGCACCAGCGTCAGGATCGCCGCGGTCAGCGGCGCCTGCGGGGCCAAGGCGCGCTCACGCTCGAGGCGATGCTGCAGCACGTTCTTCTGCTCGACGAGGCACTGCACGAAGAACGCCACCCACGGCTCGAGCTGCGGCTCGCCGCTCGCCCACGTCGTCTGTGCACGACGCAGCAGCTCGTAGTAGGCGTCCTTGTCGTGCTCGACGACGCGCTCGAGCGACGCGAAGCGCACGTGGTCGTAACCGGACTGCAGCAGCAGCAACGTGGTCAGCACCCGCGACAGCCGGCCGTTGCCGTCCTGGAACGGATGGATCGCAAGGAAGCGCACGACGAACAGCGCGATGACGAAGATCGGATGGTGTTCGTTCGCGGCCAAGGCGGTGCGCGTCGCTGCGAGCAGCTCCTGCATCGCAACCGGCGTCTCGAACGGCGTCGTGGTGGCCAGCAGCACACCGAGGCTGCGCCCGTTCGCGTCGATCGCCTCGATGCTGTTCGGTCGCGTCTTGTAGGCGCCGCGATGGGACGCATCGGCCTCGCACCGGCTGAGCAGCACGCTGTGCAGTTGCAGGACGTGGTTCTCGGTCAGCGTCAGCGCTGCGAACGAGTCGAAGACCAGGTCCATGGCGGCGGCGTAGCTCGCCACCTCCTGCTCGTCGCGCGCGGTCAGCGTCGCCGTCGTCACCTGGCGCAAGAGCCGGTGGACCTGGTCGTCGGTCAACGTCACGCCCTCGATGCGCGTCGACGAAGCCACCGACTCGACGGTCGCGACACGCTGCAGGCTGCTGAGCCGTTCGGGTGCCAGGTGACGCAGCGAGTGCCAACGCCCCTTGAACTCGTCGAGTTCGGCGACCTGGCGTAGCAGGGCCGGACCTGGGCGCAGGCGGTGCAGGGGAAGATCCATCGGAACACCCATGAATACCCATTTCGACCGACTCGGAATGGATATTCATGGGTATTTCCACGGTGAAGGTGGCGATGGCCCTCGGGCACGCGCCGTCGCTGCTGGTCGAGCCGAGCCCCCATCCAGGCCTGCCGAGCACCCGCGCGAACGACGAACGGCCCTCGTCAGCGCCGCAGCCGCGCGAGTGCTGCCGCCAGTTCGCCGGCGTCCGGCAGCAGCGGCACGAGCGCACCGGCGGTCACGTTCGCCGGGTCGACGATCGTCGCCGTGCGCACCACGAACTCCGGCGCGTCGTCGTCGTCGCGCGTGAGCACCAGCTGCGCCTGCACCGGGCCCACCGCGTTGCACGTGCCGGCGGCGCGCCCGTCGGTGAACTGCGTCGGCAGCGCGGTCAGGCCGAGCAGCTCGCTGCCGCCGCGGCCCCGCGCACCGCCGACGCGCCGCACCCGCGCCGGCAGGTCCGGCGCGTCGACCAGCGACCAGCGCAACCACGCGACCACGCCCGGCGGCAGTTCAGCGAGCGCCGGCCACGCCACCGCGAACGGCGCGGCGGCCGCGACCACGACCAGCACGTCGCCGCGCGGCGCCGCCACGCGCTGCGCACACCGGCCCTGCGGCAGCACCCACACGTCGCGCGCGTCGGTCGCGGCGAACACGACCTGCGGGCCGTTCTGCTCCGCCAGCACGAGCGCGCGTTCGGGCACGACCAGCGCCACCGAGCCGGCGAACGGCGTCCCGTCGGCTTCGCGCAGTGCGAGCCGCACGAGCTCGGCGCGGCCGCGCAGGTCGATGCCGCGCAGCCGCGGATCGTCGGCGACACCGCCGGCCGGAACGTCGACGTCGAGCTGCCACAGCGGCGCACCACCGGGCAACGCAGCGAGCAGGCGATGCGGGCCGCCGGCGAGGCGCCGCCAGATCCTGGCGACGTGGCCGTCCGGCGACGGCAATGGCTCGGGCTCGGCGCCGCGCGCGTCGTCGTCGGCTGCGTTCGGGTTCGCGCTGGCGTTCGCGTTCGAGTTCGCGTTCGCAGCGAGGCTCGCGATGGCGACGAGGCGCAGTTCGAGATGCTCGAGCAACGGATCCGGCACGAACGTCGCCGTCAGCACAGCCGGCTTCGTCACCGGCACGACGACGTCGCGTGCGCCCGGTGAGAACGGGATCGGCGCCATCGACACGCAGTCGCCGCGCACGACGAGGCGCCAGCGATGGCCATCGGCGTGATGGTGCACGGCGAACGCATGCTGCGCGTCGAGCTGCACGATCGGCACGTTGCGCTGGCCCCACCAGGCGAAACGCGGCGCTTCGCTGCATTGCAGCTCGACCTGCAACTGCGCGCGAGCGACGTCGAAATCGACGGGCAACTGCAGGCGACCGGCGACCAGCAGCGGGCCCTTCGCCAGCACGACGTCGCCGAGGTCGTTGCGGCCGGCACGCAGCGGTGCTGCGAGGCGAACGCGCGCGCTGCGCGGCGACGAACGGCGGAAGTCGAGCTCGTGCACTTCGAGTCGTGGCGCGTCGCCGACGTCGCCGTCGAGCAGCACGGTGAAGTGGCCGTCGGCGTCGTGGCGGATGCGCATGCCGCCGCTCCCGCCCTCGCCCTGGAAGGAGAGCTGCGCTTCGCCGACGAACGGCCGCCCATCGGCGTCGAGCAGGCGCCCACACAGGATCCGCAGGTCGTCGCGCAGCCGGACCGCGACGTCGCGACGTTCGCCGGCATGCTGCGGGCCTTCGACCTCGATCGGCGACAGAAGCTGGAGGCCGTCGCCGATCCGGAAGCGCAGGCCGCAGCGCACACCGGACACACGCACGGGCCCTGGCGGCACGAACTCGTAGCTCGTCGCCGCGAGCGAAGGCGGAGCGAAGCTCGGGTCGACGTTCGTCGCGAGCGAAGGCGAAGGGATCCTCGAGTCGACGTTCGCCTCCTCGCGGCTCCGCGCTGCCGCGTTGGCCGGGGCCGCGTTGGCGCCGCGCTCGCTCGCCACCGCCGAGTCCGAAGTCGCAGCGCTGGCCGCACGTTCGCCCGCGGTGACGCTGGCGTCGCGCCCGCCCGCTGCCGCAGCGTTCGCGCTGGCCGCGGCCGCGCCGAGCGGTTCCACCGCGACATCGAGCAGCACCGAACCCGGATACGACCACGGCGCCCCGTCGGCTTGCAGCACCGCGATGCGCAGTTCGCCGCACGCTGGCAGCCGCAGTTCGACTTCGTCGCGCGGCAGGTCGCGCGCATCGAACGTGCGGCGCGGCCCGCCGCCGCCGACGCACGCGACCTCGACCGCGAGCGTGCGAGCGTCCGCCGGCGCCCCCGCGCGCACCTGCAACTGCTGTTGCAGATGCAGGAACACCACGCGGCCGTCCTCGTCGCTGACCCGCTCGAACGGCCGCGGCAGCGAAACGGGCCCACGGTCGCTGGCGACCTCACCGCGCACCACGAGCCCGACCGCCGGCTTGCCGTCCTCGCCGACGAGCCGCAGCCGCAACGTCTGCTCGGCGAACAGCCGCAGCACGACCTCGCCAGGGAAGCGCGAATCCGCCGCCGGATCGTTGCCGCCGCCGAACTCGACCTCACCGAAGCGTTCGCCCAGTCGACCATACGCGTGGCAGAAGCCGTGGACGTGGATCGCGACGCGGCCGTCGTTGTCGGCCTGCGCGCGCTGGCCGTGCTTCTGCGCGAAGGCCTCCGGGTCGTCCCACGAAGCGAGCACTTCGTCCTCGGGGAGCTGCTGGTAGTCGATGCGCGCGTCGCAGAAGAGCACGGTCGCGTGCGGCAGCGGGATGCCGGTCGCGCCGTCGACGACGCGCAGGTGTTGCAGCTGCGGTGTGGAAGGTGTGGCCGGGTCGGTGCTCGCCGAGGTCGGCGGTGCGGCGGTGCGTTCCGTGCCGTCGCCGGCGGTCGTGTTGCCGTCCGCGGGAGCCAGGCCGCCGTGCGCGGGTGTGCGCGAATCGTCGTTCGCCGCGGTGGCTGGTGCGGTGGCGTCCGGCGGCGCGGGCATCGCCGGCGTCAGCAGGACGATCAGTGCTGCGCAGGCCAACGCCAGCAGGACCAACGCGACGCTGCGAACCGCCGTGCGCATGCGGACTCCTCGTGGCCCGGGGACGAGCGGGCGTGCGGGGACGGTAGCGGAGGCGGAGTGGTTTGCGGCAGGTTGTCGCTGGGCGGTGCGTCGTGGCGAGCGCCGGTTGGGCTGCGGGAGTTGGCCGTTGACCAGGGTGCAGCGGGCGCTAGTGTGCGTGCCTCGGCCGCGGGTGTAGTTCAGCGGTAGAACGTCAGCTTCCCAAGCTGAATGTCGTGGGTTCGATCCCCATCACCCGCTCCATTCTCAACCTGGCCTCCCCCAAGCTCTTGGGCACTTCGCCTCGTGCAGGCGAACGCGGCCGATCCTCCCCTGCTGCTGTGAGTTTCACAGCAGCCACATCAGGAGTGAATCGTGCAGAAGCCCAAGATCCCTTCGATCGTCCACCACCGCGCCCGCAACGCGGACGTGGTGTTCCTCCGGGGCGCCGACGGCAAGCGCCGCATGGTCTACCTCGGCACCCACGGCAGCGAGGAAGCCCGGAAGCGCTACCACGAGGTGATGGCTGCCCACCTGAACGGGGCTGCCCCCGAACCCAGGTCGCAGCGGCAACGCACCGAGGCGGCCAGCGCGTTCCCCACTGTCGCCCAGCTCGCGGCAGAGTTCACGGTCTGGGCCGAGCGCGAGTTCCTCGATGCCAGCACCGGCAAGGTCAGCCGTGAGGTCGTCAACTTCGACCACGCGCTCGACCATGTGCTGGAGCGGCACCGCGAGGTCCCCACGGACAGGTTTGGCCTGCGCGACCTGCAGGCCGTGCGGCAGGCGATGCTCGACGGCGGCCGGCTGTGCCGGAACGTGATCAACGCGCGCGTGCGCCGCATCAAGGCGGTGTTCCGCTGGGGCGCCGAACAGGGCTTCGTGCCGGCCGAGACCTGGCACCAGCTCGCGGTGCTGCGCGGCCTACGGCAGGGTCGCAGCGGGGCGCGGGAGACCGACCCCGTGACGGCGGTGACGCGCGCGCAGGTCGACGCGATCCTGCCCTTCCTGCCCGGCGCGTTGCGCGCGTGCGTCGAGCTGCAGTGGTGCACGGGCATGCGCCCCTCCGAGGCGCTCCAGATCCGCATGGCGGACCTCGACCGGCGCGGCGACATCTGGCTCTACAACGTGCAGCGGCACAAGAACCGCTGGCGTGGCCGGCCGCGGGTCGTGGCGCTGGGGCCGGAGGCACAGCGAATCCTGATGCCGCTGCTGCGGGTCGACGGGGGCTACCTGATCTCGCCGCGAGACGCGATGGCAGAGCGGCACGCAGCGCAGCGCGCCGCTCGCGCTACTCCGATGACCCCGAGCCAGCGCGCGCGAGATGCGCGGAACGCCAGGAAGGAGCCGAGCATCGGCGACCACTACGGCATCGACGCCTACCGGAACGCGCTGCATCGCGCATGCGACAAAGCCGGCGTCGAGCGCTGGTCACCGCATCGGCTGCGGCACGCGAAGGGCACCGAGCTGGCGCGCAGCGAGGGGATCGAGGTCGCGCGCATCGCGCTCGGGCACAAGGACGACCGGGTGACGCGGCGCTACGCCATCGAGGCGGAGCTGGATCTGGCGATTGCAGTCGCTCGCAAGCACGGGTGAGTGCACGCATCAGCGGCCACATCCCATCTCTAGAGCACTTGACGTTACGGATCGGCCACGGATCCTGTGCGTCGCTCACGACCCCGCGGCTGATTCTGGATGAGACCACCCGACCCGACATCCGTCACGACCGCATCGTCGAGCTGCGCGACCCCTCGGCATCCCCGCTGACGGCGAAGGGCCGAGGCACCTCACCTAGCAACCCGCCAGTGGCCCCCATGCCCGACCATCCAAAGGACGACCCCATCGACTGGAAGGCCCTGAAGAGGCAGTCCCAGCGCCCTGCCAGCCTGCAGGCACCGGCCCTGCAGCCAGCCCTAGAGTTCTTGCAGGATGATCTGGCACCGATGATCTCGCGGCTAGCCGAACTTGCGGCGGACCTGCTGTCGAAGGCCGGCGTGCTTGAACACACCCGGACCGGGGCAAGCAAGCTCGCCCAGCGCCTGGGTCGCCTCGCTGGCCTGCTAGCACGGCAGTCCAAGCAGGACTGGACTGATGCTGCCGACAACTTCCTCGGCCGACACCACAAGGCCGGGTGGAACCGCACATGCTTGCGGGTCGCTTCGAACGACAACTTCGTCAGCATGGCCGCGCTGGTGGGCGACCGGCTTCAAGATGCCAGCACAGCGTTGCTGGCTTTCGCCGAAGCTGACAGCCCCGCCACGGCAGCACACCAAGCTCGAGCTTCGGCAAAGGCGTTGCTCGCAGCCGCCACGACCTGGAACCAGATCGTCGGAGAGCCGCCGCCTGGTTCCTTGCCGAACATGGGATGATCAACAGGACGGCTCTACTGGATGGCAGCAACCGCCAATAGGCGTGCCGCTGCATCCTGCCCCGAACCCGTCATCGATGGGGCAAAGGCCACCCGGAGTCAAAAGGGCAATCGCGAGGCAGCTACGCTCCGGCTCAGGCCATGGTCTTTCCCAGGCCATGCTGGATACAAGCGATCTCGGTCGACAGGCTGAAACTCTTGATACACCTGTGGATGGTCAGCCTTACCGTCGTATTGGCAAGCCAGCACTGTCGAAACCAACGATCCTACAGGGTCAGCGACAGCGGCACGCAATCGGTGACGGACTCGCGAACGGGCGTAGGTTGCGGACGCAGCTTCCGGGTCCACGTCTCCAACGGCATGGTGCAGGGGGTCTAGACGTAGCAAGAGCATCCCACCTACAGGCGTGAGGATGGTAGCATTGCTGGCCGTCGCGCAGCCGATTCGTGATTCGATAAAGGTCCTTGGACGCTCCGATGCTCCATTCAACACCGTTACTTGACGCAACGCTCGGCCACATCGACGCGCTGCCCCTGAGTGCTAGCGAAGTCGACCGGGTATTCGACACCCCGCGCTTCCCTCTCACCGTCCACTTCTCCGACTCGGTCCTTACGTGCCTCGGCACTCGCGACGACCTCCGCGCCGTCTCCTTGTGGGTTGCGGCCAACCGCGCTACGGAACTCGATCCGACGCTCACAGGCGACCCATACACAGAGTGGCTGCCGCTGAATCGCATTCCATCTCTGTCAGGCGCTCAGGCGACTCAGTTGATTGCCACGAAGCTGGACATATCGCTGAACGGAGTCCAAGAACTTCCTGGAAGTGCAGCCGAGGCACTTGGCCACCACCAATGTGGGCTCGCACTCTGCGGAATTGCAGACCTTAAGCTCGATGCGGCTTGCCTCCTCGCCCAGCTGCGAGGGAAACAGTTGCTGCTCAACGGCCTGCACTGCCTGGACCGGGATGTGGCGATCGCACTGCGTGAGTACCAAGGCCAGCTTTCACTGGATGGCATTCGCACTACGACGCCTGAAATCGCTAGTCTGCTGGCCAATCGCCAAGATGACGACAGCCGGTTCGATCTGAGTCTCAACGGCCTGAATCAGCCGACGCCAGATGTCCTGCGCGCTCTCGCCCCTGCAAGACGGCTCTTCCTTTGTGGGGTGAGCAGCCTCGTCCGCGAACAAGCGGAGGCACTGGCCGCGCACCACGGCGATCTCCACTTGGGAATTACAGACCTCACGCCTGAAGTAGCCAACGCACTTGCGAGTCACGGAGGCGACCTCTACCTGCCGAACCTGAGCCACCTTTCTAACCGTGCTGCCGATGCACTGGCAGCCGTCAGCGGGTGCCTACACCTCGATGGCCTGAAACTCTTGGAGCCTGCCGTTGCGGCCGCACTTAGCCGGCATCGCAGACCTATTTACTTCAAGAGTCTCGTGTCTATAGATCCAGAGTGTGCGGCGTTGCTGGCTGCGCACGACCACCTCATCGCACTGCCTTCCCTGGAGAGGCTCTCATCCGAGGTAGCGCGAGCGCTGGCGCCGCATAGGTTCGGCGGCCTCGTCTTGGGCATTACGGACCTGCAGCCCACCACGGCAAGGGAGCTTGCACGCTACACCAAGAGTTTACTGCTTCCGCGCCTGCAAGCGATGGCACCTGAGGTCGAGGAGATTCTGGCGGGGCACTCTGACGTCGACATTCCCTGCATCACATCGATCAAGACAAGAGCACTCGCCAAGAACATCGCTACGAGTTTCATTCCGAGATTGGACGCCGTGGAGGAACTGCTCGGGCCCGCAGCGAAAGGCCTCGCCGAGAGTGAGGAGCCCCTCAGTCTACCGCGCCTTGGCAACCTATCCGCGGAGTCTGCCAAGGAACTCGCAGATGCCAAGGTAGACCTTGGACTTGACGGACTCGAGTCCATATCACCTGATGTCGCGGCAGCGCTGGCCCGGCACAGTCACCTACTCACGCTAGACGGGATCACTGAATTGGACACCGATTCGGCGGAATCCCTCGCAAGCCACCACGCCGACCTGAGTCTTGGGGGTTTGAGGTCGCTTTCCGACTCCGTCGCTCAACGCCTTGGCGAGCACAAGGGCGAACTCCACCTCGGCATCGCCGACCTTCATGAGGGCGCGGCATTGTATCTTGGTCAACATGATGGCCCGCTGCATCTCAATTCGCTCACGCATATCTCTACTGGCGCTGCAAGGTCTCTCTCCAATCTGAGGCATCTCCTCTCGTTGGCTGGCCTCCAATCTATTGACTTGGCCGCAGCCAAGGCCTTGGCGTCGCACAAGGGCGAACTGGTGCTGAAGGGACTACAGAACCCATCCGAGGAGGCACTTACCGCTCTGGCCTCGCACCGAGGAATCGTCCACCTACCGAAGGGCAAGCCGTCTCCGAAGGCGAAGAAATCGTCCAAGAAGGGCCGGGAAGGCGGGCCAACTCGGGCAATGAAGAAAGCAGCGGAAAAGAGGGTAGATGATATCATGGCCGCATTGACGGAGGCCCTAGGAATCGAGCCGGCCCAGGCCAAGAACCGTAAGCCGAAGCGCAAGTAGGCGTTGCGCGACTGCAGCAATACCTCCAACAACCTACACCCGGTCTTCTTCCCTCAGCGATACTCGACACTCGAATCGATCACACTCACGCGCAGCGTCCGCAGGCACAGCAGGAACTCGTCTTTCGTCAGCCCTGCGACCGGCACCCAGCACTCTCCGACCAACCGATCCCCCGGCTCGAAGCGGAAGCCAACCACCATTATCCGGCGGTTCCCTTGCCAAGTCTCGAGCTCTAGATCTTCGAAAGTGGCGCGGTGTCCACTGGCCAACAGCTCGTGACGCCAACCGGACTACAGACTGACCTGCCTGACCGGCTCAGCAGCCACATCATGCATGGCCTGCGCCTCCGCCGATCGACGCCCGAGCATCGCAATTGCAAGGTCTTCCGGCACGCACGAACCGAACTTCAGGTCAGCCAGCGACTCGGGTGAGACCGGAGGCAGCAGGCTAGAAGGCTCCAATCCCGTTAATCGCTCTTGAAGCTCCCGGACCATGACGCCGCCGCGCATCGGCAGCGCCAGATTGTCGCGCAGCAAGGGCGACGCAACCAAGTCTCCCAGCGCCACGGCTAGCATGGCATTCGTCCGCAGCCCCGCAAAGGTCCACCAGCGTGTTTCACCTTCTGCGTCACGCACGATTGCAGTGCCCTGCTCTTCAACCCAAGTCATTTCGCTCCGGAGACCATCGAACGCGTCCTTCGCCCGCTGCGACGGGATGCCGGCCAAGTCGCCAGTAGCCAAGACACGCCGAATCGCGCGCGCGTGTTGGAAGTGAAGGCTGCGACTGCTGCCACACCAGCGCGACCTACCCCCTGAAGGGGCAGGTGTCACATACGCACATCGACCTTTCCAGTCAACACTGGTGACTGCCCAGCTTCGGCCGCCTAGGAGCAAAATGCTCTGACTGTCTTTGCCGGTCCCAAGAAATGTCGACTCGTGCACAAGACCCAGCTCGGTCCGGCCATGCAGCACCGAGAACAACGGAGGGCTCGTGAACACCGAGAACAGCTCGAGGAAGTTCTTGTAACCGAACTTCTTCTCGCCCTCGGCACCGAACCACATCCTGCCCTGGTCCTCGTGGAGGATTCCGGTCGCGAGCATGTGGTCCAGGATCCGATCGGCTTCCTCCATCCCCGCGAAGCACGGAACGCTGCCGATCCAGGCAGGCCAGTCTTCCCGGACCAAACCACCCGTCTGCATGGCCAGAGCCATGATTTGCTGGGCGAACAGGTGGTAGGGCGACGCTGGGGGTTCGATGGGTTCAACGTAACCACGAGCCCACAAGTCCAGCAGCCCTGCGGCCCGCAAGAAGCCATCGTCACTGGTCGTCAAGAAAAGGCAGTTACGTGAAGTTCCTGGGCGCCGACCGGTCCGGCCAAGTCGCTGCAGCAAGGATGCGACCGAACCGGGCGCATCTAGCTGGATCACTCGATCCAAGTCGCCTACGTCGATGCCAAGCTCGAGCGTGCTGGTAGCAACGATCACACAGTTGCTTCCCTGGGAGAACGCGGCCTCTGCTTGCTTGCGCTCGTCTAGACTGACTGACGAGTGGCTAACGAATGTCTGCACACCGTGGCCGCGCAGAGCCGCCGCGAGCTTCTCGACTTTAGAACGACTGTCGACGAAGACCAGCCGCTTCTCACCACGATGCAACCGGCTGATGACGGTAGCGGCGTTGTCGATCGTGCCGACGTGGTCGAGTCGAATCTCCGGCTGCGGCCCGCTCACGATCGGCGGAGAAATCACCTTCCTGACGCCGCCCGCATGAGCCGCGAACCAGGTGAGCAACCCATCTGGGTTACCGATGGTTGCCGACAGGCCGATGCGCTGGATTGGTCGCCCCGCCAACCTCGCGATGCGCGCCAGCACCGACAACAGGTGCCAGCCTCGATCATCGCCAGCGAAGGCGTGCAACTCGTCGACGATGACGACCTGTACGCCCTCGAACATCGTTGCGGCATTGCTGCGCCGGCTGGTCAACAGGACTTCCAGAGACTCGGGTGTCGTCAACAGGACGTTCGGCTGCTCGCGCCGGACCGCTTCCTTGTCGCGATCGGCGACATCGCCATGCCACAGCGCCACGGTGCGTCCGACCCACGCGCCATAGCCTTGCAACCGCGTGTGCAGGTTGTTCAACAGCGCCTTGATCGGGCACAGGTAGAGCACGGACAGGCCCGGCCACTCCTGCTGCAGCATCCTGGACAGCACGGGGAAGAACGCTGCTTCCGTCTTGCCACCAGCCGTCGGCGCCAGCAAAAGAGCATGCTGTCCCTGCAACACCGGCTCGATCGCGAGCTCCTGCAAGGGACGCAGCGAACGCCAGCCCAACGAGTTGACGATGTGGTGCTGGAGTGCCGGGTGGAGTCGGGCGAACGCCTCGCTCATGTTCGCCTAGGGTAGCTGTATGTCGTCGGGGTCCACCGCACCACGGGCCGCGCGCTCTGTTGCCGTCAGCTCGCTGTCGCTCAAGGCGATACGGCCATCGCGCGCCGGATCGAAATCCGGGAACTGATCGACCTTGTCCAGTAGCTCCACGACGAGCTTCTTCAGGAACACCCGAGGGGCTACCCCTACCTTGCCGCCGAGCTGGCCAACGACGTTCTGGGCCAGGCCCGCGACACAGCGGTCGTCGACCTCGCTCGCCACCCTCTGCGCGGCCTCGCTGCCGGACACGAACAGGTCACGCACCTTGCGGCCGACCTCCTCCAACAGCTCCTGGCCAAACCCGGGCAACCGAACCTGCGGGGCCCGTGGGTTGTCGAACTTCGTCTCGCTGCCGAAGTCGACATGCAGTCGCTGCGCCAACGGCGCCAACCGCTGCACCCCCTGCGGCCCATCGTAGAAGGCGCCGGTGCCGGTGATGAGCACGTAGAGGCCCGGGAACCTGCCACTGTCGACCTCATCGATCAACTGCCGCAGCGCGTTCAGGCTCTTCTCGCGCACGTCGGTCCGCACTCTCTGCAGCGTCTCGACTTCGTCGAGCACGAACAGCAGGCCCGGTCGCCCCGAGTCCCGCAGCATCACCAGCAGGCCTTGCAGGAAGCTCAGCGCACCGAAGTGGTCGACATCCCCCTTCAGCATGGCGCGCCGCTTCACCTCCGCGCCGATGTTCGGTTGGCCACCAAGCCAAGCCATCAAGCCCTCGGCGATCGCACCCTCACCGGCCACCACAGCCTGACGGTAGGCCCGCAACGCGACAGCGAACGACGGCGCCGTGCGCGTGATCGCGGCCAACCGCTTCTCCATCAACTCGGCGACCCGCTGGTTCAGCACGGTCTGGTTGCTCTCATCGACACCACCCTCAGCGAGGACGTCCTGCTCCAGGGTGAAGAACCAGCCCTCGACGATCGATCGCCAGGCGCCGGCCATGCTGTCCTGCGTGCGCAGCCGCTCGATCAGACGCCGATACACGGTTTCCAACCGATGCAGTGGCGTCTCGGTCTCCGACACCTGCACTTCGGCCACGGCAAAGCCGCGCCCGAGCGCGCGCTCCTGGAGCCATCGCGCGAAGAACGTCTTGCCGCTGCCATACTCGCCGCGCACGGCCTTGAACATGGCGCCGCCGCGGGCAACGGTTGCGAGTTCCTCGTCGAACGCCTTCTCGAAGCGCGACAGCCCAACCGCCAGGGCGTCCAAGCTGCGTTGCGGCACGGTGCCACGCCGAAGTGCGTCGAGGATCTCCTGACGCCGTTGTGGACTGACGGTCACTTCTTCTTCTCCGTTTCGAGACCGAACTGCAGCCGCAGGATCTCCCACTGCACGCGCACGGTGCCCGATTCGGCATCGACCTCGAGGCCCTCGCTGCCGTCCACGTTCAGCGCACGACGGAAGTTGGCCAGCATGCCCTGCAACCGATAGGTCGGCAGGCTGAGGGTGTTGGCGAGGGCGTTGACGGTCATGGCGTCGCCGCGTTCGGCGAACACCAAGAGCACTGCCTTCAACCGATCGTCGCCAGGCCAACCTCGGGTCACCATCTCACGCTGCGCCTGGAACACTGCCGACTGGAAAAGGGAATCGATCAGATCCACCTTCCGCGACTGGAACGGCAACGTGTCCGTGGCCTTCTTGGCTGGCGCCCTGGCCTTGGTCACCGGCCGGCGGGGTGACACGACCTGCCCCGCGGCACTCTCCCACCAAGCCGGCCGACCGGGTGGCGTCTCGCGATAACCCTCGACCTGGTCTTCCTGTCCCGGTCGCACGAACAGTGCCAGCGGCACCAGGACCTCCTGCGGCGTGATGCCTCCGTGGTAGCCGTTCTGCTTCGGCGCGGTGTAGCGAAGTCGTTCGGTCCATGGCACGACGACGCGGCCATCACCAAAGCAGACGCGCGGCCCGGTGACGAGCAGCTCGCCGGCAACGAGCGCACCTGGCCCACGATGTCGAGTGCTCTCTCCGTCGGCCCGCAAGCTGGTGTCGTGCTCGCGCACGTGGCCATGATCGCTCGTGATCAACACCACCCGACCCGCCTGGTTGGCGAGTTCGAGCAAGGCACTCAGAGGGCGGATGCGCTCCAAGCTCCAGGGCGCCACGTCCTGATCGCCCTTGCCCAGCCAATCGTCGACGGCATTGATCACGATGCCGACGACCTGGCTGGGCGAAGTCAGGACCTTGGCCACCCCCGGGTCGATGCCGACCCGATCGCCGGAAAGCGAGTCCTTGTGCAGCAGCCTCGGCGACTTGCCCAGCGCCCCGTGATTCTCGAAACCGTTCCGTTCCGTCGCCTGACCACCCGCCTGCACCTTACCCGTGAGCAGGCTGGTGCGAGACACCTCCGTCACGGTGGGCAGCACCGCCAGCCCATAACGACGCGAGCCGACCTCCCCGTCGGTCGTCGGCCCCAGCTCGATCCAACCGAATCGAGCGAGGTCCGCAGCGATCTCGTGAAACACGGCCAAGCTGGTGCCGTCGAGCACCAGCAAAAGCACCCGGTGTCGACTGGCCAGCGGCGCGACGACCTGTTGGAGCACTGCCTCGAGCGGCACCAGACCATCCACCGGACGAGGATCCCTGCTCCAGTCGGCACACAGCTCGGCGAACCGATGGTTCTCCTGCTCACGAGCGTCGCTGACCTCGCTCCACAGCCGCCGCAACGTTTGCTGCAGCGCCTCGTGCGGGTAGCCCATCGTGGTCATCTCGCGCGCCCAGTCCACGAAGCTGCCCTGCCGAGCGTAGGTCAGGGCGGCCTCCGCGAACGCCTGCGGCATCGCCCCCTTCTGTTCGGGCCGTTGGTTCCGCCAACGCAGCAGGCGCACCGCCATCTCGACCGCGGCTGGGATCGCGCGGCGTCGTTCGAGTTCGGCGAGACGGTGTCCCGCCACCGCCTTGGCTGCCTGCTCGACTGCCGCGAGGTCAGGGCTACCGCTCTTCAGCACGAGCTCGCATTCCTCGGCGAAGCGCTGTTCGCGCTGCACCAAGCCTGACCGCAACAGGCTGCTGCGATGCGCAAGGTCCTTAGCGCCCAGCTGCTCCAGCAGATCCTCAGCGGCTTCCAGGACCGGTTGGTAGAGACGCGCTGCTTCATCCACCATCAGCGAACGCAACCGTTCCTCCGCAGCCTCGACCCAAGGCACCAGGTGCTCGCGCTTCACCTTGCGGTTCCCGACGAACCGCTCGAGACGCACGATGACCGCTTGCTCCACTGCATCGGCATTCGCAGGCTCGCCAACCACGCAACGCAACACCACGCCGAGCGGCAGGGCAATCTGCGCATGCCCGGCCTCGATGCTGTCGAGCATCACCCCCCCGGTAGCACCCGCGCTGTCCTCGACCCACTGCCTGACCTGCTGACGCAGCTCTGCGGGGCGGGCCAGCAACGCTAACGACTTGTCATCCGCGGCCCAGTCCAGCAGGGCCCGTGCGTCGGGCCTGGTCCCGAGTTCGAGCCGGCGGAACACCACATCCTTGACGGTCTCCAGGTCGAGGATGTTGCCCGCGACCAACGGTGGTCGCTCTGCCGCCGTGGCGGCCGCCAATTCCTCCTGCAGCCACTTCGCTTGCGGCACCTTCGGCCCAAGCCGGGTCGCCTGGAACATCTCGAGCACGGTGCCCCAGGGATCGATCGACTGGAAGCGGTTGCGAAACACCCGGGCCTGCACATCGACGCCGAGCTGCTTCTCGTCGCGGTCGGTAACGATGACCACGCGCGGGCCATCCGCAGCCAAAGCCGCCATCTGCTCCCGAACAGCCAGCGCTGAAGGACAGAACACGACGCGAAACGCTTCCCCGCCAACCATCAGCTCGTCGCGACCGAGCCAGCCCGGTGCGTGGATGCCGATGAAACGCTTCCGGCTACGCCGGTCGTCTTTCTGTTCACGCCGCTGGATCGACTCCAGCTTCGCTCGCAGCACCGACTCGTGCAGGGTCATCGCCGGCCGTCCTCCTCGAAGACGCGCCAGGTGATCTCGATCGACCGCTTGCCGGAAGCGAGCTTGGCCTCGAGCTCACCACAGAGGCGGCGCAGGTCTTCAACCTTCGCAACGCCACGCCCACTCGCTTCTACCTCCCGCTTGCCTGCTGGTGGTGCAGCCGGCGCGTCCGGGTGCCTGCCCGCAGGCTGCGCCGGTTGCGCCGCCCCCACGGGCGAGCTGCCGGTGGCCGGTTTGACCAGTCGCCCCAGCAACGCACTCGCGTCGGTCATCGCACTGCGAAGGGCCGTCACCAACGCCGTCACGTGCTCATCCTGCTTCAGTGCCTCGACGACGTGCCGCTTCAGCTCCTGGGCCTCGGCGAGGTGCTGGCCGGTCATCGACCAGGCTGTCTCCAGCACGCTCCACTGGGTGTTCTCCATCGCCTGCTGCACCGCCACCGCCTGCTTGAAGCTGGTGCCCATGGCCTGCCAGGAGTGCGGAGCCTTCGCCTTTGCCAGATTCTCCACCAGAGCTTCGTCGCCGCCGCGCGCCAGATCGCCGCAGAGTGCGACCACTGCCTGTGCCGTCAGCCATCGCGGCGCCTCGGCCGGACGCACGTCGAGCCGCTCGAGCCGCTGACGCAAGGCCAGCTCCAGGCTTCGGGACGCCTGCAGACCATTCGACACGAGGCGCTTCATGTCCTCGATCAGCTTGCCGACGTTGGCCGGCCCTCGCTGGCTGCCGACATCGATGCCGAACGCCGCAGCATGCTCCCGCGCCAGCTCCCAATGCTCTTCGTTCGGTAGCTGCTGCTCGCGCAGCTCGAGATCGTTGTCGAGCCCGCGCTCGATCGAGACCTCGAAACTGCCACCGTGCTTCAGGAAGCGTCGGTTGCCGACCTCGGCATAGGTCAGGATCACGAGATCCTGCACGTCTCTCTGCAGGCCTCTTGGCTGTTCCTCGATCCACTGCCGCAATCTGCCGACGGTCACCGCATCGCCCTTCACCTGGGCAACCTGCCGATCGAGCAGCGACTTCCAGTAGTCCTTCAGTCGCAGCGCGTCCTCGCTCATCTCGCCCAGCTCCAGTGGCTCGACGATGTCACGAACTTCCCGGCGACGCTCTTTCTCGACGATGGTGCGGTGGAGGGGATCACGCGCCGCACGCTGCACGCATTCGAACACCCGCCGAATCGACGCACCCTTGATCTCGCCGCCAAACACAGGGTGCTTCGGGTACTGCAGGCTCAGCATCTGGTCCCCCAGCGCCTCGATGCCTTGCCGCAGGTTGGCGACGACGGGCCGGGCCATGTGCTGCTGGGCAGCGTCCAGACACTGGAATCGCTCGGCGACCTCGATCGAAGCACCGAGCATCCACGGTTCGGCGTTGGCAATGCCGTAGGCTGCGTCGAGGGCCCGCAGGATCTTCATGCGGAGGGCGTTGCGCTGGCCATCGAGCAGAGTCTTCGCCTGAGCTCGCTCGACCGGCGCTAAGTGGGATGCGTTGTCGAGATAGCGCTGTTCGTTGTTGGGGTTCAGCAGGTAGTCGAGCACCACCAGCTTGCCGAGATCGGCGAGCGCCTCCCGCGACAGGAATGCTGGGATCCAGCACACCGTGCGCGAACTGCCGCGCTTGCGCACGTCCTCGACCTTCCGCAGATCGTCGTCCGGCGTGTAGCCGTCGTCGAACGGATAGTCGATCACCAGCAACCACCGCTCTTCCTTGGCGAGCAGGTTCTCGACCGGCAGCTCGCGAACGTTGCCGTAGACGACGTCCAGACTTCGGCGCGTCCCGCGCCAGGTCCATCGATACTCTTCTCGAAAGCCTCCCTCCGGGGTGATCCCGAACTGCTCGTAGAGCAACTCGCGCACCTTGGCCTTGCGCGCTCCAGAACTGTCTTCCCGGCTGACCCTGGCCACGATCGACTCCGTGTCGACGCTGCCGATCTCCAAGTGGATGGTCGGGTTCGCGTTGTCGCCGGTGCAGCGAACCTCGCCGATGGCCGACGCCCAGGCGCGAACCTTCTGCAAGACCAGGCCGGCCTCCTGACCTTGGATCGGCGCCCTGATCGTGCCGTGGTTCAGCGCCACGAGGCGTGCTGCCGTCATGCCCCGCAGCGACTCAACCTGCGGCACCAGCGCAGCCAACAGCAAGGTCTTGACCAACCGGTCGTCGTTGCGGAACGCCTTCCGCTTGGTGTCGTCGATCGGCAGCTTGGCCAGATGCTCTTCGTTGAGACCGTGCTGCTGCAGCACCGTGGGGCGCAACTTCTGCACGTAGAGCTTCTTGGCATTCTCGAAGTGCAGCCGCATGCCTTCGCTGAATGGCTCGTCGCCTTCGGCGATGACATCGAACAGGTCGCCGACAGGCACCAGCTGTCCTACCTCCAGGGTGTCGCGTTGCGTCACCAGCAGCTGCATTAGGACCTTGATCGCCGTTCGCTCGCGCTGCAGCACCGAGCTGACGTGGACCAGGGTGTCGATCAGCGCAGGACTGAACGGGTAGACGCGCCGGAAGGCCTCCTCGCCGAATCCCTGCGTGAGCAGGATGTCGTAGACCTCTTTCCTGATCGCCTTGGTTGCCGCAAACGCCGTGTCGAGCTGGCCGCGCGCCACCTCGGACTTGGGACGCAGCAGGCGCTTCTCGAGGATGACCGGCAAGTTGCGGTCCTCCAACCTGATGATGTCGAAGCGCCCCGTGCCATGTTTCAGCACATCGAACACGGCGAGCTTCTCCGAACCCGGGATGTGCTCACCGACCAGTTCGCGCAGATCGCGCTGCCTCGCCAGGATGGAGATCAGCGGGATGGCTCGGCGCCCACCCTGCGACTCGAGCAACTTCACGAGCTTGGCCCCTTGCTCGTTCACGAACCCGAGGTCGGCAACCATGCTGGCCAGCCACAGGATCACCTCGTCGAGGAAGAAGACGAGCGCGTCGTAGCCAAGGTCCTTGGCGTGCTGCGCCACTGTCACCAGCCCCTCGTCCAAGGTCGCGTAGGCTTCGCCATCGCTGGTGACGACCTTGCGGTAGATCGGGTGCAGGTTGGTGACGACCGCCGAGATCAGGCTCTTCCTGGCTTCATCGTTGGGCGCCGCCGCGCGTGCCACCGCGTAGCGCTCCGCATTCCACGTGTGCAGGTCCCCCCAGCCACCCTGGCCGGCGCCGAGGATGCGGAAGAACTCGACGTCCCCCATGCGCTGGCGGTCCATGTCCGCCTGATGCAGCACGTCATCGCCATGGAACACGGCCGGCACCGGTGCCGTGGGATGCAGGGCGGCGACGTGCTTGCAATACTGCCCGAAAATCGCCGCCTCGAGGCTCTTCGCGCCGATCATGTGGAACGGCACCAGCAGGAACTTCTTGCCCGTCAGCCACCCGTGCTTGGCAACCTGCGGGGCAAGCTCGGGGATCGCGCGCGCCGCCTTGTCCTGCGCGAGCAGCAAGTGCAAGACGGCCATGAAGTGGCTCTTGCCGCTGCCGAAGCTGCCGTCCAGGAACGCCGCCTTGCTCTGCTTGTCCTCGAGCGCACTCTTGATCAGACCGAGCGCGCGGTCGAACGCCCCCACCAACTGCGGCGTGACGACGTAGTCCTTGAGCGTCCGCTCGGGTTCGGTGACGCCATCGACCAGTTTCAGGACGAAGTCGCCCTTGAACACCTGTTCGGGAATGGTGATCAGGTCTCGAAGCAGAGTCATCAGTGCAGGTGGCGACGGAGTGTCACGGGGCGCGGGATCATCCCCAAGAAGCGGCCGCGGGGGTAGCGTTACACTCCTCGCCCCCGAGGGCAACGAGTGCCTCGTCCACCTCGGCACGCCAGGTCATGACGGACCGTCGGACCGCCGGACCCCACTGGCTCCCGGCAGGTCGTGTCGCAGGATCCTGAGGATCGTCCGATCGCGGCGCCGCGCCATCTCCTCGTCGTAGACCGTGGTGCGCTCGTGCCAGTATAGGTAGCAGGGCAGATGCAGCGGACGCGCCGCACGGCGCGCCATCGGCACCATCGTGGCGTAGTCCGTGCACAAGGTCAGCCAGCCGTCCTCGTCGCGGAGCAACTCCTCCGGGATGCGATCGAACACATCTCGCCGGAAGGCCACTAGGTGCATCCAGACGTTGCCGCCGTAGGTCGCTCGCAGGTTCTGGAAGGACCGCGGATACAAGCGCAGCGGCGCATCGGGGCGGAACGGCGCCGCCAGGATCAGGTCGTGGCGAGCGACGGCCGCAGCCTCGACGTCAGCGATCGCTCGCCGGTCCATCAGCGCATCGTCCAGGTCGACGATCACCACCATGCTCTCGCGGTTGGTGCAGAGCGTGTGCAGCACCCAGACAAGGTTCGCCATGCGCCCCCTTCGCGCCGGCGTGCGGACCAAGGTGCACCGTGCCCCCAGGAAGTGCAGCGCATCGGCGAGCGCCCTAGGGCTCGTCGTGCGAGGCGCATCGTCGACCACGACGACCCCGAACGCCTGAACCTCCTGGCAGGCCAACCCTGCTGCGAACCGCGCCACCTGACCACCGGAGGGATCGCGCCCCAACGCCACCACCACCACGGCCTCGCGGCGCTCGGCGTAGCGCCAGTCGGCATCCGGTGGCGTGAGATCGAAAGCGCCGACCTGCGCCGGCGGCACCCTCCCCTGGGCCACGAGATCGCGCACGCGCGCCAGCCCGGCACCGCCGCCCTTCCGCTCGTTCCCCGGGTGCACGTAGAACGTCCGCGGATCGCCACCTCGGACCGTGCGAAGTCCCCGCTGCTGCTGCAGACGCTCCAGGGATCGATACCACGTCAGCACCAGCTGGCCATCGCGCAGTTCGTTGGGCCAGGGCCGCAGGGCCTTTGCCCGATCCAGGTCCATCATTCCCAACCGCACTTCGGGCACGAACCGCCCCGGTGGCGCGCCGTAGTCGCGCCAACCTTCCCCCATGGGCCTCACGATGTTGAAGGCGACCCCGACCACGTCGGCCGGCGCGCAGGCGGCAAGCATGTCCGCCACCACGTCGTGCCCCGGATCTCTGCGCCCGATCAGCACATCGATGTCCGCTTGCAGCAGGTAGCGGGTTCGCACCTGCTCGAAGCCCCACAAGTGCGGGGCGATCGGCACGCCCTGGGCGGATCGCGCCTGCGAGCAAGGCAGACCGAACCAGCGCCCGTGCACAGCGGCCACCGTCTCAGCATCGTCCGGAGCCACCAGCAGTCGATCGAAGACACCCGCGGCGACCAGTTCGTTTGCAACCTCGAGCAGACGACCGAAGTCACCCGGAGCGTGCTGCCGCAGGAACGGCCCGCGATAGGGATCGACGAGCAGCAACCGCTCGGCAAAGTCGCCGGGCCCGACCAGCTGGTCGACGATGTGGATCGCCTGCTCCCGAAGGCTGTCGACATCCATCGCACACGCCTTCACCAGCAAGGTGACGTCCGGACGCCGCGCCCGAACAAGCACCGGCAGCGTGTGACGCCCCGCCGCCCAATGCTCGTCCGCGAAGCTCCGCATCACCTGGCCGTAGAACTCGGCGAAGCCCGGCAGCCCTTCCCACGCCTTGGGCTTGCTCCGGTCTGTCGGCCGCCGCAGCAGTTCGGCATCCGCCCGGCCGAGCACCGCGACCGAGTAGAGGCGCGCTGCGGCGTCGAGGAAGTAGGAGGCATCCATCGGCACGATGCCGTCGCCGAGGTCGATGTAGAGCAACCGACCGTCCGCGCGCACGCGGAAGTTGCCGCGCTTGATGTTGGCACACACCCAGCGTGCCCGCAGCGATGCCAGCAAGAACGCAGCGACCTGGGCGCACGTCGCTCGCTCCAGCGGTGCAGTGTCTTCCCACGGGTACTCCGCCACCAGTTGGTCCGGCGCGGCCCAGCGCCAGCTGGCCTGCGGCAGCAGCTCGCGACAGTCCTGTACTGCGCGCCGGAGCGCTCCAACGCGCCGCTCGTCGAGCGCACCAGCGTAGAAGTGCTTGTAGACCGTGCCCGCACACTCTCGGACCACGCCCTCGTTGCCCCAGCCCAGCACCCTGCCGGGCAACCCACGAACTGCTGTCCAGGTGGCGATCGCCGCCGCCAGCGCCTGCCGGCTGGCCGCGAACCGGCCTGACTCCTTCGCCGCCGCTGTCGTTGGCCCATCCAGCGTGTAGTCGACGAGGCGAACGTCCGTGGCGATCGCTCCCTGGCTGCTCGCATGAAACAGCAGCCCAGCGACGAGCCAATGGTCTTCCGCACTCGGGAACTCGGGATAGCGCCACCCCGCTCCCGTGCGTAGCAACAGGTTGCAGGAGGGCAGTTCGTTGGCCGCCGATCCGTCGGCCATGCGCTGCGCCAGGGCCGCAAGGAGCGTCGGGTCGAACAGCTCCGCCGTTGCAGGGTTGTCCCGCAACACGGCACCCAGCTCGTCGACCACGTAGTTCCCGGCCAACACGAACATTGCCCCTTGCTCGTCGCCGATCTCCACGCAGCGCTCGATCCCACGGGAATCATGGAAGCGGTCGTCGTCGTCCAACCGCACCACCCAGCGTGCGGAGGGGATTTGCGAGTCGACGAAGTCCAGCAGGGCATTGCGGGCCCGGGCAGCACTGCCGCAGTTGGCGACGAGCCACCAGGTTCGTTCGCACACGGCCGCCGGTAGACCGTCGTCGAGTCGCTCCGTTGGACCATTCGTGTCCAGCAGCACAACGATGCCGATCCTTGCGGGCGACAGTGACTGCGAGGCAATGGACGCGAAGCACCGATCGAGGTGTCCACCGTGGCCTCTGCGCACGGCGATCGCGATCACGACCTCCGGCGCGAAGCCTGGCAGCGACGGGCCAGTGTGGCAACTCATGGCCCGCTCCCCCAGCTCGATCGGGTCGCGCGGACGCGGCGGGATCACGGCTTCGCGCGCCTCGCTTGCCAGTCGGCGTAGAGCTTGCGCCACGTCGGCGACATCGCCTCGGTCGTCAGTTCGGGCCGCAACACACGAGGCACGAAGTGGCCATCGCGGAACCGACCACAGAGACGGCACAGGGCAGCGGCCTCCCGCAACATGTCATCCCAATCCGCGGGCAACTCCTTGCGCCCCAGCTGGCCGCCAAGAATCCGGTCGATGCCTCCGGCCACGGCGCAGGGGTAGTAACCCTGAGGCGTGAGCCCCATTCCGCAATCGCGGGCCACGGCGCAGGCATTGGCGAAGTCGGCGCCGCGGTAGCGCGTGTCATCGCACGGGGCCAGGTTGAAGGGACCGAAGGTCGGCTGGATCGGCCCGGTCTTGCGCGAGTTGTCGATCCACACGTCTGCGGGTAGTCGCTGCAAAGCAGCCTCGACACGGTCCCCGTAGCCGTTGGTGACGACCTCGAGGATGCAGCCAGGGTGCACCTTGGTGTAGGTGCGCAGCACCTCGATCACTCGGTCGAACTCGGGATGCAACGTCGGCTCACCGCCGAGCACCCGGATCCGCCGCCAGACCATGCCCCGCGCCAACGAGTCGCGAACGAACGCCTCCACGGTGGCGACCGCCATGTGCAGTGCTTCGCGGGCCTGACTGACAGAGCGATTGCAGTTGAGGCAGTGCAGGTTGCACAGGTAGGTGATGTCGATCTCGATCAGCTCGCGGCTGCGCACGTATTGCGGCCCCAGCAGGCGCGTGATCCCGCGCTGGATCCGAAGGTGCCGCCAGACCGCCAGCAGGCGGTAGATGATCCGCCACAACCAGAGCCATCGGCGCCCGACCCGCGGCATGCGCCAACCGATGCCGGGCAGCACCTCGAAGCTGTTCGCCGGGCGCTTCGCCTTCAGGGGGGAGGCTGGCGTCGGTGACTCTAGTCGGGTCGACATTCAATCTCAGCTTGCGTGAAGCCGAAGAGTCTCTGGGCACGTTCGAAGTAGGCGGCTCTCTCTTCTTCGCCCATCAGGACTTGGTGCTTGGCCAGGAAACGCCGCAGGGCCACCATCTTGCCTTCCGAACGGGCAGTCAAGCAACCGGGTGTGCCGAAGAACCACGTGGCGGTCCACTCCGGCACCAGAACCCACGATATCCCTGGATGCCTTAGCAGTCGAACCGCGAGGTCACGGTCGTGCATGCTGGGCAGCTGCTCGTCGAAGCCACCGATAGCCCCGAGCGCCGCCAGGCGCACGAAGGTGTTGGAGCCCTGCCAGCCAGGGTTGCCGCCGAGGAAGTCCGTGACGGCGAGTCGCGAGAGCAAGGGGCGCGGTTCAAGGCGGCCGTTGACCTGGAGCCGGAGGCCGGACACGGCAAGGTCAGCACTCGCGGCGCTTGCGGCTCGCAGGTTGGCTGCAAGGTGCGGCGGATCCCAGGTGTCGTCGTCGTCGAGTATCGCGACAAAGCCGCCGAACCCCTGGTCGCGAAGCCACTGCAGCCCGGTGTTCCAGGCGCCGGCCGGCCCTGGCGTGCCAGCGTTGTCGAGCAATCGCAGGTGGGTCCGCCCGGCGAGGTCCGCGAACACGCCACGCACGGCCTCTGGGTGCGGCGCACCGTCGTTCACGATCACCACAGCGCTCGGCAGAGCCGTCTGGTGCAGGATCGATGGAATGGTGCGCTGCTGTAGAAGATCAGCCCGGTTCCGGGTTGCGACAACTACGGCCACAGCGTGCTTCACGCCAGCCCCGGAGGATTCTGGTTCATGCTGTCAGCCAACATCGCAGTGCTCGCCCCGGTCGCCCCTCACGACCTCACTCAGCACTACCTTCCAGAATGCGGACCGTCCCGCCTCTTCCGGGCCCCACCACCACGACACCGGACTCCACCAAGCGCGACTTGACTCGTTCGTAGCTCCCTTCGTCCCAGCCCAGGTCACGCCGCAGGCTGAGGTTGCCGGAGTAGCCGCCAGAAGCCTTCAGCTTGTCCAAGAATGAGCGTTGCAACTCCTCGTCCTTCCCTTCGGGCTGGTTCCAGGGAGTTTCGATCTCGCGAACCGCCTCATCTTCACTGCCACCTGCAATGGCTGACAATTCACTAATGCCATCCTCGGTTCCTGGGATCATCGCCAAGTCAACACCGGCGATCCGCTGCACATCCTTGTGCATTCCCGTCATCCCGTCGAACGCCATGCTGACCAGACGCTCGCGCTCAGTCCAGATCTTGGTCATAGCCCGGCGCTCCTTGTCGAGTTGCTCGAGAACGCGAGCCAGCGGTTGCACCACAGCCATGGCGCGACTGCGGAACTCGGCACCGGTCAAGTAGCGGTACAGCATCGACATCTTGTCGGTCTGCCCTTCGAGAGCTTGACGTGCTTCCGCCACGTCCAGGATCCCCTGGCGCAGCAAGGCGGCCAGCACGGTGGCGTGGGCAAGCGAGCAGACCCAAACGCCGTCGAGCTGCCCCAGTAGGTCGATCTCTTTGGGCAGGGACTGCGACGCGATGGCCGCGACGCTCGCATTCTCACGGGCGCGATCCTCAGCTAGCTTCTGCAGCCAACCAGGCGACCAGTTGCGGGTGCGCTTCGACTCCCACAGAATGCTGCCGCAGTCCCGACCGCGGCTATCGCGGACGACCTGCACGATGTCTGCCCCTTCCGCCCCCTTCTCGACCTCGCGGAAGTCGTCCATCGGGAAGGCTGCACGCAGGCGTTGGTCAAGGACCAGCTCCTGGGCCTCGCCCTGAGCCTGCTGAGAACCCTGTTCGAGCCGCTGCTGAGTTGCCGTCAGCTGCTTCTTCAGTTGCTGGATCAGCTCTCCCTGCTCTTTCAGCTTCAAATCGGCGGCCTCGGTCGCCTTCCTTGCCGCAGACTCCTGCAGCCGTGAGCGTTCCTCGTCCAGCTTCCGAAGCATGCCCAACTCGAGCTCTTGTTTCTGCTCCTCGAGACTCTGCTTCAGTCGCAGCACCTCGCTCTCCTTCTGCTGGGCAGCGCGCGCCCTCTCTTTTGCCTCGCTCAACTCTGCATTCTTGGCATCGAGCTCCAGCTGCACGTCCCTGCGGATGGCGTCTTCGGCCTTCTTGCGCTCCAGGGCTCGTGCCTGGTCCACCTGGCGCTTGATCTCGGTCTCGATCTGCTCCTTCTGCTCGAGCACCTGCTTCTTGAGATCCAATGCCTCCGACTCCGTCAGCCGGGCGGCCTTGAGCTTCTGCTCGAGGTCGTTGACCGCATCGGACTTGGCTCGCAACTGATCTCCAAGCTCCTTGCGCACCTCCTCGATAGCGGCCGCACGCAACTCCTGCTCCCGCTTCTCGAGATCCCCCTTCTGCTTGAGCAGCTCGAGCTCCTTCTGCTTGATCAGCTCGAGCTCCTTCTGCTGGGCTGCACGCACCCTCTCCTTCGCAGCCTGCAGCTCCGCCTCCTTCGCATCGAGCTGAAGCCCGACCTCCTCTCGCACGGATTGCTCGGCCTGTTTACGAACCTGGGCACTTGCCTGTTCCACCCGACGCTTGATCTCCGTCTCGAGCTGCTCCTTTTCCTCACGCACTTGCCTTTGGAGATCGAGCGCGTCCAACTCGGTCTTTCGTGCATCCCTCAGCTTCCGCTCGAGCTCCGCGACAGCCTCAGACTTGGCCTGCAGCTGGTCGCCTAGATCCTTGCGGACCTCCGCGACTGCCGAGGCACGCAACTCACCGACCTTCTCTTGAAGCTGCTGTTCCAGCTGATGCTCGACGTGCCTCTGCACAGCGCTGGAAGCGTCGAAGGTGGTGTTGCACTTTGGACACGAAACGTTGATCTGCATAGCTCAGGTAGGTGGTTCGTGCTGCTTACCGTGACTCGCTGTCGAGAGCTCGCAATGCAACCGTCGACGCTCAATCACGGCTTGAGGATGCCCTCGAGAGTCTCCAACGTGGATTCCCAGCCGAATCGCTGGAACAAATCGAGACTCGCTTCGAATCCCATCTTGCGGGCATCCGCTGCCAACTGCTGACGTGAAGGAGCCCGAGTGAATCTCCACGACTCTGCCTGGCACGGTCTCCCGCGCACGTCATACCATGGGTCGATCCAGAGTCGTCGCCCCGCCAGGCGGTGGCAGGTGATCTCGACGTGCATCGGGTCGTCACCCGCGTCTGAGAGCGAGAGCCGTGCGGCAAACTCGAAGACCTCCCAAAGCAAGTACAGGGCATCCCCCGCGGATAGAGTGGTGCCAGGCTTCGCACGACGCTCTTGATCGCTGGGATCCGAATCCGCACGCAGCCAGTCCCAGCGGTTTCCTTGGAGCCAGACAAACATACCACTCTGGTAGAGCCGCCAGGCTTCCCGATGGTTGCCCCATTCGACCGATGCACCGACGTAGTTCTCGAAGATCGAGGTTCGACCCACTTCGTTCGTCGCGGGAAACGGCCAACCGCGAACCCTGACCTGGTTTGCCTGAACGAACTGCTCCAACTTCGTCAGCTTTTCGACTCGTCGCTCTACGAACCGAGCGGGTCGGATCACGACCTCCCAGTAGCCGTGCTTCTTGATGTCCCCCAACGAACTCATCGGAAGTCACCTCGCTGTGCATCGAACCGCGCAGCATCGTCAGGAACCTGCACCAGGCCTGCGGTGGCGAGGCCGGCCCGGTGCACCTGGGTCAGGAAGCGGCGGATCCCCTTCACGGTCGCGAGTTCCAGCAACTCGCGCATCTCGACATGGGTCGGGATCTCGGAGGTCTCGATGCGACCGCGCCGCCGCACGTAGCACGCGCTCTGGCGCAACACGCCTTCGAAAGGACGACTGCAAAGCACGGGCACTTCTTCGAACTCACTGACCTTGAGCACAACGAACGTCCGGCCATCGTGCTGCACGTGCTGGGTGCTGATCGTGACGAACGGATCGGCGAACTTGGCCAGGCCCTCGACGACATCGTCGTGCCCCCAGGTCTTCAGTTGGTCCAGGGTCAGCCCGGTGGGCTTCAGGATGACCCGAGAGCCATCATCGACTTCGTCGACGCCCACGATCACCTTGCCGCCATCGAGACGGTTCGCCATGGCAAGCACGGCCTTGACGACCTTGGCGAACAACGGCTTATCCGTGCGCTCAAAGGGTCCCTTGAACTCAACGCCGTGAAGCTCGTGGCCCGGCTCCAGTAGCTGCGCGAACTCCTCGGGTCTCACGAGTCGGACTCCTCTTCCGCAGCGGGCGTCGAGGGCGCTGCTTGACCGCGACGCCTGCCGCGGCCGCGTGCGGGTGGAGCCCACTCGGTCAGGTGCTTCTCGGTGAGACCAAGGCCGCGGAGCTGTTCGTCGAGGAAGCCGGTGAAGTAGTCGCCGAGGCGCTGCTGGCTTTCGGGGTCGATGTCGTTGTGCCACTGGCGGAGCCAGGGGAGCAGCTCGCGCAGGCCGGCGTAAAGCGGGATCAGCTTGTCGGCGCCCCAGCCGTCCTGTTCACGGCGCTCGAGCAGGTAGGCAGCGAGGGCCTTGGCCTGCTGCAGGTGGTCGAAGCCGGCCCAGGTGAAGACAGGTGACGGGTCGTCGCCGCGCTCAGCGTGCGGGTAGCTGATGAACCGCTCCTTCGGCACATCGAGCTTGCCGCGCAGCGACCACCACGTGGACTTCAGGAAGTCGCCGCCGACATACTTCGGCGGCACGTCGATGGGGCCGACCTTCTCGCCAGCGTCTTCGCGACGCTGCAGGTCCCAGGTGCGCTCCCAGGCCGCGCGCTTGCGCAGGCCGGTCGACTTGTAGCGCAGCACCGGCAGGAACGGCACCGACTCGGACTCGACGAGCTCGCGGACCAGCGCGCCAAAGTCGTAGTGGTCGTTGCCGCGGTAGAGGTTGGCGACCTGGACGAAGTCGGCGTCGTGGTGCAACAGGTCGGCGAAGCGGGCGGTGCTTAGCAGGCGCGGCTCGGGCCAGAACTTCGGGTCCTCCATGCGGTCGAGGAGCCAGGAGCGCAGCGCAGCCTGCTCGCCCTTCTCCCATGGCTCGGCTTCCCAGCGGCGCTTGCACTGCATCTGCTCGATCAGCGCCACGTCACGGTTGGACTGAATCAGCTCGACACGGCGATTCACGAGGTCGCGGTAGGCCTTGGGCCAACTGCTGGCAGGTTCATGGATTTGCGTCGCATGTAGCCACTCGAACCACTTGGTCTGCAACTGGCCCTTGGCGACTTGCCTCGCCATCACGATCTCGAACGCTCGCTCGCCGATCTGGATACCGTCGAACTCTGGGCCGTGGTAGGTCAGGTCGTCCTTGGCCAGACCGAAGATCCGGTAGCAGAACCAGTCGAGCTCCTCTTGTAGGAAGATCATCTTGGCCCTAATGTGCTCTGCCTCACGCCGAGCCTGATCGAGGGCAGATCGTGAACGCGCCAGACCATCGAGCAGGCGACGCGGATCGAGTTCTTGCAGGCGGCTCGCGGCGCGATCCATCCGGCGTGCAAGGTCGAGCGGCCTGACCTCCGGCAAAGGCATGTTTTGCAAGTTAGAGCCGTTGAACGCGAAGAAGTCGTGCCACTTCTCGTCCTTTGAACTGCCGCCTCCAGGACCGCCCTTGTTGTGGCAGACCTGCTGCAACCAGAAGCACGCAGTCGAGCTGTTCAGCAGGCCGAGGAGGCCGAGGTGCTCGTCCTCGGTGGCACCCGCGGGCAGCTTGATGACCGGGGCCGTCTGCTTGAACACCTTGCCGCCGCGGTCGAGGACGAAGTGGTTGTGGGTGGCGACTTCGGCGAAGGTGATTGAGAGGGGGGTGCGGAAGCGGTCCTTGAAGAACATTGAGTGCTCGAACCATCTGAGTCCACGCTGCTCAGGTGTCTCTCCGAAATCCCGGCGCGCACGAAGCACGACTCGATTTGGCCAAAAGAACCTGTGGAGACGCTCGGGCATTGGATCCAGGGGGTCGCATGTCGACCGGTCATAGGGAAGGATCACCACGTTCTCTCCCGAAATCCCGTAGTCACGAACTCCCTCCCCTGCCACGAGCGGGGCGCACCATTCTGAAACGCCGAATATTCGTGCGACACTTGCCGTGACGAAGAAGGCGTAGTCCTCGCCGGTGTGAGTCGTACGGCCGATGTCGACCAAGCAGTCGCCGAGATTTTTGTCGCGCCCCGCTTCGAGGCGATCCTTTAAATCGGCGGCACCGCCACCACCGATGCTCCAAGGATAAACAGCGAAGCGCGCCCGCGGCACATCCGCACAGCTGACGTAGTCGCTCCCGGATCCCGGCCGATCGACCTGACCGACAATTGCCGACCAAACGAGTCCTTTCGCCGGGTCATCTGGAGTACTCGGTTCGCCCTTAATGCCTAAGACGGCTCGGATCGTCTGCTTCGACGGAGTGCGCGGCCGCCCCACCAGTATCACCGTCGGCGTACCATGGCCGGGGATGTAGGCCCCTGACAGGTCGAGCACGTGTGACAACTCGACCCTGTGGCTCAGGTACTGCTCAATCAGCTTCTTGCCAAACTCGCGCTTCATGAACGAATTTGTCGTGATCATGCCGACGAAGCCCGGCGGTTTGCGCTCCTGCGCAGTCTCAAATCGCGCCAGATCGAAAAACGCCTGCGTGAACGGCACCCCGAGCGAGTACTGGCGATGGCACACCTCGGGGAAGTTGGCGCGGTAGAGCGCATTGAGGGTCTTGTCTTCCGCGACGATGTAGGGGGGATTGCCGACAACCGCGTGGTAGCGACGCGAGAAGACCTCGCGCAACAGCTCCTGGTCCTCGCTGCCGTAGAAGTGCTGCAGCTCGTCCTGCTTGGTCCAGTCGCCTTGGTGCACGCCGGTCTTGCCGAGGAACGTCACGCTGTGCAGCAGCGTGTCGCCAACCGCGACCTTGGAACGGAAGTCGAAGGCGTCCTTCAGCCGCTTGACCCCGCTGGCCTTGAGCGATGCCAGCAGCAGCCGGAAGCGCGCGATGGCCACCGCAAACGGGTTGAGGTCGACCCCCGCCACCGCGTCCAGGGCGCGCTGCGCCAGCACGTGCGGCGCCGTCGCCGGCTCCTGCTTTTGCCAGCGCTGAAACAGCCGCGCGAACGCCCCGAGCAGGAAGTGGCCGGAGCCGCACGACGGGTCGATCAGCAGCGTCTCCTTCAGCCCGAACTCCGCCAGCGCGGGCTCGAGCGTGCGGTCGAGCAGGAACTCCTCGACGAAGTCGGGCGTCTGCAGCAGCGCGTACTTCTTCTGCGCGTGCTCGGAGAGGTCTTGGTACAGGTCGCCGAGGAAGCGCGTGTCCCAGCTTGGGTCGACGAAGTCGTGCCGGAGGCCGGAGCCTTCGGTGCGGGTCCAGAACTCGCGCAGCGCGCGCGCGCCGTCGGCCGTGGGCCCAACCTTGTAGACGTAGCTGTGGCCATCCTTGCCCAGCAGTGCCCGCAGCCCGGGCAACTTCGAGACCGACTCGAACACGTGCAACAGATACTCGCGGTCGGTGTCGCGCGGATGCTGCTTGATCCAGGCCGTGTAGCGATCCCGCGCCTGCTGCAACCGGTGGCCTAAGCCAGCCAGCCACGGCTCGTCGCACAGCTGGTTGTCCTCAACGAACCGCACGAACACCGTGCTCAGCACCCAGGCCACCGCCACCTGCGTCAGGTAGTCCTCGTAGAAGGCCTCCCAGCCCTGGCCCGTGCGGCCCGCCTTCTTCGCGGCATCGAACTCACCGTGCACGACGCCGTGGCTCGCCGTGTCTTCGTCGAGCCGAACGTGCAGGTCCTCGACGAGGTCGCGCACGAGCTTCTGTAGGTCGGTGACGAGGAGTTGGCGATTCATGGCGTCTTGGTCGGTCGGGTGCAGAGCAACGGCTCGCGGCAGGCAAAGGACTGGCGAAAGACGGCGCCCTCACGCCGACTCCACCCGGTGCACGTTCTGGATCCAGGGCTCGGGCACGTCGCACCAGGCGGCCTTCGACAGCACCGGAATGGGCTGCCCGTCGAGCACGGGCTGCTCCTGCAGACCCTCCGTAGCGACCAGCAGCAGCACGCCGTGCAATGCGTGCGGCTGCTCTGGCCGCAGCTGCGTTCGTTCGCGCAGGCGTTCGAGCACGTCGAGCAGGCCGTAGCGCGCCAGGATCCCGAGGTGCGTCAATAGCACCGTGCGCCCCCCGCTGCCGATCTGGTCGGCGAGGCCCCGGGTCGCCTGACGAACCACCGTCTGCAGGTTGGTCCAGTCGATGGATCCAGGGGCTGCGGCGTCCGCCTGCAGGACCTTCGTCCAGGAGATGTTCAGCCGCTGCGCTTCGGCCCGGAGCCGCTGCAGCACCAGCGCCTCGCAACTCAGGACCTCAAGGGGGTAGCGGGCGACCAGCTCGGCCAGCACCGTCTCCTGCCCCTGCTTGCCGACGGCGAGCACGAGATACTGCCCCTGGTCGATGGCACGCTGCAGCCGCTCGTCGAAGGCACGCGCGACCGCCACTTCGGCGGGTTCGGCGTGCAGCTGGCTCTGCGTCGACAGCCGGCCGATCATCGTCACCTCGCCGGTGAACGACGAGCTCGACTGCAGCAGGAACGTCCAGGCCGAGAGCGCCGGATCCCAATGCAGATCCGGAACGACCTCGCGCAGCAGGCTGGTGAGCCGCGTGTGCTCGGTCGGCAACGCTTCGGCCTGCGGGTAGCGGCCTTCGATGCGTTCGCGGATCTGGCTCGTCGTCAGCTTGTCGACGCCTAGCAACGACGCCTGGGCGAGCCGCAGCGCTCGGACGGCTGGCATGCCGATCGGGTAGAGCTCGAGGCGGCTGCTGACGGCCACGTTGCCGGCGGTGGCGGCAAGGCGCACCAGACGTTCGCTGCCGAGCGGCGCCATGCCCTTCGGCCGGCGCACTTGCTCGAGTGCCTCGACGACGCGGGCCGGGCCGTGCAGCGGGTCGGCGTCCGCCAGCTTGCTCGCGGTCTCGCCCAAGTCCATCGCGTAGCGGACCAGCGCCGCCGGCTCGATGGAGGCCTCCCCCACTTGCAGCTCGCTCACCAGCCAAACGTGGTCCTTGCGGCGGAGCACCTCAAAGGCCGGCGTGCCTTTGGCCGACTCCGCCTCGGTCGCGGCCCGAAGCACCTGCCGGCTGCAGTCGGACAGCATCGGCTCGCGCAGGCCGGCACCGAACTGCGCGGCGACGAGGGACGTCGCTTCGGCCAGACTGACGATGCCGCCGTGGCCCCGGATCGCCTCGGCAAGGTCGAGCCGAATGCGCGTCAGGCCGCCGAGCTTGCGCCAGCGCTCGCGAGCCTTGGTCACCAGCAACGAGATCTGGACGTTGGTGAACGGAGTCGCACGCGCGATGTCGGACTGGCTCGGCCAGCCGCTGTCGAGCTTGGGCCCCTTCGGATCCGGGATGCCAAGCAGCGCCCGAAGCACCAGTGGCTCGACCTGATCCGCCTTGGCCTTGCCGCGCGGCTGCGGCACCAAGCGATCGACGAGCTGCGCCAACGGCTCGACGGTGGCTGGTTCCTCTAGCTCTTCGGCGGTCGCTGTCGATGCCGCGGACTCGGCGCCCTTCTTGCCCTTAGCCGCCGCTTCGCGTTGCGGCTGCACGTCCGGGAAGCGCTGCCGCAGCTCGGCGACACGCATCACCAGCTCCTCGCGCGTCTTGTTGCCGACGCCCTTGCCATGGGTGATCCGGTTGAGCGGCAGCTCGAGCAGCTGGCGGACCGTGTCGATGCCGTCGCGTTCGAGGGCGTTGACGGCGCGGTTGGACATGCCGATCAGCCGCAGCGGCGTGGTCAGCGTCAGGTTCTCGGTCGGCGTCGCCGTGGTCGAGATGGCTGCGTTGCCGAGGATGCGGTTCCACTCCCGCCGCATCTCCTCGGTCGTGTCGAACCGCTCCCGGAAGTCGCGATGCAACGCCTTGTGGAAGTAGCCGCCAAGCTCGTCGCGCAGGCTCGGGTCGAGGGCTTCGACTTCGAGCGACAGCTCGACATCGGTGGTCGCCGGGTCGGTGCGGCCGTCGCCCCATCGCGGCAGCCCGCCGGTGGCCATCTCGTAGAGGGTTACGGCGGCGGCGTAGCGTTCGGCCGCAGGGTCGTAGGTGCGGCGGTCGCGCAGCCCGAGGAACGGGTCGAGGTAGGCGCGCGTGCCGACCTGGACCTGGTTGACCGACGTGCCGGCCAGTGAGAAGTCGAACAACACGAGGTGCAGGCTGTCGCCGCGACCGACCGGGGTGACGCCGATGTTGTCCGGCTTAATGTCGCGGTGGAACTGCCCTTGGTCCTCCAGATACTGGACCGCGGAGAGCAGGTCGTCACCGAAGCGCTGCAGGTGCTCCAGCTGGATCGCGCCTTCCTTGCGGATGCGATCGCCGAGCGTCTGGTTGCCCGCCTTATCGAGCAACAGACCGAGGTGACGACCGACCTCGAGCTGGCCCTGGATGCGCACGATCGCGGCGTGATGCAGGGCCTTGAGGATCTTCTCTTCCGACTGAAGCGTGGCGTTCTTGTCAGGGTCGAGCGCCAGCTTGAGCACCAGCTCGGCCTTGTCCTTCTCGACCAGAAACACGATCGCGGACGAGCCCTTGCCGAGCCGCGCCTTGATCTTGTAGCCCCCCTCGAAGACCTCACCAGCCACGGCTTCGACCGGGTTCTCGTGGCGTTGGGCCGCTGGCCGGGTCAGCGCCTCCTCGACGGTGTCGAGATGCCGGAGGAACTCCGAGGCCGAGGCGAAGCGCGAGCCAGGATCCGGGTTGGTGCTGAAGCGAATCAACTCAACCAGGTCCGGGATCGCCCCGTCGATGGTGGACGACAGCAACAGCCCCTTCTCGCGCTGCAAGCGTTCGCGCAGCTGCAGCAGGTTCTCGGCCGGCGGCCGGTTGGCGAACAGCAGGAAGGCGATGCAGCCGAGGCTGAACACGTCGACGCCTTCGGTGCGTGTCGAGGCGTCGCGGAGCACCTCGGGGGCGAGGTAGAGCGTGGCGAGGTCCTCGACCAGTTCCTTGACGTGCACCGTGAAGGTGCTGCTGGTCGCATGGGTCGTGCTGGCGGGATCCTTGGCAGCGGCCTGCCAGTTGAAGATCCGGGTTTCGAATCCCTGGTCCTTGGCGCGGATCAGCACGCTGAGCGGACTGAGCGCCCGGTGGATCAGCTTCTTCTCGTGCGCGAACCGGATGGTGTCACCGACGTCGCGCAGGATCTGCAGGCGGTCGTAGAGGCTGAGTTGGTCGCCTTGGTCGCGCAGGAAGTGATCGAGTCGGCGGAAGCGCTCGTCGTAGGAGAAGACGATGCCAGGTCCGCGGTCGTCCTCGTGGTATTCGTGCGCCGGCAGGATGCCGTCGTGCTTCAGGTCCTGCAGCACCGAGAACTCACGCTTCGCCGCACGCTGCAGCATCGAGCGGGTCTCGGTTGGCGTGTCCGGAGCGACCGCGTAGATGCGGATGCGGCGATGGACCTTCTCCAGCTTTGGATGGCGAGCGAGCCAGTCCTGGTAGCCCGGCCCCTCGAGGAGGACCTTCTCCAGCTCGTAGATGCCGAAGCGTCGAAGGCGGCGCGACTCACGGATGCCGGCCTGCTCGATTGCTCGCGAGATCGCGTTGGCCACCGGGATGTCGATGGGTCGACGCTGCTTGCTGCGCTCTTCTGGAGAGGACTGGGTGAGGGCAGCAACGATGCCGTGACGCGCCGGCCGCCCTTCACGAGCGTCAAGGTCGCGTGTGTAGACGTGGTGCCGTGCGGCTGGGTCGAGCTGGACGTCGATGTCCGGCGCGGAGAGGAAGATCACCGGCTGCAGGAAGGGAAGGTCGTAGCCGCGCATTGCCCGCTGGGCGCGCAGGAGGTCGGCCAGACGCTTTGCCTTCCGATTGGCCAGGATCAGCGGGTTGTCGTCGGACTTCTTGTGCCCCGACGGAGTCTTCCAGGTCCAGGTGCCGACATCGCCGGTCAACACGCCAGGGCGCGACTTGATCTCGACAAGGAAGAAGCCCTTGGCCGTCAGAACCAGGGCATCGACTTCGCTGATGGTGCCCTCGCCAGTGACGAACTCGAACAGGCACCACACGCGGTTGGGGTCGACGTCGCCCAAGCGTTCGCGCAGGAACGTCAGCGCCTCGGCTTCCCACGGGAAGCTGGTGCTGCCGAGCGACTTCCAGCGAGAGGAATCGGACTTCATGGTGCAGATCGATGCCGTCGTGGTGTCCAGCCAGGATCGGTGGCCCCATCCCGGGTCGCTGAGTAGACCGTCGCCGACTGCGAACCGCAATTCGGCTGGGCGCCAACGCTCTCGGGCACTCCGGAGCGGGCATGGGATCGACGTAGATCAGCAGCGACTGGGGTCGAGGGAGGCCGAGGGGCTCACCTCGAAGGTGCGGATGCGTGTGCTGGCCACGCGCACGTTGCCGAGCCACGCAAGCTGCTCACCTCGGTTCACAGATGTCGGAACCTTCAAGGCGATTCGGGAACCCGCGACCACCGGGGAAGCATAAAGGGGGCCGTCGAGGTGCAGTTCGCATCGCAAACCTGGCAGCGGGGCAGCCCGCGCGTGACCCGTTAGTCGTGCGCCCTACTCGGCACCGAGCAGGTCGGGGAGCCGCTCGTCGGCCTCGAGCGAGGAGCGGGTCGCCGTTACGGTGGAGCGGCTCACGCGCCGCACACCAGGGTTCGAGACGTTGGGAAGCACCGGCTTGGTCTTGGTGCTCATGGTCTCGTTGGATCTGACAGAAGGGTCACCGCTCGAAGCGATCGGGCAGCCGGCTCCCCCTATAGGGGAGAGCCTAGGCGGTGCCCGATCAGCGTTCTCGCAAGCGGCACGGTCTTGCCCGATGAAGCTAACGGGCAGAGCGATCGGGCACCGCATCGCCTTGCCACTTGTGCACTTACGCTGTTCTGACAACTGATCGGGCAAGGCCTCGTTTTCGTGCCCGATCGCTTACCAAAGCGATCGGGCAAGCCTGACTCTTGTTTGCCCGATCGCTCGCCTTGACCGTCGTAAAACATTGCTAGCCACTTAGTTCGGTCAGTGTATGACTTTCTTGCCCGATCGCTCGTCCTGACACTCGATCGGGCAGCTCATTCGAGCAGGTCGTCGAGAGTCGGTTCGTCTACTTTTAGGGGCGGCGCCAGGGCCACCGAGTCGCCCTGCGGCTGGCCGGCGAGCATAGCCCTGCCGGCGTCGGTCAGCTGGTAGCGGCGAGCGTTCCGCGTGCTGTCGTCGGTCTCCTCCAGCAGCGCCAGGGGGCCCAGCAGCTCGTCCAGGCGCGCCCGCATCGCCCGGCCGTCGGCGACGCCGGCGCGAGCCGCGAGGGCCGGGCGCGACATCACAGCGCCCTCGAGCGCCATCGCCTGCACCGCCTGCAGCAGCTTCAGGGCCACGTCGTCGAACCCCGGTGCCTGCGTGGCGTCCTTGAAGACCTCCTCGGGCGTGCGCGTGCCGGGCTGCAGCGTGACCGCGGTGATCGGGCGCCCCTTCACGTCCTCGCCGACCGTGAACGAGCGCAGCACGCCCACCAGCGGCGCCGGCTTGGCCCAGTTCTTCTCCTTGACGCTGAGCAACCTCACCTCGGTGCCCTCGCGTTCGACCTTCAGCTCCGCGTCGAGGCCACCCAGCGCGACGCTGTTGCCACGTGCGCGGTCCTTCGCCATCAGCCCGGTGTGGTGCACCAGGAGCACGAGGCAGCGCAGCTGGTCGCTGATCGCGGTCAGGTGGTGCACGAACACGGTCATGTCCTTGGTGTTGTTCTCGTCACCGGCGCCGAAGTTGCGCGACTGCGTGTCGACGACCAGCAGCGGCACGCCCTGCGGCGACAGCTCGCGGATCTCGGCGATCCATCGCAGCACGTCGTCGGCGTCGAGCAGCTGACCCGGCTGCAGGCTGAAGAGCACGTTCTTGAAATGCTCGCGGCCGAGGCCCAGGCGCATCGCCTCTGCGCGGCACCGGTTGATGAGGCCGTCGCGGTCCTCGCCGACCATGTAGATCACCGGCCCCTGCTGGTCGATCGCGTGCCCCATCCACTGTTCGGCACCGGTGGCGACGGCGATCGCGAGGGAGAGCGCCATCGGCGTCTTGCCGCAGCCAGGATCGCCGAAGAAGCGCGCGAGACCTTGCCGCGGGAGCACGCCGTGCACCAGGAACGGATCCTTGCCGACCGTGTCCCACAGGTCGCTGACCGGTGCCAAGCGGCCTTTGTGCTTCACTGGCACCGGCGCCTCCGGCATCGGCAGCGGCGTGAACACCTGCTCGGGCGGCAGCGTCGCCGTGCGCGCAGCTCGAGCCACGTCCTTCCGCACCCATTTCTCGCGCGCATACTTGCCTGGGTCCATGCTGCCGTCGATCTGGCCGCGGCCCCAGGCGGTGCACCGCAGCAGCCACTGCACAACCTGCTCGCCGTGGTTGCCGGCGCATCGCAGCGCGAGGTGCACGAGCGCGTGGAAGGCCTCGCTTGCGCTCGCCTCGGCGTAGTGCTTCTGCCAGTTGCCGGCGATCAGTGCCTCGCCTTGCGGGCCGCGCGAGACGAGGGCCGTGATCTCTTCGAGCGACGGCACGGCACCGGATCCTGTCGGCAGCTCCGCCGGCAGGAGGCTCTCGTTGCGCAGCTGGTAGGTCTCGCACAACCACGCCCAGGCAGCCGACGCGTCGACCACGTCGTCGTGCGTCACCTGCAGGCCCGAGAACGTGACGTAGCCGGCTGGTCCGTGGCCGAACACCTGCAGCTGCGGCTTCTTCGGCGGCGCGGTCGAAATGGCCGAAACGAGCACGAGCGAGTTCGCGAGCGTGACTCGGTCGTCGACCATCGCCCACACGCGCAGACCGCGCTGGCTTGGTGACAGCTCGGTGTAGGACGCGAACTGCTCCACGATTTCGCTGGCCCAGTCCTCGACGACGCCGTCGGGGTGCACGCAGGCGTCGAGGTCGAGCGCGACCAACCACAGGTTCTCTGTCGACACGTAGAGCGAGCCGGTGGTGATGAAGCCGACGCCGCTCTTCGCCGTGCGCGGCCCAGCCTCGTCGACCTGATACCAGGGGCTGCCTTCGCCGGCCGCGGTTGAGCGGTCCGGCACCTTGGTCAGCTTGCCGTTCGGCGTGAGCTTCTCCTCCCAGCGGAGCCAGCGTTGGAGCTTCTGGAGAACCTCCGGTGCTTCCACCGGTTGCGCAGGCACTTTCGCGGTCCACGGCCCGTCGGACCGGGCGCCACCTTCGGGGGGCCTGGCGGCCCCCACGGCCAAGCCGGTTCCATGTCCGGGTACAGGGCTCATGCGCAGCCTCCCTCGGAGTGCTGCCGGGAGCCCTTCCGCCTGGCAGCGAGAACTGCATCGGCGGCCCCCGGCTGCATCGCCCTGGGCGCCGCGCGGGTCGCCGTCGCCGGCTGCGGCACGACACTCTGGTTGGAGATCCAGCGGTTGAGATCGTCCAGGTCGATGTAGTAGCGACCACCGACCTTCACGGCTGGAAGCCCTTTCCTGCGGATGAGGCGCAACCAGGTCGTGTAGTGGACATTGATGCCCGTGCTGCGGAGGGCCTCGTCGAGGGCGACGAGCCGACGAGCTTCAGGAGCCGAGCATTCGATAGCGTTTCCTTGTGACATGCGCACAAGGAAACACTCGGGCCGCACGCAGGTGGGTTACTGGCCGTTACCGGTAACTCGCGGTAACGCCGACTACGACCGTTGGTGTTTCTCAGCCCATCTTTTCGCGCCGGCTTCAGTCACGATGATCCTGTCACCCTTCCGGTAGATCCAGTCCAGCTCGTTGAGCCGGCCCTTGGGCGTCAGATACTGGCTAGCCTTGTTGAGCGGCAGATCCTCCAGGTTGCTCGATCGCACCTGATCGAGAATCGCTTTCCGCACTGCAAAATCGCCAGCGTGCACGCTTGCTGGCTTACCCGATGCCCGCTTGTCGGAGAGGATCACCTCGCACACCACCTTGAAAGTCTGGGCCGGGCCCCACCCATCCAGCGCCACCGCACCCGCGTCGGCCTTGTCGGAACCCATGCCGCCCACCTTGGCCAACTCGATGGCCACGTCGACCGTCAACTGCTCAGTCTGCAGCGCCTCAACTGCCGAGATCAGAAGACCCTGATCGCTAGCCCAAGTTCCGCAGCTCAAGGCTTCGTAGCGTTGGAAAACAACGAGTTGCGATCATCGGTTGGCACTACACGGAGGCCCCCGCGACGCCCTTTGGGATCGCCAGTCGCTTCGGCAGCTCGATGCCGAGCCGATCGAGCAGGAGCGCCTGCGCCTCACTCGGCTTGATGACGCAGCGCACCTTGACCTCGGGGCCGCCAACGATGGGCATCACGACGTCGACGCTCTGCAGCTGGCGCAGCTCCTCGAGGATCATCCTCGGGCTGTTGCCGAGTTTGGCGTGGACCTGCCATTGCTCGAGCGTCTTCCAGAGCGCGTAGGCGAGGAAGCAGACGAAGATGTGCGCGCGGACACGGTCCTCTCGCTGGTGCCAGACCGGACGGATCGAGAGGTCGGACTTCTGGATGTGGAATGCGGCCTCTGCCTCGGTCAGTTGAATGTATGTGCGCCAGAGCTCTTCCTCGGTCCACCCGGTGACGTTGGACCGCAGCAGGTAGCAGCCGGCACTCCGTTCGTTCCAGAGTTGCCATGCCTTGTTCTCCTGCACAACCAGCTCGAGGCCGGAGCCATGGCGAGCACTCGCCTTCACCTCGATGGTGAACTGCTTCGAGGCCCTGCTGTACCTGGCGAGCATTCGGCCGATCTGCTGGTTGGCGCGATCGCGATCGACCGGCTCCTTGGCGGTCTTCAGCCGTGCGCGAAGCCTCTCCAGACACACGGTCAGCCTCTCCGAGGCCCGGCCGACGATCGCCTTGTCCTTCGCTTTCCGCGCCTCCGAGCGGCACAGGATGAATGTCTCGGTGCCGGCCTCGTTGGGGCACAACTTGACCTCGATGTCGTTGCGCACCAACTGCCAGTCCTTCGCTTCGATCAGCTGCTGCTCGAAGCGCCGAAGATCAGATCGACTGGCGCCGATCACGTAGCGACGGCCGCCGGACGCGAGCCATGCGAAGTTCGATTCGCTGGCCATGCCGCGGTCCATCACCCACACGCGGTCCGCGCCCCCGAAGCGCGCCTCGATCTTGCCGACGATCTCCTTCACGGTCGTCACGTCGACACGGTTGCCATCGAAGACCTCGTGCGCGAGCGGGATCCCCTCGCGAGTGACGACCAAGGCGATGCAGACCTGCTTGCAGTCCGAGCGATGATCGCGGCTGTGCCCACGCTGCGCTTGCGGATTGCCAGCGGCCTGACCTTCGAAGTAGGTCGAGGTGACGTCGTAGAGCAACAGGTCGTACTTGATGCCGAAGAGCTTGCCGATCCGATCGCGCAGGTGCTGCTCGATCGCGTCCTTGTGCACCAGCACGCGATCCAGGGTGCGGTAGAGACGGTCGTCGTTGACCTTGTCCTCGGGGATGCCGAGCAGGTCGTCGAGGGCCGTCTGGCGATACAGCGACTCCGCGATGTGCAGGTCGCTCGACGGCATGCAGAGGCGGCAGATCACCTGCAGCGCCGCCAGGCTGGACCACCGGATGTCCTCGCGGCCCTCTGGCATCAGGCGATCGAACGCTTCGTCGAGTTCGAGTGCGTGCCACAGGCTGAGCCCCACGAACACGTCGCCGAAGCGACGCGCGCGCTCGACCCGCACCGCCTTCATCAGGACCTTCTCGACGTCGGAGATCTGCTCCTCGCGAGGCTCGAACAGGCTGGGCTGCATCCGTCGGCCCATCAGCTTGTTCGCATACGCGCGGGCTCGCGCCTTGCCGCTCGCGTCGAGCTTGCCGAGCTGCGCCACGACCTGCTGGCGCACCTTGCCGTCGACGCGGACGGACCGCACCAGCATCCAGTAGGTGTGCGTCTTGCCGTTCTTTCGGATGCGCTTGTGACGGAGGAACACGAGAAGCCTTGCTCGGCTCCTTCTCGCGAACTCACGCGCAGCGATCAACCCATCGGGTTAGCACTACACGCACTTTCGAGGGGGTCGTCCGCGTCGTTGCTGGGCTGGCGGGCCGCAGAAAGCTCAAAATTGCGACCAGCTGCGGAACTTGGGCTAGCGTCGATTGCCTTCAGCACATCACCCACGACAGCACCCAGGACGCCGCTCCAAGTGGCCTTTCGCCAGCGCCCGATCCGCCGGCCGCCATCCGGCGACAGACGCTCGAGCGCCTCGCAGTAGGGTGCAACGGCTTCCTCGAACACGGTCAGCTGTTGGCTCAACTCGTCTGCGCGGCTCCGCAACCACTTGCTGGCCAGATCCTTCTCAACCTGGTTTAGCAGCGGCTGAACGAGCCCGCTCAGGACAACTGCGAACCGCCGGCGACCGACCTTTGCGACATCACTGGCCTCGCCTTCCGCCAGCCGCCCTCGCTCCATCTCTTCGTCGAACAACTTCACCGCCGTCGCCGGCGCAGCTGCTGCGGCTTGCTCGGCAGCCCTCAGCTTGACGTCGCGCTCGCGACAGCGGGATTCATAAAGGGCATCCGACTCCTGCAGTGCGTCGGTCACGGCCTGCTCAGCTGCGCGTAGTTCGACCGCCGCCGACCGCATTGCGGCCGCGGCCTTCGAGCCGTTGTCGCGCAGCCTCTTCCTTGCCTCCGCACCGATGGGCGAGGGGTGGCCCAGGTCCGAGGTCCTCCACTCGTTCGACGAGCGCGTCGCGAACCGCCCCAACTCGATCGCCTTTGCGATCAAGTCGCCGTGCTGGCCCCGCAGTGGATCCTTCATGGCGTCGAGTGCCTCCAATCAGTCGTGCCTGACCCGAAGCAGTCGGGGCAGCCGCGCGGGAACGGGCAGCCCGCCACGTTCACGCACAGCTTCCATTTGACCGATGTGGACTGGAAGTCCCTCTGGCAAGAGAACTGGAACGCCTGCGCGGTCAGGCCGCGGGCGTTGGAGAAGGCTCCGACGGAGCCGACGAGCGTCTTCATTCGCGCTGCCGCAGTTGGTCTTCCAGGGATGGTAGCCGACTGCTCGCCAGTGGCGAAGCTGACACGTCCGTCACCCTCGGCTGAAAGGTCTCGGACTCCCACCGGCGTCGCTTAACACCTCCATGCCAGTGCTGCACGCAACTCGCACACCCATGCCGAGCGTGTAGGCTGCTCGTCGACTCGTCCCCGGTGGGCGGTTAGAGGCGACGGTGCCGCGCGGCCAGGAACACGAGCGCGTCTTCGCAGCTCGCCTGCGCGCCGTCGGTCTGCGCCTCGTTGACGGGACCAGTTCTCGCGAACCGGCTGCGACGCTCAACGCCATGCTCGCCACGCCGACGTGATCCTGCTGGGGCCGTTCGGGCGGTTGCAGAGAGTCCGCGACCTCGCGGCCGTAGAGCACTTGACAGCAAACGAGCGAACTACCAGACTCCCCGACGCATCAGGACAGCAAGCCCGTTCACGGCTTGTGGCCAACCTGCCGAGGAGCGGCAAGGTGGTTTGGTCTGGCGAGTCGCCAGACCGATGCGCGCGGGCATCGACCCGGCGAACGAAAGCTCCTGCGGCGCCCGCTGAGGCCGCCGCGCCCGATGCATCGAAGCTGCGATGCATCCAGAATCCTCCTCCGTCCCCCGGCGCCTCCGTCTGCTGCCGCCCTGGGTCGTCCTCCACTTCGCCAACGCGAGTTCGGCCGTTCCTGCCGAGCTGCGCGACCAGTTCCTGCTGGCGGCGAACGAACTCGAGCGCGAGGCCGCGATGCGGCACGACTCCCTGGCGCTAGAGCTCTTCCTCAACTCGATCTGCGTGTCGCCGAACATACGCAGTCTCGTCAGCAGCCTCGTCGTGGACGTCGAAGCACCACTCGTCGACGATCCGGAGCGCGCGCTGCAGCAGTGCGAAGCCATCCCGCAGCAGACGAGCGAAGGGCTCCCCCTGCGTCGGTCCCTGACGCCCGACGAATACCACCTGCTCGCCCAGCGCCACGTGGCTCACGACCGGCGACTGCAGCGGGCCGCGAGCGAAGCCGTAGACCGCTTCGGCGGGTGTCTGCTTCTCGACTGCCGGACCTTCGTGGCCGAAGCCCAACCTGACGGTGCGCCACCAGCTCCACCGACGATCCAACTAGGCACCGACCCGACCCACACGCCCCAGCACTTGCTCGACTCGTTCCGCACCGCGCTCACTGCAGCCGGCTATGTGGTCGAAGTCGACAGGCAGCACCGCGGCGCCGTCGTGCCCGATCGCCTGCACGGTCGCCAACCGCTGCTGTACGCGCTGCGCATCGCGGTCGATCGGCGCCTCGGGGATGGCAACGGCGAGGCACTGGCTGCTGCAGTGGCCGGGCCGTCCCTTCGCGCGGCCTTGTGCCGCGCCCTCGACCTCTGGCAGCAGGCTGCCCCCGACGCCTTGCCAAATCCCAGCAATCGCTGCATCAACTTCCCCGATCCGCTGCTGCTGTTCTCGGTCGACGAGGCGCTCCAGCTCGCAACTCCGCGCGTGACCGCGGCGTTGCCGACGCCGCCGCCGGAGCAGGCCCTCGCCGAACTACAGCAACTCACCCCGTTGCTGCTGCATGCGCTCGGTCTCGAACTCGTCGCGGACGCCCCCAGCACCCTCCCCACAGGGGTCCGGCTCCAACACGGACTCGATGCCACCAACGCGTCAGCCCTCGCGTTCGGAGCGCCACCGCGCTTCGTTCCGGCCGGTGACGTCGTCGGGCTGCCGTCCTCGCTGGCTGCCGAGACGGTGCAGGCCTACCGAGACACAGTGTTCCGGGTGGAGAGTGCAGTCCGCACCCAGTTGCGGGTCGGCACGAACCACCTGCCGCTGCACACGTTCTTCGCTCTCTACGGCACCGACTGCTGCGCCTTCGTGACCGCCGTCAACCCGCGAGGCCAGGCCCTCGACGCGACCGAGAACCAGCGGCGGCACGCCGAGCTGCGCAGCATGCTCGAACGGCGCCGTTGCACGCACTTCGAGGGGGTCGGCGCCCACCCATCGAACGGCTGGCCACCCGAACCGGGCTTCCTCGTGTTCGGCCTCAGCCTCGACGAAGCTCGCGACCTGGGCCGCCAGTTCGACCAAGACGCGATCGTCTGGGCCGGCATCGACAGCCGCGTGCGTCTGGTGCTGCTGCGCTGAACGCAGCAGCTCTGCACCCCTCTTCCAACACTCCAGCGACCCAACCACCGAACCACCCGCTTCGCCATGACTCCCACCGCAGGCTTGTTCTCGTCTGAATCCGTTTCCGAAGGTCACCCCGACAAACTCGCCGACCGCATCTCCGACCGCGTGCTCGACGCCTTCCTCGCTCGCGATCCAGCGGCGCGGGTCGCGTGCGAGGCGATGCTGGCCGACCAATGCGTGATCGTCGCCGGCGAGTTCCGCACGCAGGATCCTGACGTGTTCCGCGCGGTGCGCGAACAGACCGTAGGCTTGGTCGCCGACGTGTTGCGCACCGCCGGCTACCGCGACGCGGCGTCCGGCATCGATCCGGATCGCTGCGAGGTACAGGTGCGCTTCCACCATCAGTCGCCGCACATCGCCCAGGGCGTCGATCGTGCCGACGGTGTCCTCGGCGCCGGCGACCAGGGACTGATGTTCGGCTACGCGTGCGACGAGACCCCAGAACGAATGCCGGCACCGATCGTGTTCGCGCACCGGCTGGTCCGGCGGCAGGCGGATCTGCGGCGCAGCGGGCGGTTCCCGTGGCTGCAGCCGGACGCCAAGGCGCAGGTGACGTTCCGCTACGAAGACGGACGGCCGGCCGAGGTCACGGCTCTGGTGCTATCGACCCAACACACGGAAGACGTGCCGACGGCGACTCTGCACGAGGTGGTGCGGCGCGAGATCCTCGACGTAGCTGTGCCTGCGTCGATGCGATCTCGGACCTGCCGCATCCTGATCAACCCGACCGGCGCCTTCGTAGTCGGTGGCCCGAACGGGGACACCGGGCTCACCGGCCGGAAGATCATCGTCGACACCTACGGTGGGGCTGCACCACACGGCGGCGGCGCGTTCTCTGGCAAGGACCCGTCGAAGGTCGACCGCTCGGGCGCCTACATGGCGCGCTTCCTGGCGCAGCAGGTCGTCGCGCACGGCCATGCCCGGCGCTGCACGGTGCAGCTTGCCTACGCGATCGGCGTCGCCGAACCGGTGAGCTTCCTGGTGCAAGCCGACGGCCTTAAGCCGGCCCAGAACCTCGAACTGGCCGCCGCACTGCAGAAGGAGTTCGACCTGACGCCAGGCGGCATCATTCGTCAACTGCAGCTGGCCCGGCCGATCTACTTCCCGACTGCAGCCTACGGGCACTTCGGGCGCGACGATCTGAACCTTCCATGGGAAGCTGGGCCAGTGAAGGAGCCGTGAGTCCCATGCCCATCGACTCCCAACGCTGGCGACCTCATCTGGCTGCACTATTGCAGGAAGCCTCCATTCGCTCGGCGCTTGGCAGGCAGACACTGCGGCGAGTTCAGGCTGCTGGGACAAGTTCCATGCCAGGCGAGGTCCTCGACGAACTCAGGGACGCTGTCCTGCAGGTTGGTGCGGAGGTTCTGCGACTCGAGTGGGACTGCGAGAGCCCCGCCGGATCCGGCTACGCGCGCCTCGTGCGCTGCGCAGACTGCTTCGTGCTGGGTGCCTCCGACGACTGGCCCGACCTAGGGCCGTTCTCCAGCCTCGACGAGGCCCTGCGGTGCGGTGCGTTCGCGCAGTGCTTCGCCGACAAGTGCCGAATCACTAGCACACTCGATGCGAAGATCACGATGGCGCTGGCGACCCAGCTGACACGGAACCGCCGGCAAGCGATCAGCATCAACGGTCGCCGGTGGCACTGGGCAGGCGACAGCCTGCGAGCATTCGATGCCGATCTCCCCGATGCGCAGGCCCCGCGGGCCAACGCCACCCAATCCCTGACCGAGTTCGCCGTAGACTCGCAGGGCGTCTTGACGCCACTTGGATTCGAGGCGCCGACGACGCGTGCGGCTGCATTCGAGAGCGATGTCTATGACTGGTCGGGTTCGCCCAAGGCTCTCGCAGAAGTCGCCGAGCGCTTCCCTCCCCTCGAGTGGTTGCTGAACGACCTCTACCAGGAAGCACGCGATCAGCTGCTCGAGTCGATCGCAGCTGAGACCAAGCGTCCGGCTTCACCCCAGACCAGTCGGACCCTGCGCGAGCTCGAGAAGCAGCTCGCGGCGATGCCCGAGGAGCCCTGCGAGGGACTACCCGACTGGCTGCAGCGCCAGGATTCCACGCAGTTCCAGACCGTCCTGGTCCCGAAGATCCACGCTTGGCTGGCCCAGCCTCCAGAGGCAGAGGAGTCGGAGTTCGGAGATGGCGCATCTGGACAAGAAATGGCCCTGCGCTACTTCCGAGACAGATTCGACAGGGAACTCGCCCCCGCCTCACCCGAAGACATCGGAGTGGAAGTCGTCGAAGGCCCGCATCCCGGTAGCGACTTCTGCGCCGCGTTCCTGCGAATCCCGATCGAGAAGGCAAATGCAGCGGCCTCGGCACTGGGCATCCCGATCCGGTTCCGACCGGAGACCAGTCAGCCCCAGCATGAGACACCGTCAACGCCGTCCGCGACTTCGCCGGCGGATTCCGAGACCCGAGCTGGGTTGGCACCCGACCCGGCGCTGGACTGGCTCCGGAAGACCCTGGGGCGCGAACCTACTCTCGACGAGTACCTGGCGCTGGAGCACAACGGGGCGAGCCTCGACGAGCTGGACGCGGAAGCGCGGGCCAGCGTCGAGCGGCTGCGCCTGAAGGACGAGTAGACACCACCCCGACCGGCGAGAAGTCGGTCCTGTTGAATCTCGGGCTCGACAACCCCGGCGGCAGCAAGCTGACGCCGGAGCAGGCGCTCGATGCAATCCGCGCGACCGGCGCGACGGTGCTGCGGCATGCGCTGAAGCAGAGCAACACCGAGTCCCGAACCGCTGCGTGCGCGCCTCGGCTTCGGCTGCTCAGCCGCGAGCCGAGAAGGGCTTTTCACATCAGGACTCACATCAGAGCACCCGCCGGCAGCACGGAAATCGCGATCTTGCGCGCTGTGTTGCAAGGTTCCGCTTGCCGCGGTACGCTTCTGAGATCGGTCACCAAACGGCCGATTCGACCGCGTTCTCTGCACTCTAGAGCTTTCGGGGTAAGCCGGTTCCCAAGCTGAATGTCGTGGGTTCGATCCCCATCACCCGCTCCATTTCCGCCCGGCGACGAACGTCGCCGTGGGTCCTGACCGCTGCACAGATGGTCGCGGCGATCCTGGCGGCGCGAGCGGACATCGAGGCGCGGCAACTCCGGCATCGGCAGCGCAGCCGGCCCCGCCCGAGGCGCGCGGCCCTCTCGGCCAGCTCGAACCACAACGCCGGCGCTTGCTTGGCATCGCCTTCCGCCAACACTCTCCGGCATGAAGGCCCGTGGAGAAGGAGTCTCGCTCGCCCCGACCGACGTCGCCCACCACCTCGCCTGCCAGCACCGCACCCAGCTCGAGCGGAAGCGCCTCGCCGGAGAGCTCCGCGAGGTTTTCAGGCCGGATGCGCGGCTCGAGGCGATGAAGCAACGGGGCGAAGAGCACGAGCGAGCCTACATCGACACCTTGCGCGCTCAGGGCCTCCAGGTCGCCGACCTCTCCGCCTCGCGCGACCCAGCCGCCACGCGCGCCGCGATGCATGCCGGCGTGGACGTGATCGTCCAGGCGCCGCTCGGGGACGACACGTTCTTCGGCATCGCCGACGCACTGCTTCGCGTAGCCACACCGTCGGCGTTCGCCTCCTACAGCTACGAGCCGGTCGACACGAAGCTCGCCGCTGAGACCAAGGCTGGGTCCCTGCTGCAGCTGCTGACCTACTGCGAACTGCTGCACGGCATGCAGGGCACCGTGCCCGCTGAGTTCCATGTGGTGACGCCCGCCAGGCCAGAGCGCTACCGCACCGCCGACTACGCCGCATACTTCCGGGTGATCCAGGATCACCTGCGGAGCGCCGTCGCCGCCACGCCACCGCCCGCGACCTACCCGGAGCCGGTTCCTCACTGCGACGTGTGCGCCTACTGGCAACACTGCGACAAGCGCCGCCGCGATGACGACCATCTTTCGCTGATCGCCGACATCCGCCGGCCCCACGTGAAGGAACTGGAGCGCCAGGGCCTGCCCACACTCGCTGCCTTCGCGACGGCAGGCACCCTGCCAGCCGCACCCGAACGCGGCCGAGCCGAGACCTACGACCGCCTCGCCCACCAAGCCCGCCTGCAGCTGCAGGCCCGCACCACCGGCCGTGTCCCGGTTGAGGCCCTGCCGATCGAAGCCGGGCGCGGCCTCTGCCGACTACCAGCACCTTCCCCCGGCGATGTCTTCCTCGACTTCGAAGGTGATCCCTTCGTCGGCCACGCCGGCCTCGAATACCTGACCGGCTACAGCTACCAGGAAGCCGACGGGACACGCGCCTACAAGGCCCTCTGGGCGCTCGACCCCACCGCCGAGAAGCAAGCGCTCGAGACCTTCCTCGACTTCCTCGCCGCGCGCCTGCAAGCGCACCCGGACCTGCACATCTACCACTTCGGCGCTTACGAGCAGGCCGCGCTGCGCCGGCTCTGCGCCCGCCACGACACGCGCGGCGCCGTGCTCGACGAGTTCTTGCGCGGGCAGCGCTTCGTCAACCTGCACACCCTGGTGCGCGAATCCGTGCGCATCGGGATCGAGGGTTACGGGCTCAAGGAGCTGGAGAAGGTCATCGGCTACCCGCGCCAGTTCGACCTGCGCGTGGCTGGCGAAGCGCGGCGCGACCTCGAACTGCACCTCGAACTCGGCCGACGCAACCAGATCACCAACACGCTGCGCGACCAGGTCGCGGCCTACAACCGGGACGACTGCCTCGCGACCGCGCACCTGCGCGACTGGCTGGAACAACAGCGCGCAGAACGCATCGCCGGCGGGCAGATCATCGCGCGACCGGCGGTCGGTGCTACCGAGCCCACGGCCGAGGTGCGGGCCAACGAGGCGCGCATCGCGGCGCTGCGCGACGCCTTGACGCGCGACCTGCCGGCGCCGGAGGATCGCAACGACGAGCAGCGGGCGAAAGCGCTGCTGGGTGATCTGGTCGGCTACTTCCTGCGCGAGAGGAAGAGTGCCTGGTGGGAGACGTACCGCCTGAGGGAACTGCCGCCGGAAGAGCACATGGACGAACGTGCCATGCTCGCTGGTCTTGTCCACGTCCGGACCCTGAAGCGCCAAGGTAGGCAGGAGCACGACCGCTACGTGTTTCGCTTCCCGGTCCAGGAGACCGGCGTCAAGGATGACGACAACCTCATGTGCACCGCACTCGAGGACGTGCACCCGGAAGGCAAGATGACCTCGGGGTCGATCGACGAACTCGACCTGGAGTCCGGTGAGATCACCATCGCGTTGCCCGACCACGCCGCGCATCGCCTGCCGACGGCGATGTTCTCCAAGCCGTTCATTCCCCCCGACAGCGTGGAGAACTCGATCGTCCAACTCGGCGAACGAGTTCGCGATCACGGGCTCGCTGGGAACCAGAGGGACCCCGCACTCGACCTGCTGATGCGGCGACCACCGCGCCTGCGGCAACCAAGCCCCATGCGTCACCCAGGTGAGGATGCGCCAGCGGCGCTGCTGCGCCTCTGTCGCGCGCTCGACGGCGGCGTCCTTCCGGTGCAGGGGCCACCCGGCACGGGCAAGACCTACACGGGGGCTTCCGCCATTGCTGGCTTGGTTGCCGACGGGAAGAAGGTCGGCGTCGTGGCGGTGAGCCACAAGGTGATCGACAACTTGCTGGCGGCGGTCAGCAACGTGAAGGGACCGAAGCCAGTCCGGGTCCTTCACGTCGACAAGGCGCCTGACGACAGGGTCCCGCGTGCCAAGAACGAGAAGGCGGCCATCGCGGACCTCTCACGCGGCACGGTCGTCGGCGGCACGGCCTACTTCTGGGTCAAGCTGCAGGAGAGCGAGAAGCTCGACTACCTGTTCGTCGACGAAGCTGGCCAGATGTCGCTCGCCCAGGTCCTCGCCTTCGCCCGCGCCGCCCGCAACCTCGTGCTGCTCGGCGACCCCCAGCAGCTCGAACAACCCCACAAGGGCACCCACCCCGACGGCGCCGATGTCGCGGCCCTTACGCACCTGATCGGCACGGACCGCGCCACGCTCGCCGGCGACCAAGGACTGTTCCTCGCCGAGACGTGGCGCCTGCACCCGTCGATCTGCGCGTTCACGTCGGAGCTCTACTACGACGGCAAGCTGACCGCCGTCGCCGGCTGCGACCGCCAACGCATCGACGGCACCGGCCTCGTCGACGGCGCGGGCATGTTCCTGCTCGAAGTCGAACACGCCGGCAACCAGGCGAGCTCGTCCGAGGAGTGCGACGCGATCGCCAGACTGATCCGACCGCTGTTGAAGGCCGGCAGCACATGGACCGATCGCCACGGCGAGGTCCACCCACTCACGCCCGACGACGTTCTCGTCATCGCCCCCTACAACGCGCAGGTCGGTGCGCTGCGCCGCGCCCTCGCACCACTCGGCGTCACTCGCGTCGGCACTGTCGACAAGTTCCAAGGGCAGGAGGCGCCGATCGTCCTCTACTCGTGCACCAGCTCGTCACCCGAGGACGCGCCGCGCGGACTGGCCTTCCTCTACGACCCGCATCGACTCAACGTCGCGACGAGCCGTGCGCGCTGCGCGTTCGTGATGGTGGCGAGCCCGGCGCTGTTCGCACCCGAGGTTCAAACCCCGGAGCAGATGCGCTGGGCGAACGGCATGTGCCGGTTCCGCGAGGTGGCGACCCACATTCGCGTCGATCCTGCTGGTTGACCGCCTGCCGTCGCCGCAGTCCACGCTCCGTATTCCAAGATCCATCTGGCTCGGCGATGCCACATCTTCCGCAGGTCAGAGCCATCTGTGCGAGGTGAGCCGTCACGGCTCCCCCTGGTCCGGTGCGCGCCACGCCTTGCCTGGCAGCTTCTCGATCAGCCGAACGCGAACCAACCTGAGCGCCTCCGTCGGGTCGTAACCCGACCCGGATGGCAGCAGGGGAAGGATGTCACCAAGGAACTCGGGCATGCCCTCTTTCTGGGCCAGGTTGCGCTCGAACTGCGCCCTCGTGATCCGCGTCCCTTCGCGCTGCAGGTACTGGCCGAACATCGCGACCACAGCGCCGCCATCAACGCGCAGCAACGAGAGCGCCTGCCAGAGGTCGAACAGGTCGCGCCCCTTCTTGCGTTGGTAGAGCGCCCGGAGCTTGGTGCCGAGCAGCTCCTCCGCGGCGTAGGTCATCACGGGGGCAGCGCCTTCGAACCAAGGGTTGCTGACCGCAAAGTCCTGCCGACGCATCGGCGCCTGGCTGCCGTGCTCGCGGGTGTTGATCTCGACCTTCAAGCGCATCGGCTGCACAGGGAGCCCCGAGCTCTCGAATCGGTAGACCAACGTGGCGCCGTCTGCCGTCTGTTTGCGTCCGGGTGAGCCGAGCCAAGGATCGAGCGCCTCACGAACCGCGTCCAAGATCGGGCCGATCGGACCCGGCGCGATCTGTACGAGATCGATGTCCTCCGAGTACCGCCCTGGCTGCGGCAGCAAGAGCTTGTGCAGGGCCGTACCACCGCGGAAGGCCAACGTCTTGGCAACCTCCGGCACCGAATAGAGCGCCACCAACGCACGGGACAGGACGAGATCCTGCTCGACCTGGGCGTCCGCTGGCCAGGGCGCCGACGCACGCCAGGCGGTGACATGCGCGCGTGGGATCACTGATCCACCTCGACCTTCACGTTCCGCACCACCCGCCAGGTCGGATGCGGCTTGCCACGACCCGGTTTGTGCTTGCTTGCGAGGAGAACGGGACGCACGCGCTGACCAGTGAGTCGGGTCGCCAGCCGTTCCGCGAGATCCTGCCGACCGATGCACTCCAGCAGGAAACCCAGTCGCTGCACATCCGGTGTGGCCTGGTGCGCAGCGCAGCCGTCGAGATCCTCGGGTCGCATTCGTTCCGCCAGTTCTCCGAGCACCGTGGTCACGTTGCTCCAGTAGCCGGCCGCTGCCGGATAGCGAACCAGGTCGAAGGCCGTCGCTTCCGGGGATGCGACCCGGATGGTCCCGGTATCGGTCGGCATCTCGACCACGGGCGTCCGCTTCAGGATGCGGCTCATGTGGAACTCGATGCGCACGCGCCCCGCATTCGCCGGCCGCGTTGGCTGGTCGGTCACGACCTGGAAGGCCATCGGTTGCTGGTGCGCGGCGCCATGCAACGCCGCAGCACTCAGGATGCCTGTGTAGTAGGGCTGGCCGAGGAACCGCATGAGGTCCGCGAGGAACCAAGTAGCCGGCGGGCATCCGGCGGCCCGGTACTCGACGGGCACGATCACGAAGAAGCCGCGGCGCGGAGCCTGGATGCGTCCCTTCTGCTTCAGGCGACGCAGGGCCGCCGCGATGGCGACCGGGCTGCGACCAGCGAGCTGTCGCAGGTCGCGGTGCGTGAACGTGTAGCGACCAGCAGCCTGCAGGGAGTCGACCCATGCGGCCATCGGTGTATCGGCAGGCAAAGCACCAGCAGCCATTCTGCTTGCGAAAGCTAACGGTAGTCGCCGGATTCCGCTACCAGAATGGCAGAACCAGGTCCTTGGACGACGCGAGAATCGATGCGCTCGCTGCCGCCCTACCCTGCCACCACCTTCGCACGCAGGAACACCGCATCCCGGTGGAACTCCAAGAACCGCTGCTGCTCGGCTCGGAAGCGCCCCACGTTCCACTCCCGGTCCACCGGCACGCCCATCTTCTGCAGCGAGGGCCGATGCGCGACCGGCGATACCAGCAGCCGCCCGTCGCCGGCAAAGGAGACGAACCCACGATCGAACAGGTGGTCGATCGAAGGCGTCAGCAACAGGCCGTTGTCGCCATCAAGGCGCTCCTGGTTGGAGCTGTCGCGCCACGGCTTGCAATGACTCGCCCGCAAGTGCTCCGGCCGATCGACGCCAGTCACTCGGCAGCGTGACTCGATCGCCGCAACGCGCCGGCGAAACAAGCCCTGGCCACGTCGCGCCAGGATCAGGGACTCGCGCTCGGTTGCATCGACGGCCCCATCCTGCTCGATCACCTTCGTCAGGTGCTCCTCCCACTTCACCAGCTCCTCGCTGGGGCCGATGACCAGCTTCTGCTCCACTTCGCTGCGCGCGAACGCGAGCGCCTCGACGCTGAGCAGCTCAGCGATCATCAACGCGAGCCCCTGCGGGATCTCGGTCAGGTAGATGGCCTGCACCCCATGGCCATTCGCCTGGAGCGGCGCATAGCGCTCCGGCAACAGTGGTCGCAGGCGCTCGATCCAGTCGACAGGACGAAACCCCTTGTCGACCTCGCGGAACTGCACATCGACCCGCCAACCGATCTCCTCCCAGTTTCGCCCCACGCCGCCGAACTCGACGGGCTTGGGGGCCTCGTACGCATTCGAATGCGCAATCCCATAGGCACGGATCCAGGTGTCCGCGAACGAGTAGATCAGGTCCCCGGGAGAGACCTCGCGCATGAACTCGTAGAAGGGGTTGCGGCTGCCACCCTTCTTGACCTTGGGCGACCACAGGTAGCCGCCTGCCACCTCATGGCGATAGGTCTGGTTCTGGTTGACCCACCAGTAGCGCATCGTGGCCTCGGCCGAGTGCGGATCCTACGGGCCTGACATCGCCGTGCACGCGCCGCGTCTCAGCGACCCCGACACCCGCCGCCGACCGGCGGGAGGTCGACCGCCTTCGCCTTGGCGATCACGATACGCGTCCCCGACAGCGCTTCGCGCGCGACGACGCGCTCACTGTCATCCTGTTCGCAGAACCAGACGCCGAGTTCGCAGGTGGCCAGCGTCGCGAGCCACGAAGGCTCGGCCGGCGAGGCGGCTCATGATCTCGCAGAGTCGCATCTGGCCCGGGCCAATGCGCCGCGGGGACGCGCCGCAGCGTGGCCCGTCCGCGCACCGCCCCGACCGAGCCCCCACTCACGGAGCCAGCAGCGCCGCCAGATCTTCCCGCGTCATCCCCGCCAGCAGCGACTCGTCCTGCCCCATCACCGCGTCGACCAGCGCCCGCTTCTTCTCCTGCAGCTGCACGACCTTCTCCTCGACGGTGTCCTTCGCGATCAACCGGTACACCGTCACCTTGCGCACCTGCCCAAGCCGGTGCGCGCGATCGCTCGCTTGCGCCTCGGCCGCCGGGTTCCACCACGGGTCGAGCAGGAACACGTAGTCGGCGGCGGTCAGGTTCAGGCCGAAGCCGCCGGCCTTCAGGCTGATCAGGAACAACGGCGGGCCGTCCGTCGCCTGGAAGCGATCGACCGCTTCCTGCCGCTTCGTCGTCGCACCGTCGAGGTACTCGTAGCGGAGGTCGAGCGCGTCGAGCCGCTCGCGCACGAGGCCGAGGAACTCGGTGAACTGCGAGAACACCAGCGCCTTGTGCCCGCCGTCGGCGAGTTCGCGCAGCATCGGCAGCAGGGCCTCGAGCTTGGCGGCGTCGTCGGCGCGCCGGGCGGGATCGACGAGGCCTTCGTGGCAGGCGACCTGGCGCAGTCGCAGCAGCGCTTCCAACGCGACGAAGCGTTCCTGCGGGCCGAGCTTGCCGCCCTTGCCGAGCAGCACCTTCTGGTAGTGCGCGCGCATCGCCGCGTAGGCCTTCTGCTGGCGACCGTCGAGTTCGCACAGGATCGTCAGCTCCTGCTTCGGCGGCAATTCGGGCAGCACTTCCGCCTTCGTGCGCCGCAGCAGGAACGGCGCCAGTGCGCGCTGCAGCAGCTTGCCGTCGATTCCCTTCCCGTCGCGACCGGCGCGCAGCAGCTGCTGGAACGCGCGGCTCTTGCCGAGCAAACCCGGCGACAGGAACTCGAACAACGCCCAGAGTTCGCCGAGGTGGTTCTGCACCGGCGTGCCGGTCAGCGCCAGGCGATGCTCGCCGACCAGCAGCCGCACGGCCTTGCTGGTCAGGCTCTGCGCGTTCTCGATCGCCTGCGCTTCGTCGAGCACGACGTACTCGAAGCGCACCTGCTGCTCGACGAAGCGAGCGGCATCGCTGCGCACGGTGCCGTAGGTGGTGACCACCAGGTCGAACGCGCCGAAGCCGCCCGCCGACTGCAGGCGCGCCCAACGGTCGGCGCCGTGGAAGTCGAGCACTCGCAGATCCGGCGTGAAGCGCGCCGCCTCGCGCTGCCAGTTGTCGAGCAGCGACCGCGGCACCACCAGCAGCGACGGTTGCCGTGTCGCGTCGGCGTGCACGTCGAGCAGCAGCGCCAGCACCTGCACGGTCTTGCCGAGGCCCATGTCGTCGGCGAGGCATCCGCCGAGGCCGAGTTCGCGCAGGAACCACAGCCAGCCGAGACCCTGCTGCTGGTAGGACCGCAACGCACCGACGAAGCCGTCGGGTGCGGGCCGCGGCGCGACGCCGCGGAACTCGCGCAGGCGGTCGCGCACGGCGACGAAGCCGGCGTCGCCGACGAACCGCGTGTCGCTGCGCGCCGCCAGCAGCGCGTCGAGCAGCGCCGCCTGGCTGCGCTTCACGCGCAGCGTGCCCTTGTGCTGGTCGGCGAGTTCGACCAGCTGCCGCCACGGCGCCAGCGCCTCGTCCGGCAACAGCCCGAACTGCCCGTTCGGCAGCAGCACGGAGCTCTCGCCGCGGGCGAGCGCCGCCAAGGCATCGGCGATCGACACCTCGACGTCGTCGAACAGCACGCCGCCCTCGACCTCGAACCAGTCGATCGCGGTCTTCACCTGCGCCTGGCTGCCGCTGGCCACGCGCACCGAGGCGCCATCGACGCGCACCTCGAAGCCGGCTTCGCGGATGGCGCGCACGACGTCGCCGAGCTTCGCCGGAGGCACCAGGAAGTGGTCGACCATCTGCGTCGGCTCGACCAGTTTCCGGATCGCCTGCACCAACGTCTCCAGGTGGTCTTGTTCGGCGTCGACGTTGCGGCGCCGCGCCGGCTGGCCGGGCGCGAGCGGCGGCAGCGTCAGCGGGTCGGCGGCGTTGACCGCCAGGTCGCCGTAGAGGAACACGACCACCAGCACGAAGTAGCCCGCGAACGGCTTCTTGGTGTCGATCGCGACCTTCAGCTCCGGGGGCGCGGCATCCTGGACCGCGATCCCTAGCTGCAGTTCGGGCAACGTGCCGGCGAGTTGGCTCACTGCCGACAGCAACTCCGCGGCCTCGGCACCCGCGGCGGCGAGCGGTGCGCGCTGCAGCTCGCGGAACAACTCACGGCTCGCCGGCGACGCTTGCAGAGCGACGATGCGATCGTCGAGGACCGCATACCCGTCGAGCAGCACGCGGATCGCCGTCGCCTCGCGCACCTCGTCGCCACGGCGCAGCGTGCCGTGCAAAGCCACCCGACCGGGCCCCTGGTCGAGCCTGGCCGCGAGCTGCCACGGTTCGCCGTCGTCGAGCTTCAGCCCCTCGACGTCGTGCGCCGGCCATTCGACCTCGGGGCCGGCGACACAGACCACGCGACCAACCGCGGCCATTGCCGGCAGCAGATCGCTGGCCCACGGCTCGCGCAGTTCCTGCTGCGACTTCGGCATCGTCGAGAACCGCGAGACGAAGCCTTCCAGCGCGTAGATCCGTCGCAGCAGGCGCGCGGACTCGGCGTCGAACTCTTCCGGGTGGCAACTCGGCGTCACCTGTCGCAGCGCCCACGCGTCCCGGCGCTTCGTCACGACCAGGATCGTGAACACCAAGGCGCCGCGCTTCTGCGAGGTGGCCACGTCGATGCAGAACACCGGCGGCGCGCGCCGTTCGCTGGGCTCGTGTTCCTGCAGCTTCTCCTCGAAGCGGCGAAGAAGTCGCTGCATGCGCTGCTGCCAAGGCACGGGCGGCAGCTCGCTGCGCTGCGGTTGGCGCACCGGCGCTGTCGGCGGCCGAGGCTGCGGCGGGGAGGTCGCAACCGGACTCGCGGCACTCGCGGACGACGGCGGTGGCGTAACCATCGGCTGCGCGTCCTCGCCAGCACTCGCCGCGGCAGCCTCGGCAGACTCGGCTGCCTTGGCCGTGCTTCGTCCCTTCGCCGCCCGCGCCTTCTTCTTGCTCGCCGCCTGCTCGGACTGCGCCTTCTTCTCCTCTTGGAGGCGCGCCATGGCTTCGCTGTAGAGCAGCGCGCTCGCATGTTCGCAGCGTCGCCGCTCCGGACAGTTGCACGTCGACTGCATGGCGCCGCCGGCAAGAAGCACTTCGACCTGGAACGGCTTGGTGTCGGTGACGACGCCGCGCACTTCGTACGGCGAGCGATGGGTGACGGCGACCTTGCCAGCGCGCCACAACTTCTCGCCGCGCTCTCGTCGCCGCGGCGCCAGTTGAAGCATCAGCTTCCGCAACACGGTCGAGGACAACGGTTGTGGAGCGGTCACGGTTGGCGCAGTGCAGCGCCGGACCCGCGCAGGTTCCAGCGTTTGCTGCGCCCCCCGCGACAGTTGCACGCTCCACCCGGCCCAGACTTGCCCACCTGCCCCCATCCCCCGTCAAGCCGCGAGGCCATCCCGCCGATAGGACCGACGTTTGCCTGGGATCGAAGGACACCACGCCACCGGCGCGGCGGCTTCGACCCGTTTCCCGATCGAGTCGCCGCCCGACCATGACCACGATCCTGATCCCCACCACGCCGGAGCGGCACGAGCGCCTGCACCTCTGCCTGCAGAGCCTGCAGCAGAACTGCTCGCTGCCGATCGTCGTCTCGTTGTGCTTCATGCCGGCGGCGGGCGCCGTCGAGCCGACGCTCAAGCTCGCGCAAGCGGCTCCACCCGGTCCGGTGATGTGCCTCAACGACGACATGGTGGTGCTGCCCGGCTGCATCGAGGCGCTGCACGAGACCTGGCGCGAACGCGGCGGCTTGTGCTTCCCGAGCGACAGCATCCAGGAAGGCGACCTCGCCTGCGTGCCCTACTGCGATCGCGACTACCTGCTGGCGAACCTGCACGCCGGCTACATCCACAACTTCGCCGACACCGAGCTGACGCTGCGCGCGCGGCAGCGGGGCGAACTGCACTACGTGCCCTACGCGCGGCTGCTGCACCACCACTGGACGAAGGGCGCGCCGAACGACGCGACCTACGAGAAGCAGAAGGCGTCGTGGGCGCACGACAAGGCGCTGTTCCGGCAACGCAATCCCGACGCGTGACGCCGGGACGCGACGCTCACGGTGCTTCGTTCACCGTGCGCCGTCCGCGCGTTCGTCCACCGACCACAAGCGACCGAAGCCACCGAGGTCGCGCCGCAGCAGCTCGGCGTCGAGGCGGCGACCGCCGGCGACGACCGCGAGCGCCTCGAGCATCGCCGCCGTCGGCCATCGCGGCGACAGCGGCAGCCACCACGAACCACCGCCGAGCTCGACGCGCAGAGCCCCGACCGCCTCGCCCGTCGCCGGCAAGCCGACCGCGCGCGCCTTGGCGACGACCGCGCGTTCGCCGGACAACGCCTCGCGCACGACCACGCGTTCGCCGTCGTCCTGTTCGCTGCACCACACGCCGAGACCGCCCGCCGCCAACGCCGCGAGCCACGCCCGTTCGCCAGCGGGCAGCTGGGACGCGCTCTCGGCGGCGCGTTCGGCCTGCGTGCGCAAGCCGCGGCGCGGACGATCGAACACGAACTGGTAGAGCCGCAGCGCGGCGATCAGTTCGTCGGGCAGGTCGGCGTCGCGCGCCAGCAGCGGGCCTTCGCCGAGGAAGCGGGCACGCACCGGCCGCGGCGGCACGTCGTGGCCTTCGTCGTGGCGCTGCAACAGCGACTGCAGGGCCGCACGCCACGCAGCGACGTCGCCGTCGGCTGGCGGCGCCGCGGGGTCCGCGGCCGCACTGCCCGCCCCACCGGGAACCGGCGCGGCCGCGGCGAGGCTCGGATCGACGACGACTTCGACCGGCCGACCAGCCAGGGCTTCGACGAACGCGGCGCGCAGCCGTTCGTCGGCGCAGGCGATGCGCGCCGGCAACTGCGGCACCTCGACGCCGGCCGCGATCTGGGGCGGCGAGACCTGCACCAGCGCATCGCGCGCAGCCGCCGCCAGCGTGACGCCGCCGTCGATCGGCACGACGCCGTGCAACGCGCCCGACGTCAGCTTCACCATCAGCATCGCCAGGCCCTGGTCGCCGACCTTGGCTTCCGGGTCGTAGATGCCGACGACGCTCGCGTTCCACTCGGCATCGCCGATCGCCAGCGTCGCCACGTCGAAGCGCGGCGCCTCCGCCGGCGCATCGAACCAGATCGCTGGCAACACCTCGGGCGCCGCCGAACCCTCGCTCGCGACCTGCAGCAGCGGCACGTGCACACCACCGCGCCGACGCCACGGCGTCGACGGCAGTTCGCCCGCATCCGCCGACCGCGCCAGCGCGCCGAGGATCGCCACCAGCTGCCGCAGCGTCGCCGCATCGGGCACGCGCGGCGCCGCCGTGCCGTCGACGACCGTGAAGCTCGGCACCATGTGCTCGGTGAACTTCGCCGCGTCGGCGACTTCGCGCAGGCGATCGACCAGTTCGCCGCGCGGCAGGAACGCGACCAACAGCATGCGGCCGCGCAGGTCGCGTTCGGGCACCTGCGACTCGTGCAGGCGCTGCAGCGCGTCGGCGCCGGCCAGCAACTGCAGGGCGAACACGTCGCCGTCGTGGTCGCCGCACGCGTGCACGAGCCACGGCTCCGCGCTGTCCGGCAGTTGCACCGCCAGCAGGAAGCCGTCGGCGAGCAACGGGAACACGGTGCGCCTCGCGCGGCAGGCGGCGTCGACGGCGCGTTGGGCGAGTGCAGGTTGGATTCGGGCCATGGGGTTCGAGGATGAGGGAGGGACGGCAGCGGCGCCAACGAAGGGTCGATTGCTGGCGCGATGCGTGCTGCCAAGCGAGAGGATCAGGTGGGAAGTCGCCGACGCAGTCTCTGGAGGGTCAGGCATCCGTCGCACGCCGCGATCGCTTGCGAGCCTGACGGAAGATGGCACCAACCGATCGCCGACGCGCGCCAGCCGATTCCGAGCGGGCGATGCGTTCGTTCAACATTCTCTCGAGTTCGTCGAGGTCGGTGTCCGCCGCCGTTTCGCCGAGCGTGCGCAGCAGCACGAGTGCCTTCAGCGAAATTCCCTGTCGAGCGGCCATGGACTTCAGCTTCGCGTGTTGTCGCTTGGAGACCTCGATGGAGATGCGGCTCATTCGGCCTACGAGTGTATCCGCAAGCCGGACGATCCTGCGGCGCCACCTGCCCCGGGAGAGCCGTGCCTCGCGGAGACCCTGCTCGACATCTTGCAGCTCGACGATGTTGCTCATGTCGGTGTTCCTTCCTCGACCACGATGCGATCCCCAACCCGCGAAGACGCAGAACCACGCGAGAGACTCCGCACCACCCGCGCACGCACGGGATTCATGCCTACCCTTCTCTCGCCGCGACGAGCCGCTGCACGCCGGCGACGATCTCGGCGATGCCACGTCTGCCGCGCGCGAACGGCACGACGTGCGCATGCGTCGCCAACGCCGCGGGACAACGCGGCCGCGGCACGCACAGCACGTAGTTCGGCAGGCGCGAAAGCAGCTGCAGCTTGCCAGGCAGCGCCGCGGGATCGCGCAGGCCGGCGACTTCGAGCCACCACGGCGGGCCGGCGCCCGGCACCGCCAGCTCGAAGTCGGGGAACGCGAGCTGCTCGCCGCACGGCACCGGCGCCGGCTCGCGCACCAGCTGGCCGCCACGCGCGGCGAACGTGCGCACCAGCGCGTCGGCGACGTCGGCCTCGAGCGCGCTGTCGAACGACGCCGGTGCCGTCCCGACCGGCAGCGCATCGAGCGACGACAGCACCAGGTTCGCGCGTTCGCCACGCCAACGGCAGCAGGCCCGCAGTTCGAAGCGCCGCGCCCACGGCAACACCGGCAGCACGCTGGCGAGGCGACGGCCAGCGCGCGCATCGCCAGCGGTTGGTTGCCAGACGAGGTCGGCGGCGAGCCCGGCCGTCTGTTCGCCCGCTGGCTTGGATCGTGTCGCGGCGATCCGGAAGCACGCGCCGTGCAACCACGCGGTGCGCAGCACGGCGCGGCTCGCGCCGTACAAGGCGAGGCGGGCCGCACTCGAGGTCGCCAGCAGCGCTGCCGCGAAGCGGCCGTTGGTCGCACGGCGCAGCCCGTCGGCGTCGAGCCATGCCGGCCACCGCACCCGCAGCGGCGCATCGACGTCGGCGAACAACGCCGCTTCGACCTGCGCCGGTGACAGCGCGCAGGCCGCGGCTCCGGCCGCCAGCGCCTCGGCGCGCGAGCTGCCGTTCGCCACTGCGGCGAACACCGACGCGCGCAGCCGCCTCGCCACCGCTGCGACCTCGCGTCGTTCGTCGCGCGGCACCAGCAGCGTGCGCAGCGTCGCCAGCACCGGCCGCCATCGGGCCCCGGCGCGCGGCGGCACGTCGCTGCGGCGCCACGCCACCGACAGCGCTGCGAACGGTTCGCCGTCGAACGCGCGCGCCTGCAGCAGCAGTTCGCGCAGCCACGGCACGTCGGCGGTGCCGAGCCATTCGGGAACGAGTTCGCCGTCGACGAGCGTGCCGGGCACGGCGTCGGCGCCGTGCATCACGCGAGCCCAGCCCATCGTCGCCAACGCACCGGCGGCGAACATCGCTCCTTCGCCACGATCCACGGTCGTCATCGCACCAGTTCGTGCGTGAACCGCCGCGCGCGTCCGACCTCGGCGGTGCCTTCGGCGACCAGTTCGTAGACGACGCCGTGCGGCGCGATGCGATCGTGGCGTGCGCGACGATCGCCGCGGCCGAAGCCACCGCCGACGACGATGCCGACGTCGGCACTGCCGGCGGCGACGCCGAGTTCGAGCAGGCGCGGCCCGACCAGCGCGCGCAGCTTCCCACGCGCGAACGCCGCCAGCAGCCCGGCGCGCTCGCCGCGCGACAGCTCCGCGGTCAACGGCGCGATCAGGTGCGTGCGCGCGAGCTCGTAGGCGCTGCCGCGATCGGGCGTGAACACCAGCACCGACTGGCCGCGATGGCGCGCGAGCAGTTCGCCGCACGCCGCGGCCTTCGCCGCGGTCCACGCAGCCAAAGCCCGCGCACGATGCCACGCCAGTAGCGACGGCCGCCAGGCTTCGCTGCCGCGCGCCTCCTGCACGAACGTGCCGAAGCCCGCTTCCGGCCGCAGCGCCGCGAACGCGTCGTAGCCGCACAAGAACTCGTGCCACGCCTCGTCGTGCGCCCGCCGTTCGTTCGCCGTCAGCGGCAGGTGCAGTTCGAGCCGCGCAGCGCCGGGGCCACGCTGCCACACCGCCAGCAGCGGTCCGGCCCACGCCGAGACCTCGAGCAGCGACGGCCCGGCGTGGTCGACGAGCGCCAGCACGTGCGCCGGCGCCAGCAGCGCCAACGCGTTCGCCAAGGTCGGCGCCGGCTGCAGCTCCGGCTGCGCCACCACCAGCAACTCGTGCCGCGGCAGCGACGCAGCGAACGTGCGCACCGCCGCCGCCACCGCCGCGACCTCGATCGCCGCCGTGCCCGGCCGTTCGCGCAGTGCTTGCTGCCAACGCAGTTCGGCGCCCGAGTCGCGCACCAGCAGCAGCGTGCGCGCGCCGGTGTGTTGCACCGCGGCGAGCACCAGGTCGACCTGCGCGCCGTCGCCGAGGCCGACGACGAGGCCGTGCCCGCCATGCGCGAGCCATGGTCCGAGCGGCGCCGGCGACGGGGTCAGCGCGTCCGGACGCTCGGCCGTCGGCAGTGGTTCTTGCGTCAGCAGGTCGACGAACGGCACGGCGGCCGCGTGCAGCGTGCGGCGCAGACGCGGGCGGAGCGACAGCGGGCCGTGCAGTTCGCCGGTGGGCAGAGCGGTGGCGCCGACGGGCGGCCGCAGTTCGTCCGGCCAGGCGCGCACCCGCAGCGAACGGCCGGAACGTTCGAGGATCGTGGTCATGCCCACATAGGGGCGACTCGCGGGCCTGCGGTTGCAGAGTGCCTGGAAATCTGCGGCGTCAGCGCCCGACCACCACGAGCTGCGCGCCGAACCCGCGTGCGGCCAGCCATTCCCCGATCCCGATCTGCCGCGTCACCGCCCAGCTGTCGAGCTCGGTCGCACTCGTGTTCGCCTGCACGCCACCGGCGAACGGCACCCGGTCGCCGGCCAGCACCCCGTCGAGCTCCAGAAGCAGCGCCGGATCGAACGGTTCTTCGCGCAACACCACCAGCAGCCACGTGCGCGCGACCGGCTGGTCGCTCGGCACGTCGAAGCCGGGATGCAGCGACACGCCGCCGGTCGCGTTGGCGACGGCGACCGGGCGCGGCAGTGTGTGCACACCGGGCAGCAGACGCGGCTCGACCTCGGCGAACAGCGGCGCCGACGGCGGCGACGGGAAGCGGCGCCACCAGCGGCCGTCGAGATCGAGCTGCAGCACCAGCGCCGAACACGCACGATCGACCTGCACGCGCAAGGTGAACAGGCCGTCGGCGAGCGGCTCCTGCGGCTGCTGCAACGCTTCGTCACCGCGCGCTCGTTCGCGTTCGCCGACGGCGGCCAGGAAGTCGGCGGCGGCGACGCGGCGCGGCGACGACGGGTTGCCGCGCGATTCCCCGACGTAGCGCAGCTCCGGCGGCAGCCCGAGGCGCTCGGCGTAGGTCGCGAGGTCGGCCCCGGCGAAGCTGGCGACGGCGCGCACCTGGCAGACGAGCGGTGCCGGCGCCGGCGGCCACAGCCACAGCACGAGCACGGCAGCGGCGGCGAACGCGCACAGCGACAGCCAGAGGCGGTGCCGCGCGAACGGCGACGACGGCGGCGAGCGCCGCGTGCTGGCCGGCGACCGCGGCGACGCGGCGCGCGACGATGCGTTCGCAGCCGGCGGCGCGTCCGCCGCCACGACGGAATCGCCATCCCCACCGTGCGCCATCGCGCCGACGAGGTCCATCGCCTCGAACGCCAGCAGGCGCTGCGCGAACTCGGCATCGAGCGCGAGCCGCTCCTCGCAGCGCACGCGCGCCGCTTCGTCGAGTTCGCCGGCCACGTAGGCCACCAGCAGGTCGTCGTCTTCGGCTCGCAACGATGGCATCACGCACCTCGGGCCTTGTGGAACTTCTGTTCGAGGCACGCGCGCACCAGCGCGGCGCCGCGGGCGATCCACACGCGCACCACCGGCGGCCTCGCCGCCTGCACGGTCGCGATCTCGGCGGGCGACAAGCCGGCGACGAAGCGATGGCCCACGGCCGCGCGCTGGTCGTCGTTCGGGATGCGCTCGATGCAGTCCTGCAGCTGCTGGCGCAGCTCGTCGGTGGCGACGTGTTCGAACGGCGCTGGGTCGTGGCCGGCGCACTCGAGCACGTCGCAGACGTGTTCGAAGCGCCGCTCGCGCACGCGCCGCCGCACGAACGCGGTGACCTCGGCGCGCGCACGCCATTCGAGCAGGCCGTCGAGGTTGCTCTCCGGCTGCACACCGCTGGCGACGGCGCGCAGCACCGCGGCGGCGATGCCCTGTTCGATCTCCTCGCGTTCTTCGCGGCGGAACGAGCGCAGGCGCCGCTGCGACAGCTGCCACGCGCGTTCGACCAGCTGCTGGCGCGCACCGGCGTCGCCGTCCTGCGCGCGCTGCCACAGCTCGCGGTCGCCCGCAGGGATCGCGTCGGCACTCATCCTGGACCTCGGGGCACGCACGGCATCGCGCAGGATCCTAGGAGAGCTGGCCGCGGTGGACCACGCAGCGCTCATTGCCGGCTGCCGACGACGAACGCCAGGGAGTTCGTGCTGCTGGCGCTGACGATGCCCGCGGGCTGCAGGCCGAGCACGACGACCTGCTGGGCGAAGCCGAGTCCGGTGAGGGCCGGGGCGACCGGCACGACGAACTGGAAGCGCGCGGCGCCCGTCGTCGACGCCACCGCCACCACCACGTCGGCGCTGACGCGCACGTCGCAGCCGGCGTCCGCGATCGGCAGCAGCACCGCCAGCGGCAGCGACGGCACCAAAGCACCGAACACGCCGACCGCGATCGCCGACGACGGCAGCCCGCTCGCTTCGCTGCTGCAGGTGCCACCGAGCACCGGCCAGGCCGACGACGACAGCCGCGCCAGGCCGGTGGCATTCACGCAGCTGCTCGCGGTGGCCTGCGCGGTCGCCGGGCACGGCGACACCCAGCGCGCGAGTTCGCGGGTGCCGGTGATCGTCCACAGATCGCCGTTCGGGTGCGCGGCGAGTTCGATCGCCGCCGACGGCGCACCGGGCAGCGGGCCCCACGCGGTGCCGTTCCAGGCCGCGATCCCCGGACACGGCACGGCACCAGCGGCGGTGAACGGGCCGGACGCGACCAAGGTGCCGTCGGCGAGCACGACGAGGCGCTCGACGGGGCCGTTCAAGCCGGTGCCCAGGGTCTGCCACGTCGTGCCGCGCAGCACGGCGACGCGACCGCCGAACGAGAACGAACCGCCGACGACGATGTCGCCGTTCGGCAGCACCGCGATCGCGTTGGGGATGCCGTTGACGACCGTGGTCGGATCGAGATCCGTCCAGGTGCCGCCGGCGTAGGCCCCGATGCGCCCGTTGATCGGCAGCGCGCCGAGCCAGCCGGTGGCGATCAGGCGACCGTCCGGATGCAGAGCGATCTGCGCCGGCGCCGCACCGAGGCTCTGCCAGCTGCCGTTCCACCGGTAGAGGGCGGTCTCGGTGTTGGCCGCGAAGATCGAACCGTCGTCGCACACGGCCAGCTGGTCGACGCCGAGCGCGCCGCCGACGCCGAGCGACGTCCACGAAGCGCCATCGAAGCGGAACACTTGGTTGGCGGTCGCCGCGACCAGCCCGCCGCGTGGATCGCACGCCAGGCCATCGATGCCGATCGGCGCCGACGGCAGCGGGCTCCAGCCCGTCCCGTTCCAACGGCCGATGCCCGGCAGCAGCGTGGTGCCGACCGCGCCGGCGCGGAACACGTAGGCCTCGCCGTCGGCGTCGATGCGCAGCTGCGGCCGCGGCTCGACGAACGCCGTCTCGCTGCCTCGCCAGCCGTTCAGGTCGTCGTGCAGCAGCAGCGACGCGGCGGGCACACCCGACATGTGCGTCAGCTGGCTGCCGCCGAGCACGAACGCGTCGTTGCCGAGTGCGGGCAGCGGGGCGATGGCCAGCGCCTTCGCGGTCAACGGTGCCGCCACCATCGACCCGATCGGCTGCCAGGCGAGGCCGCGCCAGCGGTGCACCGCGACCTGGCCGAACGCGAGGTTGGCAACCGCGATCACGTCGCCGTTGGCGGCCGTGGACAGCAAGGTCGCCGCGTTCGCCGGCTGCGTCACGTCGTTCCAGGCGACGCCGTCCCAGCTGCGCAGGAAGCTGCCGAAGAAGGTCGCGCCGGCGACCCACAGCTCGCCACCCGCCAGCACACAACCGTCGATCCGGAGCAACGCGTTGGTGCTGGCGACCGCGCCGACGGCCTGCCACGTGCTGCCGTTCCAGATGGCGACGCTCCGCGCCGGTGTGCCGCCGCTGGCGTCGAACAGGCCGACGGCGACGAGGCCCGCCGGCAGCTCCAACAGTTCGCGCACGCCGCCGGGCTGGCCGACCGACACCCAGGTGTCGTCGGCGTGCAGGCCGGCACCGAGCGCCGACCACGCGCTGCCGTTCCAGCGGGCGATGTTGTCGACGGCGATGCCGCCGGCGCTGGCGAATCGGCCGGCGGCGACGAGTTCGCCGCTGGCACGGACCACCATCGTCACCGGACCGCCAGCGGCGACGCTGACGCCCGCACCACACGCTTGCCACACTCCGGCCTGGTAGCGGGCGACGCCGGTGGCCGGCACGCCGTCGACCGCGGTGAACGCGCCGCCGACGAACAGTTCGTTGCCGGTGCCGACCGCGAGCGAACGCACCGTGCCGTTGGCGCCGCTGCCGATCGGCCAGACGGACCGCGTCACTGGATCGACGGCCGCCAGCCGGTTGGCCGCGACCCCGCAGCAACGGGTGAAGGTGCCGCCGAGCACGAGCACCGCCCCGAGCGGCCCGGCCCCGTCGGGATCCCATGCCAGCGCGCAGTGGATGTCGCCGTCGACGCCGAGGCCGTCGGGCAACAGCCAACTCGGCGTGCATTGGGCGCGCCCGAGGCTGGCGGTGGCGACGATGACAAAGGCGGCAAGGGCGGCGACGGGAGAGAGGGTGCGGATCATGGCGAAGGCCTCGCGGGGGCAGCAGAGCCGCACGGCCCGCCGATGTTTCAGGATCTCGGCAGAAGGGACGGCGAGCGGGCCAGCAGCCAGCCGCGGCAGCTTCGTCTAGCATCCTCGCTCTTCGCGCATGCCGTCCACCCGCCCCACTGGTTCGTTGGTTCGCCGCCCGCTGCTGCTGCTGCTGGTGGCCGGGCTGACGCTGCCCGCTGCAGCGCAGGAAGCCGATGCGAAGGCGGCCTTGCGGGCGGCGATCGATGCGTTCGCCGGCGCCCAGGCGACGCCGCCGCGGCCGCTCGACGACACCGTGCTGGCCGCGGTCACCCGCGCGCTCGCGAACCTGACGAGCGAACAGCGCACCGCGGCCGACATCGTCGAAGCCGTGCGACGCACCGCGAACGCCGCACTGCTCGCCGACCGCCACGAACTGGCGCTGCAGTGGGCGGAGCCGATCGACCGCGAACTGGCGACCAGCGAGCCACCGCGGCGCCATCGGCTCGCCACCGTCGTCACCGAGTGCCACCACCAGCAGCGCCAGTACGAACGTGCGCGGCAGCGCGCCGAAGCAGCACTCGCCGACCTCGACCCGGCGACGACCAAACCCACCGACCTGCAGGTGCTGCGTCGTTGCCTCGCGTCCTCCCTGAAGGCGCTGCGCGACCATCGGCGCGGCGTCGAGGTCGCTCTCGAACTCGTGGCCAAGGACCGCGCGCTCGCGACCGAACCGGATCTCCTGCAGCTGGACCTGACCCTGCTCGGCAACATGATGCACTGGCTCGGTCGCCGGCAGGAGGCGTACGACGCGTTCGCCGAGTCGCTGGCGATCGCCCGCACGCTGTGGCCCGCCGACGACGAACGGGTGCTCGACGCCATGCGCGATCTCGCCGCCGCCTGCTCGCAGCTCGGCGACTACCGCAGCGCCCACGACCTGCTGCGGCCGGCGCTGACGCACTTCGAACGCACGCTGCCCGCGGACGACGTGCGGGTGCTCGACCTGAAGCAGTTCGTCAGCCAGGTGCTGGTGCAGCTCGGCGACGACCCGGAAGCCCGCCGCCTGCAACACGAAGTGCTCCTGGTGCTGGAGGCGAAGCCGGATCTCGCCCCCGGGCTCCATCGCAATGCGCTGATCTTCTACGCGAAGATGCTGAACAGCGAAGGGGACCTCGACGGCGCGCGCACCTACGTCCTTCGCGCGATCGAGCGATTGGCTGCGGCCGGCCCGAGCGGCGCCCGCGATCTCGGCCATGCACGCATCCTGCTCGGGGTGGTCGAGCGCAGTCGCGGCGACCTGCCCGCGTCGCGCGCGACCCTCGAGGCTGCCCTCGACGGCCTCGGCAAGGTGCTGCGTCGCGACCACAACCTCGTGCAGGTCGCCGCCGCCGAACTGATCTCGACGTGCCGCTGCCAGGGCGACACCGCGCGCGCGCGCGAGCTCGTCGACCTGCTGCTCGACGAGGCGATCGCCTCGCTGCAGCAGAGTGCCCTGGCGGCGCGCGAGACGGCGCGGCTCGTCGCCATCCAGAACATGGGCACGAGCCACGCCCTGAGCCTCGCCTTCGACGTCGACGAGTCGACCCGACGCCATCTGCTCGGTCGCGCACTGATGGTCTCGCAGCAGTTGCTCGGCGCCGCCGAACACGTGGTCGAGCAGACCAACCGCCGCGGCCGGGCACGCGCGGCCGAACTGCTGCGCCTCGAGGCCGCGATCGCCGCCGCCGCGCGCGCCGGCGAGCCGCAGCGGGTGGCCAGCATGGTCGCCGAGAAGGAAGCGCTCGAGCGACGCTTGCGCGGCAACGCAGCCGCGGATCGGACCACGCTGCCGTCGCTCGCCGACATCCAACGGGCCTTGCCGGCCGACGCCGCGGCGATCGCGACGGTGCCGTACACGCGCCGGCGGGTCGACCCGAAGTCGAGCACCGGCATGACCGCGTTCGAATGGCTCGCCGGCATCGTGCTGCGGCCCGACGGCGAGTTGCGCCTCGTCGACCTGGGCAGCCTCGACGAGATGACCGACGCCGTCGACGCGATGAGCCCCGCGACCCACAAGAAGCTGCGCAGCATGGTCGTCGACCGGCTGCGTGCGGCCGCCGGTGACGCCACGACCTGGTTCCTGGCTCTCGACGACTGCCTGTTGCTGGTGCCGTGGGACTCGTTGCCGCTGAACTCGGGTGGCCTGGTCGGCACCGAGATCGAACTGCGCCGCGTGCCGACGCTGCTCGACCTCGCGACGACGGCGACCGCCCCGCGGGCCCCGACTGCGGCGAGTGCGTCCACCGCGAAGCTGGTGGCGATCGGCGGCGTCGACTACGGCCCGATGCCGCCCACCCTCGCCGCGACACCGAAGGACGAGGAGCCGTCGGTGCTGTCGCTGTTGCGCAGCGATGGCAGCGGGTTCGCGCCGCTGCCGGCGTCGCTGGCGGAGGCCCAGGACGCCGAACGGCAGTTCACGCGCGCGTTCCCGGAGGCTCGGCACACGGTGCTGACCGGTGCTGCAGCCGACAAGGACGGCCTGCTCGCCGCACTGCCCGGCGCCACCGTCGTGCACTTCGCGACGCACGGCTACGTCGCCTACGACCGCATCCAGGCCACCGACGGCTCCCTGCGCAGCACCGAGTTCGAGTTCGCGCCGTTCTCGCTGAGCGGCCTCGCCCTGGCCTTCGCCAACCGGGCGCGCGACGCGAACGCTGCCGAGCCCGGCCTGCTGTCGGCGGCGGAGCTGCAGCGCCTCGACCTCGGCTCGTGCTACCTGGCGGTGCTGTCCACGTGCGAATCGGCGGTCGGCGCCTGGAGCCGCGGCGAGGGCTTCGCTTCGCTGCAGTCGTCGCTGCACACCGCCGGTGTGCGCTACGTCGTGTCGACGCTGTGGCCGGTCGACGACCGCGAGTCGGGACGCTTCATGCAGCACTTCTACGCGGCGCTGTGGCAGGACCCGGAGCACCCCTACCGCGCCCTGCGCGCGGCGCGGCAGCAGGCGGCGAAGGACGGACTGTCGTTCGCGACGTGGGCCGCGTTCCAGATGTCGGGCACGTGAACGGCAGCCGCCGAGCCGTGGCGCGCCGACCCGACCGGAGTTGTCACCGACCCCGCCCGTTCTCGCCCCTCCCCATGCCGACGATGCGCCCAACCACCGCCTTCCGCCTGTTCGCTCGCGCGACGCGCGCCGTGGTCGCGGCCGTCGCCCCGCTGGTGCTGCTCGCCGCCCAGAACCCGACGCCGGCTGCCCCGACGCCGGCACCCGCGCCGAACTCGCCGAACGTCGTGTTCCTGCACTGGAACGACTTCCACGGCCAGTTCCGTCCGCAGCGCGCGATCTGGAAGCTGCGGCCCGGCCTGCCCGCCGACAAGGCGCCGCTGGTCGGTGGTGCCGCGGCCCTCGCCGGCTACGTGCAGCAGCAGCGCGACGCCGCCAAGGCCACCGGCCGGCAGGTCGTCGTCACCGACGCCGGCGACTGGTACCAGGGCACGCTCGAAGGCAACGAGAGCAAGGGTTTGCTGACGGTCGAGTTCCTCGGGCGACTGCAGCCCGACGCCGTCGTGCTCGGCAACCACGAGTACGACTTCGGCGCCGACAACGTGCGGCGGCTGTGCAAGGCGGCGACGTTCCCGGTGCTCGGCGCCAACATCACCACGGGCCGCGCGCGCGAACGCGCGCCCGCCGCGTTCGTGAAGCCGTTCGCCGTGGTGCCCGTGCACGGCCTGCGCCTCGTCGTGCTCGGCCTGATCACGCGCGACACCAAGGCGGTGTCGACCGGACCGTTCGGCGACGACGACTTCACCGACGAAGCGGCGGCGGTGCGGCGCGTGCTGCCGGAAGCGAAGAAGCAGGGCGACGTCGTCGTGCTGCTGACGCACTGCGGCGTCGAGGTCGACCGCGAGCTGGCGCGTGCGTTCCCGGAGATCCCGCTGATCCTCGGCGGCCATTCGCACACCGGCCTGAGCGAGCCGCTGCGGGAAGGCAACACCTGGATCGTGCAGACGCACGGCAAGGGCAGCGAAGTGAGCCGCGTCGAGGCGATCGCCGACGCGAAGACGAAGACGCTGCGCCTGCTGCGCGGCGAACTGGTCGAGCTCGACGTGGCGAGGACGCCGAGCGACGCGGCGACGACGGCGTGGTTCACGGAAGCCACGCGCGAGCTGGCGGCGCACTGGGACACCCCGATCGGCACGCTCGCAGCGCCCGCCTACGAAGACCGCGGCCCGCGCAGCACGCCGGCCGGCAACCTCGTCGCCGACCTGTTCCGCAGCGCGGCGAAAGCCGACATCGGACTCACCAACAAGGGCGGCCTGCGCACGCGGCTCACTGCCGGTCCGCTGACGCGGCGCACGCTGTACGAGCTGCTGCCGTTCGAGAACACGCTGGTGTCGATGACGCTGACCGGCCAGGACCTGCGCGCGGTGCTGCAGGGTGCCCTGGCGCCCGATCGCCGCCCGCTCGAGATCGGCGGCGCCAGCTACACGTGGACCGAACGCGACGGCGCGCGCGTGCTGCTCGACGTCACGGTCGGCGGTGCGCCGTTGGTGGCGGAGCAGCGCTACCGCGTCGCCACCAGTTCGTTCCTGGCGCGCGGCGGCGACGGCCTGTCGGCGTTCGCGCGCGGCACCGAGACGACCGACCACGGCGTGCTGCTGCGCGACGTGCTGATCGCCGCCGCCGAACGCGAACGCACGCTGCAGGCACCGGCCGACGAGCGCATCGTGTTCGTGCCGACGGCGAAGTGAGTCAGCGGTTCGCGCCGGCGAGCGCGCCGGCACCGACCTCGTCGGCGACCCGTTCGACGAACGTGCGCAGCGCGTACATGTCCTCGGCGCCGAGCCCCTGCCCGATGAAGGCGGCGCCGTAGGTGAAGCCGGCCAGCAGGAGCGCGATCGGCACGCCGACGAACGCCCACGGCGTCTCGTTCATGACGAGCTGCGCGCCGCCCCAGCACGCGGCCCCGAGGCCGAGCAGCGTCAGCGCGATGTAGATGCCGACGAACGCGGTCCACACCGGCGAGCTCGGCGAGAACGTGCCGCGCAGCTGCCAGCCGTTCGCCGGCACACTGTCCGGTGAGTCCTCGACCTCGAGGTGCAGCGCCGGACTCCACAACCGGCGCTCCGCGTCGCACAGCCGCAGGATGGCGCCGTTCTTGAACACCTTGCCGCGGCACTCGCCGGGCTTGCCGGTGGCGGCGTCGAGCCCGCGCTGCAACGCGGCGAGGAACGCCGCCGGCGCGCCGGGCAGCGCACGCACGAACACGGGACGCATGCGCGGTCGTGTCATCGCGCCGGACGATACGGAACCGCACGTGACCCGCCATCGGCTCGAGTGCGGCGGGCGCCGCCATCGCCGCGCACGGATCCGACGCGCCGTCGTTGCGCCGCCCACGGCAGCGCCGTCTCCTTCGGCGCCGAGCAGACATGAACGCCACGCCTCTCGCCCGCCGGAAGCGCCTCGTCGTCTGCTTCGACGGCACCTGGAACAAGCAGGACGACAGCACCAACGTGCTGCACACGTTCCACCACGTCGTCGAGGGCGACGTCGGCGGCGATGGCGGCGACGGCGGCGCGCCGTGGGAGCAGCGCCGCTACTACGACCAGGGCGTCGGCACCGGCGTGCTCGACGGCGTCACCGGCGGCGCCTTCGGCATCGGCCTCGAACAGAACGTGCGCGAGGCGATGGACTGGCTGGTCGCCAACTTCGACGACGGCGACGAGATCTACGTGTTCGGCTTCAGCCGCGGCGCCTTCACCGCGCGTTCGCTGATGGGCTTCCTCGCCGTCTGCGGCATCCCCTACCGCGGCGCGCCGCTGACCGTGAACCAGCTGTGGGAAGGCTACTGCCTGCACGGCCGCGACGACGACGGCCGCCGCAACTGGTGGGAGAAGCTGGTCGGCGAGCCGGAACTGCCGTTCCGCAACGTCTCGAAGCTGGTGCGCGACGGCTGGCGCGACGCGCTGCCGGCGCACGAGTGGCGCAGCACCTCGAACTACAAGCCGTGGGAAGAGCCGACCGGGCTGAACGCCACCGAGCTGGTGCTGCGGCAGTGGACGCGGCGGCCGCCGATCACCTACCTCGGGCTGTTCGACACCGTCGGTTCGATCGGCATCGACGCGCTGGCGATCCCCGGGCTGCGCGGCCGCATGGCGACGCACCACAACATGCGCCTGCACTCGACCGTCGCCAGCGCCCGACATGCGCTCGCCATCGACGAGCACCGCCGCAACTTCGCCGAGACGCCGCTGTCGGAATGGGTGCCGCAGGGCCAGGACGCGATCGAGTTCGGCGGCGCCATCGCGCAGCGCTGGTTCGTCGGTGCGCACTCGAACATCGGCGGCGGCTACGCATCGAACGTGCTGGCGAGCGAACCGCTGGCGTGGATCCTCGACGGGGCGGCGGCGATGGGCCTCGTGCTGCAGCCGCGCCACGCGGTGCCGCCGCCGACCGCCGCCGCGATGCGCGATTGCCTGCGCGACTCCTATGCCGAGTTCGGCTGGTTCTACGGCCACGCGCTGCGCGCCAAACGCCACTACCGGCGCATCGCGCCGCCGGCGGAAGCGCGCGGGGGCCACGGCGAGAACGCGGCGCGCGGCGGTCGGCGGCTGCACGCGATGCGGCCGATCGACGACGACGTGGCGCCGAGCGTGCTGGCGCTGCTCGCCGACGCGTCGCTGACGCCTCGCTACGGCCCGCCCAACCTCGTCGAGTACGCGGTGCGCAACCAACTGCCGGGTGCGGTCGCGCTGCGCGCGGGCTGCCACCACGCCTGGCTCGGCCGCGGCCTCGGCGGCGGCGTCGGTGCCGCGTTGTGGGCCGGCTTCGCCGCGGTCGGCGCCGTGCACGCACCGCAGCTGCTGGCGCTGCAGTGGCCGCTGCAACCGACCTGGCCGCTGCTGGCCGGACTCGGTGCGCTGGCCGTGCTGCTCGACTGGAGCGAGAGCCGGTGCAACTTCGAGCAGGCACTGGCGCCCGAACGCGGCGCGATCGCGGCCCTGCGCGACGTCCTGTTCTGGTTCCGCGCCACCGCCGTGCTGCTGGCGGTGGTCGGCGCCGTCGTCACCGCGTGGGCGGCATGGTGCGCGCTGCCGGTCGCGAGCTCGTCGGTGGCGTTCGCGTGGGCGCCGTTCGCGCCGTGGCTGGCACCCTTCGCCGGTGCTGCGGCGGCGGTGCTGCTGCTGCAGCTCGAACGGGGCCACGCCCGGCAGAGGCGGCCGAACCGCAGCTCGCCGTGGCTGCTCGGCGTCGTCGTGGTCGGCGCCGTGCTGCTGCCGCTGGCGGCACGCACCGCCCTTGCGCAGGCGTTCGGCTGGCAGCAGCTCGCACCGTTCGACGCGTTCGCGCCGGCGAACGACGCCACCGCACTCGCCGGTGGCCTGTTGCTGCTCGAGGTCCTGCTGTTGCTGATGATCCAGTCGCTGCTGTCGTGGGTCGGCGAGCCGCTGCAGAAGGTGCGGCTCGGCAGCATCGTTCGCCTGCAGCTCTGCCCCACCGCTACGCGTGTGCAGCAGCAGCTGACGCAGTGGCGGGACGCGCTGCAGCGGCGGCCGATGCGCAACGACCCACCCGACGGCCTCGACTCGAAGCAGCGCGCTTCGGCGCTGCTCGGGCGTGTGCTCGGCCAGTCGCTGTGGCGCGACAGCCTCGGCTTCGTGCCGCTCTACACGGCGCTCTTCGTCGTCGGCGGCGGCTTCGCCCACGCGCACGGCCTGGGTTCGTGGCTCACGGCACGAACCGACGTCGCGTGGTGGTGCGTCGGCGTGCCGCTCGCGATCGCGGCCCTGGACTTCGTCGAGAACACGGCGCACGGCTGGTTCGTGCGCCGCTTCGTCGCCGGCAAGGCGATCCCGACCTGGGCGGCGCCGCTGAGCGCGCTGGCGACGCTGACGAAGACGTTCGGCTTCGTCGTCGGCCTCATCGCCGTGCACGCCGCGATCTTCGCCGCGGCGGTGCGGCTGTGCGTCGACACCACGCTCGCCGACGCCGGCTGGCGCGGCGCTGCCGCGGTGTTGCTCGCCGCGGCGATCGGCGTGGCGCTGGTCGGCCAGGTGCTGCTGTGGGTTCGCGAGCTTTTGTTCCCGGCCAGGCGACGCCACCCGCATCGTTCGCCGGGGACGAGCAAACCGGTCGCCACCACCTGAAGGCAGCGGGCCGGCGGTCGTCGCCGCACGATCCGGGGCAGCAGTGACGGCTTCGCCCTTCCACGAGCCATCCGGCTAACGCCCGCGGCATCGAGACGATCATCGCGGCGGCAGACGATCCCGCAGTGCCCGCCAACGGGCGTACTGAGCGGCCCGCGACGGGTCCTGGTCGATCTCGTCCTTCAGCCAGAAGCGGAACCAATCGACGTTCGCCTGCAGCGACGTCACCCGATGGGCAGGCGCATGCAGGTTGTGGCCGCCGTCCGGGAAGACGAGCAGATCGACCGGACGGCCGAGCTTCTCCAGCCCGTCGAACATCGGCGCGAACGCCTGAAGCTCCGGGTATCCGTGGGCCTCGATCAGCACCGGGGCGGCAATCCCCTTCAGCTCGTCCTCCTTCCACTCCCGCGATTCCAGGTACGACGACCCGCCGCCGTCGATCAGCACGCCGGCCTTGAACGGAATCTTCGACATGACCAGCAAGTTGGCGTGGTATCCGGCACGGCTGAACCCGGCGACGCCCACGCGGCCGCGGTCGATCAGCCCGCGACGGTCGAGCTCTTCGATCGCCGAGCCGACGTGGAGCGTCACACACGACTCCTCCTGTGGGCCGTCGATGGTCTGGCGGAACGACGGGGCGAACGGCAGATGCAGCACCACGAACCCGTTGGCCGCCAGGGTCTGGATGGCGAACCCGCTCGGCTGGTCGCCGCCGTCGACGAGGAACTCGTCGTCCTCCGCACCGACCAGGTTGCTCGCGGCGAAAGCGTCCTTCAGCAGGATCACGAGCGGATACGTCCTTCCGCTCGCGTAGCCGAGCGGCTTGACGACGTAACCGATCACCTCCGCGTCCTGCGCATTCTTCCAGGTGATCCGCTCGACCGGGGCGAAGGTGCGGGACCGGAAGACCGGGTTCAGGTCGGTGAGTTGTCGCAGGGTCTTGCCGTCGGCGTCCCACACGGCCACCTCGGGCGACGAGTTCCGCGACTCGCTGACCCCGGCGACCCGACGGCCGTCGCTGCTGATCGGCCGCAGCGGGTTGAGGAGGTCCACCAAAGGCATGGCTTCGGCCGGGCTCCATTCCGTTCCCGCCCGGTCCAGTCGCAGGAGGGGCCCGTTCTCGACCTCGCGCAGAACCAGCCCCTTGCCGTCGTAGGTCCAGCGGATCGCGGTGCGGCCAGCGCGGGTCCCGAGCGGGCGAACGGCTCCGCTCGCCACGTCGACCTCGACGAGTTGCGGCGGCAGGCCCGCCCGACGGGTGTTCTCGGCCGGATCGGCGGCGGTCAGCGGCAGGAAGGCGTTGACGATCAGCGAACGGCTGTCCGGGGACCAGACGGCACGGGTTCTCGCTCCGGGCGCCGCGAAGTCGTGCGGGCCGGTCGGCAGTTCTCGCGCGGCTCCGTTCGTCAAGTCGAGCAGCGCGTAGGGCATGCCCCCGCGCAGCACGGACGGGCTGATCAGCGCGTCGAGTTGGTCCGCGAACTGCGTCCGCTTGTAGAACTCGTAGTTCGAGAGCGGCACCTTCCCGGCCTCGGGGACGTGCGGCCAGTAGGCGACCCAGCGGCCATCCGGGCTGAGGGCGAAGTGCTGGGCCTCCCGCATGAGACGCAGGTACGCCCCGCGGTCGTTGACCGCCTCGCCACCGGGCTGCAGGTCGCCGTAGGGGGCACCCGGCCCGAGTCGGTCCCAAACGGGCAGTGGCTTCGGCTCCGGGCTCGCTCGGGTCACGACGAACAGCCGAACCACCCCGCGATCCAGGCCCTCGTCGCCGTCGTCGCTCTCGCGCGGTTCGGCGGCCGCCCTCGCCACGTTCTCGGCCCGCATGGGCCCCTTGTGCTCCAGGATCGAGAACCCGTGCCTCCGGCGGCGCTCGGAGTCGCTTGGTTCGGCGGCGGAGTAGACCAGCGTGTCGCTGTCGTCGCTGAGGCTGAACGCCTGGACGCTGGTCGGGTGGTCGGTTCGTTGCCGAACGGCCCTGGCTGCGAGATCGACCTCGTAGACCTGTCGCAGCCTGCCGGGATGCCGAGCGAGGAACGCGACGGCCCGGCCGCTGCGGGCGAAGACCACTCCGGAGATGGCTTCTTCGTCTTCGCGCCCGACGTCCGGCCCGTTGTATTCGCGCGCGACATCGACGACGGGGGACGGTGTGCCGGGTTTCTCGGCCCCCGCCTCGAGCAGCAGCAGGGAGTAGGTGTCGCGGTTCGCACGCACCTCTGCGCGGGCGACCACGACCGCGACGGTCTTGCCGTCGGGCGAGAGCTGCGGACCGCCGACGATTCGGGTCCTCTCGACGGCGTCGCGGACGGTGACCGCCTGGCCCTTGGCCTCGTCGGCGCACGCCACGCCCATCGAACCCATTGCGAGCCAGAAGATCGCAGAAGAACGAAATGTGTGCAGAACGCGCATGTCAGAGGTCTCCGGTTGCAGATTCACCCAATGGCCAAGTGCCTCGCGGCCGCCACCTTGGTGGAGGCGGAGAGGACATCCGTGTGCGATGTCAATCCGCCGTCTGCGGACTCGGCCGCTGGCGCCCCGGCAGCAGGTCGCCCAGCGTGCCGCGTTGCCACCGTTCGAGCACCAGGTCGGGACCGAACCACAGCACGCAGCCGGGCAGGTCGGTGTCGGCCAGCTTGAACGAGAAACTGCCGGAGGCTTCGTCCGAAACGCCGGAGAGATCGATGTCGACCCCCCAACCGGCCACTTCGCGCCACAGCCACAGCAGTGCCAATCCGGACGAACCGTCCTGGCCGACGCGGTACTCGAACACGCGGTGCGGCGCCCCGAGCCGTTCGAGGCAATGGGCCAGCGTGTCCACACCGGGCCGCAGCGGCGCCACCATCTCGTCGCGCAACGGCTCGTCGACGGTGAAGCGGTTGTATTCGCCCTGCACGCAGCCGGCCGCCAGCGTGGCGAGCAGGACGGCGGCAGCCCCCTTCACTGGACGACTCCGGGCCGCAGGGCGTCGGCTTCGGCGGTGTCCACGGCCTCGTGCACGTCCTCCCACGGCATCGCGTACTGCGGCCGGTGCGTGCCGTACCAGGCGCCGTGGTGCGTCAGCAGGTTGTTCTCGTCGAAGAACACCCACAGACGGTCGGTGCGCGTGTCCTGGTTGGCGAAGTTGATCAACAGCAGGAACAGCACCGTGCTCTTCGTCGCCGAGGCGTCGTAGCGGTAGGCGGTGCGGCGGCCGAGCTGCACGACCTCGGTCGGGGCGCCGAGGCGCTCGACCACGTCGCGGGCCGTGGTCTTGCCCGGCTGCAGCGAGCGGATCAGCTGGGCTTCGAGCGGCTCGTTGGTGTCCTGGCGGGCGAGCGCGCAGGCGGGCAGCAGCAGCAGGGTGGAGAGGAGTAGAGAACGGGATTTCTTCATACAGGAGACTTGGGCCCGCCATGACGGACGGGCGGACGAGAAAGGCGCCGCAGAGCGGCAAAGAAGATCGTCGGTGCAGTTCCGCAGGAAATGCGGCGCAATGACGCACCAGAGTGGCCGACGGGTCATCGGATCCAGTCGCGATCGCCACCGACACACAGAGCTGCGTCCATGCAGCACTCCATGGGATTGTCCATCACGGAAATCGATCGGTCGACGCACATGCAAAGACAGCTCGGGGGGCTGTTCGAATCGTGGGAGTGTTTCTTGGATTTCGTGACGTCACAGCAGAGAGCGCAATCCGCACCCTCTGCACGCACGCCAGCGTCTTTGCGTCACCTTCCCGACCCGGCGGGTTGCATCACATGCCGGTCGAGGAAGGCCAGCACCCGATGTGCGAGGTCGACCACGTTCGCCCGCGACCACTCGCCCGGCACATGCCCCTCGCCCTCGTAGATGGCGAGCTGGGCGGTGCGATCGAGCCGGCGAAGCGCGTTGAACATCTTCTCGGATTCCAACACGGGGCACGTCTCGTCAGCCCGCCCGTGCACGAGCAGGAGAGGCGTCTCGATGCGCTCGACCCCGAAGTACGGCGAGTTGTCGAGGTAGCGCTTCCGGTCGTCCCACAGCGGCTTGCCCATGCGCCCTTGCTGCTGTTCGGACCAGACCATGTTGGATGCGACCCCGGCGGCATCGTCGCCCCCGCGCGGGGAGGCGTATCCCCCGGCCAGATCGAACACCCCCGCGATCGGGATGGCCGCCCGGAACAGGTTCGTGGAGCTGGCCAGGCAGGCTGCGCCGTATCCACCGTAGGAATGGCCGATCACGGCGACCCGACCACGGTCCGTGTAGCCGAGCGCGACGGCTCGTTCGACCTGCGGAACCACGGCCGCGACGGTGTCCGCCAGCGGGTTGGATGGCTGGCCCTCCGGGGCGAGCGGCACGTCCACGAGCAGCACCGCATACCCGCGCGTGGTGAACAGGGGCGACGGCAAGGAAGCCAGGTCCCCACCGCCGTACCGACTGCCGGCACGACTGTAGTTCGCACCGGGGTAGAGCCCGACGATCGTCGGCAGCTTGTCCCCCTTCTTCGCCCCCGCCGGCAACACCACGGCCGCGCGGGCGACCTTCGGCTTGCCGTCCACCTCGACCGTCGTCTCGAAGTACTCGACGGCTCCGAGTGCGATGTCGTCCAGGCGCGGTTCGATGCGGCTCAACCGGGTGCCCGGCTTCAGGTCCGGGTCGAGGGTGTAGAGATCGGGCGGAGTCTGCGGATCTTCGACCACCCCGACGGCGATGCGGTGATCGCCGGCGGCCGCCGCCAGGAAGGTCCGCCGATCCCCGTTCCCCAGCACGGCCGCTTCGGTGCCGTTCGTCGGGAGCCGTGTGTAGACCGACTCACCCGACTTGGTGCCGACGACGACCACGGCGTCCTTGGTGGGCTGCCACGCCGTCTTGACGTCGGCCCGCACCACGGACCGCAGCACCACGTCAGCCGGTCCGGTCAGCACCTTCGCCACCCCGCCGGCCAAGGGCAGGAGCAGCACGCGGTCGACGGTCGGCCCATCGGCTGTCGAGCCCGTCCCTCGAACCGGCACCACGACCGCAGCTCCGTCGTACGTGAACGACGCGGGGCCAGCGACGGTGTGCCCGGCGCCGAGGTCGAGTTCGCGGGCCTTGGGCTCGTCCCCGGCTTCGACGGCGTACACCTTGCCGCCCTTGACGAACACCAGCCGGTCGGCCGTCGCGTGCCAGTGTGCGTGGATCCGCTGTCCATCGAACGTGGCGGAGTCCCCCAGTTCGTCCAGACGGAACCCGCTCTCGGACCACAAGACGGCGCCGTCCACACGGCGGACGAGACTCAGTGTGCTGACCTCCGTTTCGAGCGGCCCGCCCGGGCTGCGCAGCGCCGACTCGACCAGCAAGAACTTGCCGGTCGGTGACAAGAGCGCGGCGGCCGGGGCGGTCGGGTGGTCGGCAGGGAGCAGCACCACGGCCGAGCCGTCGGCCACGTTCACGGAGCCGATGGCGGAAGGCCGGTCGATCGTCTCGAAGCCGGCCTCGGCACCTGGGCGCACCACGAGCGGCCGCTCGGCGCCGGAAGTCCGCACCTCGACCAGCGGCCCATCGTCGCGGGCGGGCATCGCGCCGGCGCGTTCGAGGACCTCCCCGCTCTCGCGTTTGCGCTGCGGGTCGGCCAGGGCAACGAGCAACTCCGTGCCATCCGGCGTCCACTGCGGCCGCATGTGGGCCCACCCGCTGGCGGTCGCCTTGCCGAGCCGGGCGGCAACCGCACCCGGCCGCCATGTCCAGACACCGACGACCCCGCCGGCGTCGCTCAGGAATGCGAGCGCCGATCCATCGGGCGACCAACTCGCCTCCCAGGCGTTCGACTCCCCGAGGCTGACTTGCACGACGCTGCCGGTCGCCACGTCCGCGACCAGCAGCCGGTTGCCGAGCACGATGTCCGGCGTGCCCGCACCGGTTCGTTCGCCGTCTTCCATCCGTCGCGTCGGCGTGACGACGATGTAGGCAACGGATCCTCCGTCCGGGCTGACGACCGGCGTTTCGTACACAGAGAATTCCTTCCGGGCCAAAGCCAGGTCGACCGGCAACGGCTGGGTCGCCGACTTCGTGCCGCCGGTCTGCGCGACGCATGGCAGCAGCAGACAGCTCGTCACGGCGACCTCGGCGAGCACCGCCAGCAAACCGGCGGGCGTGAAGGCCAGGCGAGAGGCTCGGAGCCTCCTGTCGCCGAGGATCATGACAGCGGATCCGTGGCACCGGGTCATCGTTGGTCCTCCGTCGGGAACTCGAATTCCATGAGAGGACCGTGTAGCGAACGACCATGTCAGCCCGGTGGCACCTGGATGACATCCGTGTCATCTCCACCGACCGCAGGGAACCCCAACGAGACCCGCGTGCCGACGCCCTGTTCGCTGTCGACCGCGATGGCACCACCGTGCAATTCGACGGCGCGACGAACGATCGCCAAGCCGAGCCCGACGCCTCGCCCCGAAGCCCGCGCGTCCGGCGAGCGATAGAACCGCGCGAACAGCTTGGGCAGCTCGTCCTTCGCGATGCCACGGCCGGTGTCGGCGACCTCGACCCGCAGACCGGAATCGTCGCGCACGGCCGAGATCCTGACTTCGCCACCTGGTGGAGTGTGGGCGATGGCGTTCGCCACCAGGTTGCTGACCGCCCGCTGGAACAGCCCATCGTCCAAACGGAACACGAGGTCCGTCGGCGCCAGGACCAACACCTGGACTCTCGCCTCGGCGGCGGCCGACGCGAAGAACTCGGCGACAGCCGCCAGTTCGACGGCCACCCGCACCGAGGTGCGGGCCAGGCCGGCGCGCGGGTCGGACAGCCGGGCCAACAGCAGGAGCCGCTCGATCAGCCGGTTGAGCCGGTCGGACTCGTCGAGAACCCGGCCGAGGGCCTGGCGATCGTCCCCCGGCCCACCCGCGGCAGTCAGCCCGATTTCTGCCACCTGCCGCAGGTTGTGCACCGGGGTCCGCAGTTCGTGGGCCACGTCGGCCGAGAACTGGTCGAGCCGGTGGAACGCCTCCTCCAGCCGCGCCAGCACCGCGTTCAGCGTCTTGGCCAGGTCGCGCAGTTCGGCCGGCAGTGGGTCGGCCGACACGCGGGCGTCGAGCCGTTCGGTCGAGACGTCGCGCATCTCGCGCGCGATCCGGCGGACCGGCCGCAGTCCGAGCAAGGCGAGCAGGTAGCCGACGGCCAACCCGACACCGAGGGTCGGCACCAAAGCCAGCGCGACGGCCCCGTGCACCTTGGCGAAGAACTCCGTCTCCTGCGATCGGTCGAGCGCGAAGTGGTAGCTCCAGCCATCGATCCGTTCGGCACCCAGCGAGCACCACACGCCGCCTTGGGTGCGACGGTCGATCAAGCCGGCTCCAGGTGCAGGGAACGCCCCGGCAGGGAACTCCTCGGCGAGCGACGACGACTCGAAGGCGACGGTCCCGTCCGGAGCGATCAGCCGCACCACTCCATGGTCGTTGCCGAGCCGCCCGTCGGTCAGTTCGTGCCGCCGCGCGTGCAGCTCGCGGGCAGCCACCGGAAACTCACGGGCGATCTCCCGGTCGATGGCCAGCCGCACGGTGACGTAGACCGCCCCCATCACGCTGGCGGCGACGACCACCGCGGTGAGCCCGTACCAGACCGTCATCCGGGCGGCGAGCGACCACGGCTCACGAACGGTCTTCGAGGACATATCCGACTCCGCGGACGGTGTGGATCAGGGGCCGGTCGAACGGGGCGTCCACGGCCTCCCGCAGCCGCTTCACCTGGACGTCGACGACGTTCGTCTCGAAGTCGAAGTCGGCCTCCCACACCTGCTCGACGATGACCGTGCGCGAGAGCACCTGACCGGCCCGCTGCGCAAAAAGCGCCAACAGGGCGAACTCCTTCGGCCGCAGGTCCAGGGTGCGGCCACCGCGGCTGGCCTTGTGGCGGACCAGGTCCACTTCCAGGTCACCAACCCGCAGCAGGTCCGTCGGGCGATCGGTGGCCCGCCGCAGCACGGACCGCAGCCGCGCCAGCAACTCCGAGAAGGCGAACGGCTTGATCAGGTAGTCGTCGGCCCCGAGCTCCAGCCCGCGGACCCGATCGGCCACGGCGTCCCGGCAGGTGAGGAACAGCACCGGCGTGCGGCACCCGCGCGCGCGGAGCTGCCGCACGACCGACCATCCGTCCTGTCCCGGCAGCATGACGTCGAGGATGACGGCGTCGAAGTTCTGGGCCGTGGCGAGCACCACCGCGAGCGCCCCGTCCGCGACCGTTTCGGCGACGAAGCCGTTCTCACCCAACCCACGCTGCAGGTAGGCGGCCGTGTTCGGCTCGTCCTCGACGATCAGGATGCGCATCCCGAAACCTCTGCGGTGGGGTGGATCGGAACGAACCGGGGTCGGTGCCCCGAGTTCGTCGGGAGGTGGTGCTTCTGCCGTCCAGGATCGGAACCGGTCGCGGCCATCCTGCACCGTGCGACATGCCGCGTCCAGTCGGCGGCAGATCGCTACCTACCGGCGCCCTTCGCTTCGCCGGCCGCAGGGGGTGCGACGACTTCGAGCCAGCGCACGGCATCGGCGACCAGCGGCTGGCCCGCGACGCCGGTGAACACCACCGACGCGCGCCCCGGCTCGCGCGGTGCGATGACGCCGAGTTCGACCCAGCTGCCGCCGACCGGCGTGCGCGCGACCGGTGCTTCGCCCGCCAGCGCCACCTGCCACGCGCCGAGCCCGGCCGCCGCCGGCAGCACCGGCGCCCAGGCGAACACGCGCCAACGCCCCGCGCGCGGCAGTTCGACCGCGAACTCGGCGCGACCGGCGGCGCCGTCGGCGAGCCACGCGAAGTCCGCCGCGTGGCGCCGTTCGCCGTCCTGCCGCTGCTGCCAGCCGTCGCCGTGCAGCAGGGCCGCATCGTCGTCGGCGACGACCACCGCGGCCCCGTGCAGCAGCAGCGCGTTGGCGACCTTGCGCTCGCCCTCGTGGTCGTAGCGCTTGTTGTCGCACGGGAAGTTGCAGACGCCGCGGCCGGTGACCCACAGCGTGCTGCTGCCGCCGCCGTCGAGGTTCAGCGCCTCGCGGCAACCGAGGGCCAGCAGGATGCGCGCGGTCTCTTCGTGCGACGTGCCGGCGGCCTTGTCGGTGCGGCCGTCGAGCGTGAGCCACAGCACGCGGCCATCGGCGGTGCGGCCGATCGCACTCCGCGGATGGCGAACGTTCTTCTGCTTCGGCCCGTGGTCGAGCACCTCGCCATCGCGCAGCAGGAACGGCCCAGCACCGAGTGCTTCGTGCACCTCCGGCCAGTCGCCGGCGGGGCGCACGGCCAGTGCGAGGCGGCCCTGCGCGTCGACGCCGAGCGAGCCCTGGCCGGCGGTCGCCGCGTTGGCCAGCGCACCGTCGAGCCGCAGCAGGCCCACCGGCGCACCGTTCTTCGTGTTGTAGAAGCCGCCGTTCAGCGCCGCGAGCGCACCGCGCTGCGTCGCCATCGCACTGGTCCGCGTCAGCGCACCGGGCGCCTCGACGTCGAAGCGCAGCCCGGCGGCCGGCGGGATCTCGAGCACGGTCAGGCTCTGCGGGCCGGCGAACAGGCGTTCGATCCAGCGCTGCCGCAGCCACACGCCGTCGCCCACTTCGTCGCTGCGCCACCGCGAGGTGTCGGCGAGCGAGGCCAACACGGTCGCGTCGCGCTTCGCATCGTCTGCCGTTTCGCGCTCGGACTCGCGCCCGGTGTTGGGAGTCGCCGCCGGCACGTCCTGGGCGGCGAGCCACGGCGACGAACACGCGAGCAGGACGGCGAACAGCAGGATCACGGCATCGGCACGGCGGCGCATGCCGCAGATGGTGCGCGACGCCGCGCCAACGGACAACCCGCGCGGCCGCCGTTCGCGCGGCTCACACGCCCATGCGCGTCGCCAGGTCGGTCTGCAGCAGGCGGTCGGGATCCCACTTCGCCTTCAGCGCGCGGAACTGCTGCACCGCCGCGTCGCCGTGCACGCGCGGGAACGACGACGCCTGCAGCACCGCGTCCTTCGCGTAGTAGAAGCGGCCGCCGGCGGCGAGCACGACCTCGGCCATGTCGCGGCAGTGCGCCCACAGCTGCTCGCGGCGGCTCTTGCGCGCGCTGACGGCGAAGTCCATCGCCAGCGAGTAGCCGTCGACGGCGTGCGTCATCAGGAACGGGTCCGGCTTGTGGCGCTTCAGCACGCCGAGGTACGGCACGAAGCCGGTCTGGTGGCACTTCTCGATCAGCGTGCGCAGCACGCGTTCGCCCTCCGCCTTCGGCACGAACGGCTGGAACTGGATCAGGCCGCCGGGCTTCGTCATCCACTGCCAGCGCGGCACGTAGTCGAGCAGGAAGTGGAACGCGCCGTGCGACTGCAGGTAGGGCGACTTGCGCTCCTCGCGGAAGCCGGCCTGGAACTTCAGCCAGTTGACGAGATTGACCTGGCCGAGATGCACGGCGCCCCACATGCCGGGCCACAGCCAGCCCTTCGGCACGAGGCCGAACAGCTTCGCCGGCACGTCCTGCAGCAGCGGATCGAGGTAGCGCAGGCCTTCGGGGTCCTCGCCGGGTTCGAACTGGTCGGCGCGGTGCATCAACCCGCGGCCGAGCCCGACCCCCTTGCCGTGCAGGTCGAGCCACGACACCAGGTAGTCGGCCTCGCCCTTCATGTCCTCGAGGATCTGCAGGTTGTGCGCCAGGTCCTTGGCGACGATGCCCCACACGCGCAGCCGGCCGCTGTGCACACGCTTCGTCTCGAGCTCGAGCTTGGTGAAGCAGCCGAGCATGCCGAAGCCGCCGATCGCGGCGTGGAACAGTGCCGGGTCCGACTCGCGCGTGCAGCGCACCAGCTCGCCGCGCGGCGTCAGCAGCTCGAACGCGCGGATGCACTCGCCGAACGAGCCGAGTGCGAAGTTGTTCTTGCCGTGGATGTTCATCGCCGCGGCGCCGCCCATCGACACCGCCATGGTGCCGCTGACGACGCGCGGCCAGAAGCCGTGGCCGATCGCACGCCGCCACAGGTCGCGCACGGTGACGCCCGGTTCGACGGTGGCGACGCCGGTCGCCGGATCGAACGCGAGGATCCGGTTCATCTGCGTCAGGTCGAGCACCGCGCCGCCCTGCTTGGTCGCCGCGTCGCCGTAGCTGCAACCGGCCCCGCGCAGCGCCACGCTGCCGCCGTCCTTCTTCACCGCGGCGAACGCGTCGGCGATCTGCTCGACGGTGGTCGGGCGCAGCACGCGCGCCTTGCCGCCGACGCACATGCCGAAGCCGCGCACGTCTTCATCGCGCCAGGAGAGGGTGGCCGTGGTGGTCATGGTCGGATCAGCGGAGCGTGCGGGCGAGGAACGAGCGAGTGGGCGGACAGGCAAGGTTGCGAACGGTCGGTTTCGGCTGCCCGCGGCCCGCCCCTTCGCCGGGACGGCAATGCCGCGGCGCGACCGGTGTTTCGCGGCGCCGGCGGACGGCGCGCGAACGGGCCGCGAACCGCCGTTCAGATCGACAGCTTGCGGAACACGAACGACGGGATGTTGCGGATCACGAACATGATCAGCCGCCACTTGCCCGGCACGTAGGCGATCGCCTTCTTGCGGTCACGGGCCTTCAGGATCAGGCCGGCGGCGGTGTCGGCGGCGATGGCGCCCTTGAGCTTCAGACCTGCGGTCATCGGCGTCTCGACGAAACCGGGGCGGATGGTCGTCACCTGCACGCCGTGCCGCCACAGGCGGTTGCGCAGCGCTTCGAGCCAGGTGTCCATGCCGGCCTTGCTGGCGTGGTAGCCGGGCTTGCCGACGCGGCCGCGGTCCTGCGCAACCGAGCTGACGCCGACGAAGCAACCGGACTTGCGGGCCTGGAAGCGGCGCGCCGCGGCGTTGCCCCAGGCCATGCAGCCGAGCTGGTTGACCTGCACCTGCTGCAGGTCCTTCTGCAGGTCGAACTCGTCGATCGCCACCGTCGGCATCACGCCGGCGACGTAGTGCACTTCGTCGACCGGCCCGAGGTCCTGTTCGATGCGGGCGAACAGCGGCTCGGCGGCGTCGAGGTCGGCGGCGTCGTGCACGTAGGCGAACGCCCCTTCGCGGCCGAGCACGTCGTTGGTGGTCGCGACCTGCGCGCGCAGTTCGCTCTCGCGGCGGGCGAGCATCGCGACCTTGCGGCCGGCCAACGCGAGACGGCGGGCGACCGCGAGGCCGATGCCCGACGAGGCGCCGACGACGATGCAGGTTCCGGAGCGGGATGGCATGGCAGAAGGAAACGACGCCCGGGAGCCGATTGCAACCGCGCACGGCGCCACCGCCGTTGCCACCGTGCCCACCCTGCCGCATCATCGAGCCATGCGTTCGCTGTCGTTGCTGCTGTTCGCCGCTGCCGCCGCGGCCCAGGTCGAGACGCCGCCAGCGGCGACGCCGGCCCCGCCCGCCACCAGCCAGCCGTCGACCGCCGCCAGCCAGGCGCCGACCGTCCGTTCGCGGCCGCGCCCGCTGCCGATCGACATGGTGGTCGCCACCGTCAACGACTCGGCGATCCTGCTCAGCGAGCTGCGCTCGGTGACGCTCGGCACCATCCGCTCGCTGCGCGCCTCAGGCCGCATCGTCTCGCCGAACGACGAGAGCCTGCTGTTGCGGCGGGAACTGAAGGGGTTGATCGACAAGCGGCGCCTGGCCTTGTCGATCCACTCGATGGGCATCTACACGCCCGAGCAGATCGACGGCTACGTGAAGTCGGTGCTCGAGCAGGACCGACTGGAGAAGCAGCGCGACGTCGGCAGCATGCTGGGCCTCAGCCAGGCGCTGAAGGAAGAAGGCCGCACCTGGCCGACCTACGAACGCGAACAGCGGCTCGAGAAGCTCAGCGAGTTCGCCGAAGACGCCACCGTGCGCCGGCGCCTGGGCAGCAGCAACGGCACGTTGTTCCTGACGCCGAGGATGCTGCGCGAGACCTACGAGCGCGAGAAGGCGGCGTTCGTGCACGAGGCGCACTGGCGCGTGGCGATGATCGAGTTCACCGGACCGGACGCGAAGGACCACGCCGTCGGCGCCGCCGCGTCGTGGGCCCTGCAGGCGATGAGCGCCCGCGAGATGGCGGCGACCTTTCCGGATGCCCGCAGCCTCGGTGAAACCGGGGACGATGGCCTGGCCGACCACCTGCGGCCGGTCGCCGAGTTCGCCAAGAAGGGCCCCGCCGGCGCCGTCTCGCCGCCCCTCGAGATCCGCGGTGCCTGGTACGTCGCGCGGGTGCTCCAATACTTGCCGGCCGAAAACGGCCGCTTCGAGGACCCGGAGGTGCAGGCGCGGCTGCGCCTCGCGCTGCAGAACCGGGTGCGGACCGAGTTCGAGAAGCAGGCGATCGAGCGGGCCGAGGACCGGACGGTGGTCTGGAAGTCCCCCAACTTCACCCGCGGCCTGGACTGATCGGCGCCTGGTCGCCCTGGCGAGCGCCGGCCGCCCAGCCCGCTCCGAGCCGGGCCGCTCCGCGCCGGGGATCGGCAGGTCGGCACCCCGGGTCGAAGGCGCACCCGATGCTGGCGATTGCGGCGACCCTGGCGCCTCGCTCTACTTTCCCGCCCCCTCTCTGAACCGGACCGGAGGCGTCGCCGTTCCCAGGCGCACACCTCGATCCGGCGGCTCGTCCCGGCCGCCGTCTCGCGGAGTCATCCGCCGATCCGTCCGCCTGCCGCAGTCCGTTCCCTCGGACTGGGCGCGCGGAGCCGCGGCAACCTAGGAGCCACCATGGCGCAACTCGACCTGAACCGACTCAAGCTGCACAACGAAGGCCCCCACCACATGTGGGAGGAAGAAGTCACCTTCCAGGACCTGATGGCCGAACGCCTGAAGCAGGCGCCCTGGCTCATCCTGTCGATCGGCCTCCACCTGGTGGTCTTCCTGATGCTGTGGGTGCTGATCCCGCCGGACAAGAAGGAAGAGGTCGTCAACAAGGTCGAGATGACCCAGCAGGAGGTCGTCGAGCAGGTCGAGCCGCCGCCGCCGCCGCCGCCGGAGACCAAGCCTGAGGAGACGACCGAAGAGGTCGTCGTCACCGAGCAGCAGGCGGTCAGCGAGACCAACGAGGCCTTCGACAACGTCGAGAGCGACAACACCTCGAAGGAGTCGGCCTTCGACAGCAACCAGTGGAACTCGGCCGTCGGCCTCGGCGGTGGCGCCGGTGGCAAGTACGGCGGTCGTGGCGGCGGCGGCAAGGGCAAGGGCGGCCGCCCGTACGCGACCAACATCGACGCCGGCCTGCAGTGGTTGAAGAACCACCAGGACGACGACGGCAAGTGGGACTGCGACAACTTCCAGAAGCACGACGACCCGAGCAGCGAAATCTGCGACGGCGTCGGCAACGCCACCCACGACGTCGGCGTCACCGGCCTGGCCCTGCTGGCGTTCCTCGGCGACGGCAGCACGATGCGTTCGGGTCCCTACTCGAAGGTCATCAAGAACGGCGTCAACTGGCTGCGCAAGCAGCAGGATCCGTCGACCGGCCTGTTCGGCACCAAGGCCTCGCACGACTTCATCTACGACCACGCGATCGCGGCCTACGCGATGTGCGAGGCGTACGGTCTGTCGGGCTACGAGTCGCTGAAGCCGATCGCGCAGAACGGCGTCAACTACCTGGAGTCGCACCGCAACCCGTACTCGGTGTGGCGCTACCAGCCGCGCGACAACGACAACGACACGTCGGTCACCGGCTGGTGCATCATGGTTTACGAGTCGGCCGAGTTCTTCAAGCTGACCGTGAACAAGGAAGCGCTGAAGCTCAGCGAGCAGTGGCTCGACCAGGTCAGCGACCCGTCGGGCCTGCACGGCTACACCAAGCAGGGTGAGATGAGCGCGCGCAAGGGCAGCGAGCACGCCGCCAAGTTCCCGATCGAGAAGGGCGAGTCGATGACCGCCGTCGGCCTGTTCTGCCGCTTCTTCATGGGCCAGAACCCGAAGGAGAAGCCGGTCATGAAGGCCGCGGCCGATCGCATCATGAAGAAGCCGCCGATCTGGGACGAGAAGGGCGGTTCGATCGACCACTACTACTGGTATTACGCGACCTATGCGCTGTTCCAGATGGGCGGCCCGCAATGGACCGAGTGGCAGAAGAAGCTCGAGACCGCGGTGGTGAAGAACCAGCACCTCGACAAGACGAAGAAGAACCTCTACGGCTCGTGGGATCCGAAGTGCGCCTGGGGCGAGGACGGCGGCCGCGTCTACAGCACCGCGATCCTGGTGCTGACGCTCGAGGCCCTCTACCGCTACACGCGCCTCGTGCGTTGAGCGCTGAGCCCGCTCGCCCGATGGGCGACCGGGCTCAGGCCTCTCCAGGACGCCGCAACGCGGGGACCAGCCACAGCGACGTCGCGCAACAGGCCCCGCTGCGGCGTCTCCTTGGAGGCGACCACCACTGACTCGGAACGCCGCAGCCCAGTGCTGCGGCGTTTTCGTTTCCAGGCCGTGCTTGCGTGCACGGCGTGACGCGCACGCCGGCGCGATCGTCGCGAACTTGCACCGCGCGACTGAACTCGTGCCGCGCACACGGCGTTGGGATCGTCAGTCCCAGCCTGAAGGAGGCGAACATGACCCCGTTCGAGCAGCCACCGGTCCGTACCGAGGTAGCCCCGTTCCCCCACGCTCTCGGCGAGCAGTCGTTCCAGGAGCTGATGGCCGAGCGCTTGAAGCAGGCGCCGTTGCTCGCGCTGTCGGTCGGCCTGCATCTCGCCGCCGGCCTGCTGCTGTTCGTGCTGCTGCCTCCCGAGCAGCAGAAGCAGGTCGAGCACCACGTGCAGATGACGAACGACGAGCCGATCGCCGTCGTCGAGCCAGAACAGCAGCAGCCGAAGCTCGAGCCGATCAGCGAACCGACGACCGAGGAGATCCTCGTCACCGAGCAGCCGGTCGCGACCGAGACGAACGATGTCGCCGAGGCCTCGGACTTCGCGGCGGCAGGCACGCAATCGGCGTTCGACAGCAACCTGAGCCAGGCAGCGGTCGGCATCGGTGGCAACGCCGGCGGGCCCTACGGCAACCGCGGGCCCGGAGGCCCTGGCGGCGGCGGCCATGGCCGGCCGTTCCGAGGCAACATCGAGCCGGGGCTCGACTGGCTGAAGCGCCACCAGGACGCCGACGGCAAGTGGGACTGCGACAGCTTCCCGAAGCACGACGACCCGGGCAGCGACCCATGCTCTGGCATCGGCAACGCCACCCACGATGTCGGCGTCACCGGCCTCGCCCTGCTCGCCTTCCTCGGCGACGGCAGCACGCTCCGTTCGGGCCCCTACAAGGACGTCGTCAAGAAAGCGGTCCACTGGCTGCGCCGTCAGCAGGACCCGGCGACCGGGCTGTTCGGCCAGCGCACCGGCCACGACTTCGTCTACGACCACGCGATCGCCGCCTATGCGATGTGCGAAGCGTTCGGCCTGTCGGGCTACGAGACGCTGCGGCCGGTGGCGCAGCGCGGGCTCGACTACCTCGAGTCGCACCGCAATCCCTACGGCGTCTGGCGCTACCAGCCGCGCGGCGGCGACAACGACACCTCGATCACCGGCTGGTGCATCATGGCCTACGAGTCGGGCGCGTTCTTCGGCCTGGTCGTCGACCGGCAGGCGCTGCGACTCGCCACCCAGTGGCTCGACGAAGTCAGCGACGCCACCGGCCAGCACGGCTACTCACGGCGCGGCGAGGGCAGCGCCCGCAAGGCCGGCGACCACGCGCAGCGCTTCCCGAGCGACAAGGGCGAGGCGATGACCGCGGTCGGTCTGTTCAGCCGGTTCTTCCTCGGGCAGAACCCGAAGGAGGTGCAGCTCATGCGCGCGGCCGCCGACCGGTTGCTGGCGAAGCCGCCGGTGTGGAACGAGCAGGACGGCTCGATCGACCACTACTACTGGTACTACGCGACCTACGCGCTGTTCCAGATGGGCGGCAACCACTGGGCGACCTGGCGCAAGCACCTCGAGCAGGCCGTCGGCAAGCACCAGCACCTCGACCGCCGGCAGCCGAACCTCTACGGCTCGTGGGACCCGAAGTGCGTCTGGGGCGAGGACGGCGGCCGCGTCTACAGCACCGCGATCCTGGTGCTGACCCTGCAGGCGATGCACCGCTACACGCGCCTCGTGCGGTGATCGCGGCGGCGGAAAATCGGGCGGTGCGCCGAGGGCCCCGCGCCGCCGTCCCGAACCGTGACCAGGGCACCGCCGGCGAACGCAACAGCGTTGCGCATCGCGACTACGGGAATGCCCCGAGCGACCGGCGACGGCGCCGATGGCAGCGGCCGCAGCGCCGCCACAGGGCCCGCTCGCGGGATTTCCTGAAGTAGGACTCAAGCCACGGCCGATGCAGCCCGCAGCGTGGGGATCGACCTCGGTCGGTCCCCCACAACGGCAAAGGTATCGAGGAGGACAAATGGGCCTTCGGGTCAATTCGAACATCGCTTCCCTGAACGCGCAGCGCTCGCTGTCGACGACGACCGAGCGTTTGCAGGCGAACTACCGTCGCCTGTCGACCGGCCTGCGCATCTCGACGGCGTCGGACGACGCCGCAGGGTTGGCGATCTCCGAGCGCTTCCGGGCACAGATCCGATCGACCAACCAGGCGATCCGGAACGCCCAGGACGGCATCTCGCTGACGCAGACGGGCGAAGGCGCACTGAACGAGGTCAGCTCGATCCTGATCCGCATGCGCGAGCTGTCGATCCAGGCCGCGAACGGCACGGTCAGCGCGGCCGACCGCGCGACGCTCGACCAGGAGTTCGCCGACCTGATCAACGAGATCGACCGCATCGCGCAGTCGACGACGTTCAACGGCGTGCGCCTGCTCGACGGCACCGGCTCGACGATCACGTTCCAGGTCGGCACCGGCACCACGACCGGCATCGACACGATCCAGCTGAGCACGTCGGACACACTGGCCTCGACGCTCGGCCTGTCGACGCTCGACATCGGCTCCGGCGGCAACCCGTCGCTGGCGATCACGTCGCTCGACACCGCGATCAACGCGGTCAGCCGGGTGCGTGGCCAGTTCGGCGCCGCCCAGAACCGCCTGACGACGACGATCGCCAACCTGCAGATCCAGTCCGAGAACCTGAGCGCCGCCGAGTCGCGCATCCGCGACGTCGACGTCGCGGTCGAGACCTCGGCGCTGACGCGCAACTCGATCCTGCAGCAGGCCGCGATCTCGATCCTGGCCCAGGCGAACACGCAGCCGCAGGCCGCCCTGCAGTTGCTGCAGAGCTGACGCCGCGACCGACGCGGCGGACGCGTCGGCCTGAGGCAGCCGCGACGGAGTTCGCGGCGGTGGCCCGCGCAGCCGCGCGCCGGCGATGCCGCCGGCTGCTGCAACCGCAGCGAGCTCACGCTCGGGCGAAGCCGGCGATGCCAGCCCGCCCGGCGCGGGTCACTTCATCGCGCCGACGGCGCGCGTGACCTGGCTCTTGTGGCGCGACGCCTTGTTGGCGTGGATGACGTGCGCCTCGCCGGCCTTGTCGATGATCTTGCAGACCTCGGCGAGCATCGCTGCCGCCTTGGCCTTGTCGCCGGTCTTGACCAGCGCCATCAGGCTCTTCACGGCGCTCTTCATGCGCGACATCTTGGCCTTGTTGGCGACGCGGTTCTTCTCGCTCTGACGAGCGCGCTTCAGTGCTTGCTTGCTGTGAGCCATCGTGGCGTTCTTCGGTTGGAGTTGCGGTCTCTGGAAACGATGCGGAGGAACAGGGCGGTCGCGATCACGCCTTCAGTCGCTGCACCTGGGCGGCGACGTCGCGGAATCCGATGTCCTGTTCGAGGATGCGGGAGAAGTGGCGCAGCGCGTCGTCGCGCTTGCCCTGGGCGGCGCAGATCGCCCCCATCTCGTAGAGGGCTTCCTTCATCAGGAGGCCACTCCCGGCGGCTTGCGCCGCCTTGTCGAACTGGCCGAGGGCCAGGTCGGGCAAGTTCTTCTGCTGGAAGGCGCGGCCGAGCAGGAACGTCGACTCGTTCTTCTTGCGCGGGTCCTTGACCGCCTGCTGCAGCTCGGCGATCGCGGCGTCGACGTCCCCGACGGCCAGCAGGCCGGCCCCCAGATCGAAGCGGGCGGCGAGGTCGGTCGGGTTGCGTTCGACGCGGCGCTTCGCTTCGCCGACCTTCAGCTGTTGCAGGTTGGCGCGGGCGCGCGCCGCAGCGGCGCTGTCGCCAGCGCGCTCGGCCTTCTGCACCATCTGCTCCTGCAGGCGGACGCGCAGGTCGCCGGCGAGGTCGACGATCTCGCCGTCGTTCGGCGCGAGCCGCTGCAGCTGCTCGACCAGGTCGAGCGCGCCGGCGAGATCCTTCGCCATCTCCCGCAGCTTGGCGCCGCGGCGCAGCAGCTTCTGGTCGCTCGGGTTCGACTGCAGCTTCTCCTCGACCTCGGTCAACTCCGCCTCGACCTCTTCGGCCGACAGCTGCAGGCGGTCCTGGCGCTCGAGCTGGCGCTGCAGGTCCTTGTCCTTGATCAAGTCGCGCGAGCTCTGCGCCTTCTCGATGCCGGAGCTGCGCAGCGCCCCTTCGGCGGCGAGGTTCTTGCGCGCCTTCAGCGCTTCCTGGTCGCGCGGGTCGACCTTCAGCGCCGCTTCGTAGAAGCCGAGCGCCTCCTGCATCTTGCCGAGCTCGTACGACAACGCCCCGGCGGTGCGGCAGGCTTCGAGGCAGCGCGGCTGCTGCTCCGCGTAGGCCGCGAACACCGCCAGCGCCGAGCGCTTGAGCCCCGACTTCAGCAGCGCGCGGCCGAGCTTCAGGTTGACGTTCTCGGCCAGCGGATCGAGCGCGAGGTAGCGCTCGTAGCCGCGCGACGCCGCCTGGTGCTGGCCGATCATCGCGCACAGCCCGGCGATCAGCAGACTCGGCCCGCCGACCAGCATCGCGGTCAGCTTCGAGGCGGGCTTCTGCGCGACCTTCTGGAACAGCACCTTGCGCAGGCCCGCGCGGGCCTCGCCGAAGTCCGGCTGGATCTGCAGCACCTGGCCGTAGATCTTGACGGCCATGGCGAAGTTGCGCCGCTTGGCGGCGTCCGCAGCTTGCTCCAGGTATTTGCTGAGATCCATGCAGGTGTCCCCGCGCGGGGAGAGTGGCCTTCGCGACGCCGGTCCGCCCGGTGCAGTGGCGGTCCCGCCCGGGGCAGTGGCTTGACGCCGACGAAAGGGGCGAAGAATCTACCTCCCCCCCGCAGGCGCCGCAACGGCCCGGATTCGACCAGGCGCCGTGACGCCGGCTGGCTCCGCGGTCAGGCGCCGAGCGCGGCACGACCTGCAAATGGCCCCAACCGGCATGGAAGTCCTCGTCTACCCCGATCCCGTGCTGCGGCGCGGCGGCAAGCCCGTCACCCAGTTCGACCAGGCGCTGCGCGAGCTGTCCGCCCGCATGATGGAGGCCATGTACGAAGAGGGCGGCGTCGGCCTGGCCGCCCCGCAGGTCGGCATCGAGTGGAAGCTGCTGGTGCTGAATCCGGCCGGCGACAAGAAGGACCGCAGCGGCGAACTGACCCTCTGCAACCCGAAGATCACGCGCAAGAAGGGCCGTGAGTTCGGCGAAGAGGGTTGCCTGTCGTTCCCCGACATCCACGCCGAGGTCGAGCGCTGGGTCGACATCACCGTCACCTACCAGGACCTCGATGGCGTCGAGCGCACGATGACGGCGAACGGCTGGCTCGCGCGCATCATCCAGCACGAGATCGACCACCTCGACGGCGTGTTCTTCACGGACCGCCTGACCGCCAGCGAGAAGCTGCGGGTCAAGCCGCAGCTGCAGGAGCTGGAAGCCAGCTACCGCCCGCAGAAGGGCAGCTGACGCGATGCGGCTGATCGAAGGCCTCGACGCCCTGCTCGCCCTCGACCTCGGCGCGATCTACGGCGACGCGCCCGCCAGCCGCTCGGCCGTCGCGGTCGGCGTCTTCGACGGCGTGCACCTCGGCCACCAGCGGCTGCTGCACGAACTGCTGGAGATGGCGTCGGCGCTGCAGGCGATGCCGACCGTGGTGACGTTCGCCAACCACCCGGATCAGGTGCTGCGCGGCGAAACGCCGCCGCCGTTGTGCTCGGTGCCGCACCGCCTCCGCCTGCTCCGCCGCGCCGGCGTGCTGCGCCTCGTGCTGCTGCAGTTCGAGCCGCGGCTGCAGAACCTGACCGCGCGCGAGTTCGCCGAACGCATCCTGGTCGAACGGCTGCACACGCGCGGGCTGCTGCTCGGCTACGACTCGGCGCTCGGCAAGGACCGCGCCGGCACGCCGGAGCACTTCCGCGCCCTGGGCGGCGAACTGGGCTTCCGCGTGCAGACCGGGGCGCCGTTCGAGGTCGACGGCCAGGCCGTGTCGTCGACGGCGATCCGCGCGGCGATCGCCCGCGGCGACCTCGCCGGCGCCCAGCGCTTCCTCGGGCGCTTGCCGGGCGCCCTCGGCACCGTGGTCCACGGCGACGGCCGCGGCCGCACGCTCGGCTTCCCCACCGCGAACGTCGCCACGCAGCCGGGCGCCTTGCCGCCGCCCGGCGTCTACGCGGTCGAGGTCGTCGTCGACGCAGCCACGCATCCGGGCGTCGCCAACCTCGGCGCGCGGCCGACCTTCGCCGGCGCGTCGCCCGGCGGCACGCCGCCGACCAGCGTCCAGCTGGAGGTGCACGTGCTCGACTTCCACGGCGACCTCTACGGCCGTGAACTCGAGGTCGCGTTCCGCCAGCGCCTGCGCGAGGAACGGAAGTTCGCCGACGCCGACGCGCTGCGCGCGCAGATCGCCGCGGACGTCGCCGCCGCCCGCCAGGCGCTGCGGGCGTGACGCCGGCGCCGACGACCGTGACGGTCGCGCACGTTCCGCGCCGCAGACGACCATGGCATCGCCGTCTTGCGCCTCGCGCCCCAGGACGAGGCGGAGCGGGCAAGGCCGAGCAGGCCGCATGCCGATGGCCGCCGGATCCTGACGATTCCTGCACCGGAGTTTTCCGGTGGACGCGTAACGATGGGCTCGCTGATCTGGTTCGCCTGCTGACCGCCCGATGCCACCCGACGACAAGAACATCCGCCGCCACGACGGCACCGTGACCCGCCAGGACCGCGAGGCCCGGCTCGGCCAGCGCGGCGGCGTCGTCTGGTTCACCGGCCTGTCGGGCTCCGGCAAGTCGACGGTCGCGCGCGCGGTCGAAGCGGCGCTCACCGCCGCCGGGCGCCTCGTCTACGTGCTCGACGGCGACAACGTGCGCCACGGCCTGTGTGCCGACCTCGGCTTCAGCGCCGCCGACCGCCAGGAGAACATCCGCCGCCTGGCCCACGTCGCGGCCCTGTTCGCCGACGCCGGGGTGCTGGTGCTGACGGCGTTCATCTCGCCGTTCCGCGCCGACCGCGCGCTGGCGCGCACGCTGCTCGGCGCCGACTTCCTCGAGGTCTTCGTCGACGCACCGCTCGCCACCTGCGAAGCACGCGATCCGAAGGGCCTCTATCGCAAGGCGCGCGCCGGCGAGATCCGCGAGTTCACCGGCATCAGCAGTCCGTACGAGCCGCCCGAGCGGCCCGAACTGGTGCTGCCGACCGGCGAGCGCTCCCTGACCGAGAACACCGCTGCGGTGGTCGACCTGCTGGTTGCCCGCGGCTTCGTACCACCATCCGCATGCCGCTGACACGCTACGCCCAGAGCCATCTCGAGCAACTCGAGCACGAGAGCATCCAGATCATCCGGGAGGTCGCCGCCGAGTTCGAACGGCCGGTGATGCTCTATTCCATCGGCAAGGACAGCGGCGTCATGCTGCGCCTCGCCCAGAAGGCGTTCGCGCCAGCCCGCATCCCGTTCAAGGTGCTGCACGTCAACACGCGGTGGAAGTTCCGCGAGATGATCACGTTCCGCGACGCGCTGGTGCGCGAGCTGGGCCTCGACTTCGCCGAGTGGATCAACCCCGACGGCGTGCGCGACGACGTCAACCCGTTCACCCACGGCACGCAGCGCCACACGCACATCATGAAGACCGAGGCGCTGAAGCAGGCGTTGAACCACTACCAGTTCGACGCCGCGTTCGGCGGTGCCCGCCGCGACGAGGAGAAGAGCCGCGCCAAGGAACGCGTGTTCAGCTTCCGCGACCGCTTCCACCAGTGGGACCCGAAGAACCAGCGGCCCGAGCTGTGGAGCCTGTTCAACTGCAAGGTGAACAAGGGCGAGTCGATCCGCGTGTTCCCGCTCAGCAACTGGACCGAGCTCGACGTCTGGCTCTACGTGCACCGCGAGAACCTGCCGATGGTGCCGCTCTACTTCGCCAAGGAGCGGCCGGTGGTGAAGCGCAGCGGCACCTGGATCATGGTCGACGACGAGCGCATGCCGCTGGAGCCCGGCGAGACGCCGCAGATGCGCAAGGTCCGCTTCCGCACGCTCGGCTGCTACCCGCTGACCGGCGCCATCGAGTCGGACGCCGACACGGTGCCGAAGATCATCGAGGAGATGCTGCGCAGCCGCGACAGCGAGCGGCAGGGACGCGTGATCGACCACGACGAAGGCGGTTCGATGGAGCAGAAGAAGCGGGAGGGCTACTTCTGATGAGCTACGGCAAGGAACTGGACTCGCTGGGCATCGACGAGTACCTGGCCCGCTACGGCCGGCGCGAGATGCTGCGGCTGCTCACCTGCGGCAGCGTCGACGACGGCAAGTCGACGCTGATCGGCCGTCTGCTCTACGACTCGCAGACGGTGCACGACGACATCCTGGCGGCGACCAAGAAGGCGTCGGCCCGCTATGGCACCACCGGTACCGAGGTCGACCTCGCCCTGCTCGTCGACGGCCTGCAGGCCGAACGCGAACAGGGGATCACGATCGACGTCGCCTACCGCTACTTCGCCACGCAGAAGCGCAAGTTCGTCATCGCCGACACGCCCGGCCACGTGCAGTACACGCGCAACATGGCGACCGGCGCGTCGAACTGCGACCTCGCGGTGATCCTGGTCGACGCGCGCTACGGCGTGCTCGAGCAGACGCGGCGGCACTCGTTCCTGTGCGCGTTGCTCGGCATCCAGCACTTCGTGGTCGCCGTCAACAAGATGGACCTCGTCGGCTGGAGCGAGCAGCGCTTCGACGAGATCCGCAGTTCCTACAGCGAATTCGCGGCGCGCCTGCAGGTGCGCGACATCCACTTCCTGCCGCTGTCGGCGCTGCTCGGCGAGAACGTGGTGCACGCAGGCGCGAGCATGCCTTGGTACCACGGGCCGACGCTGCTCGAGCACCTCGAGAACGTGCACGTCGCCAGCGACCGCAACCTCGTCGACCTGCGGCTGCCGGTGCAGCTGGTGCTGCGCCCGAATCTCGACTTCCGCGGCTTCTGCGGCACGCTGGCCTCCGGCGTGCTGCGCCAGGGCGACACCGTCGCCGTGCTGCCGTCGGGCAAGCAGACGAAGATCAAGGCGATGTTCGCCGCCGGCGCGCCGGTGGCCGAAGCGTTCGCGCCGATGACGGTCACGGTGACGCTCGCCGACGAGGTCGACGCCAGCCGCGGCGACATGTTCGTGCGGCCCGACAACGCCCCCGAGCTGACCAACGAACTCGAGGCGATGCTGGTCTGGTTCCACGAACAGCCGCTGCAGACCGGCAAGCAGTACCTCGTCAAGCACACGACCCAGCAGTCGGCGGCGGTCGTCACCGACCTGCGCTACCGCATCGACATCGGCACGCTCGGCCGGCAGCCGGCGAGCACGTTGCAGATGAACGAGATCGGCCGCGTGCGTCTGGAGACGGCGCGCGCGCTGGCGGTCGACACCTACCAGCGGAACCGCGGCACCGGCTCGTTCATCCTGATCGACCGCATGAGCAACGCGACCGTCGCCGCCGGCATGGTGGTCGAGCGCCGCAGCGCCGGCGACGCGACCCGCACGCGCCGCAAGAGCATCGACGCCGGCCGCAACGTGCGGCTGCAGTCGCTGCGCCTGGTGACGCCGGAACAGCGGCGCGCCCGGCTCGGCCAGGTGCCGGCGGTGGTCTGGTTGACCGGCCTGCCGCGCGCCGGCAAGTCGACGACCGCCTTCGCGCTGGAGAAGGCGCTGTTCGACCTCGACAAGCACGTGCACGTGCTCGACGGCGAGACGCTGCGCCTCGGCCTCTGCCGCGACCTCGGCTTCAACGCCGCCGACCGCACCGAGAACGTCCGCCGCGCCGCCGAGTTGGCGCGCCTCGGCGTCGGCACCGGCATCGTGACGATCGTGGCCCTGGTCTCGCCGAAGCGCGAGGAGCGCGACATGGCCCGTCGCATCGTCGGCAGCGAGCACTTCGTCGAGGTGTTCTGTGACGCACCGCTCGCCACCTGCGAGGCCCGCGACCAGGACGGGCTCTACGCGCTGGCCCGCGCCGGCGAGATCGCCAACGTCACCGGCATCGACGCCCCGTACGAGGCACCGACCGCCGCCGACGTGACTCTCGACACCGTGCACTCGACGGTGGCGGCCAATGTCGCCAAGATCCTCGACCACCTCCGTCGCCGCCAGTTGCTTACTTGACCACACCCACCGAACCCGTGATCGAGGCCAACGGCCTCGGCAAGACCTACCGCCTCTACGGCAAGCCGCTCGACCGGCTGCTCGAACGCATGCCGTGGAACAAGCAGCCGCGGCACAAGGCGGTGCACGCGCTGGCCGACATCACGTTCGACGTCGCCCACGGCGAGTGCGTCGGCGTCGTCGGCACCAACGGCGCCGGCAAGTCGACGCTGCTGAAGGTGCTGACCGGCACCACGTATCCGACCAGCGGCAACTACGTCGTGCGCGGCCGCGTGACCAGCCTGCTCGAGCTCGGCGCCGGCTTCCACCAGTCGTTCTCGGGCCACGAGAACATCTTCATGAACGCGGCGATGATGGGCTTCTCGCGCAAGGAGACGATGAAGCGCTACCACGAGATCGTCGAGTTCAGCGAGCTGAAGGAACACATCCACGCGCCGATCCGCACCTACTCGTCCGGCATGGTGGCGCGACTCGCATTCGCGGTGGCGACCTCGACCGATCCGGACCTGCTGATCCTCGACGAGATCCTGGCGGTCGGCGACCAGAGCTTCCAGAAGAAGTGCTTCGACCGCATCCTGAGCTTCAAGCAGCGCGGCAAGTCGATGTTCTTCTGCTCGCACAGCCTCTACCACGTGCGTCAGATCTGTGAGCGCGCGATCTGGCTGCGCAAGGGCCGCATGCAGATGATCGGCGACGCGGTCACGGTCACCAACGAGTACGCGACCTACGAGAACAACCTGCTGCAGGGCGGCGACCCGTCGCCCTACGCCGATCTGCCGACGGCGAAGGCGCCGCCGGAACTGCCGTGCATGGTGACGGCCGACATCCTCGACAGCGCCACCGGACAGCCGCGCAACCAATTCGCGCCCGGCGACAGCTGCGCGATCCGCGTGCACGTGCGCAATCCTCGCCGCGAGAAGATCGTCGTCGCGGTCGGCGCCAAACGCACCGACGGCACGCTGTGCTTCGCGCACACCACGCAGTTCACCGGCGAGCCGATCGACTTCGCCGAAGGCCACGTGACGCTCCACCTCGACACGCTGCGCCTGCTCTCCGGCGAGTTCGGCATCGCCGTGTGGATCTTCGACGAGAGCGGCACGCACATCTATCAGGAGCGCCCGGCCCCACAGAACCTGATCGTGCAGAACCGGACCAAGGACCTCGGCCTGTTCCTGCAGGACCACCGCTGGACGGTGCAGGCACTGCAGCCGGGTGCAGCGGCGACACAGAAATCCTGAACGCATAGGCGGTCGGCGAGCGCGCGTCCGCGCTCCACCCAATGATGTTTCCGTCACCATTGCACCATTACATGGACATTGGCTGGTGATTTCCGTATGGTGATCGGATGAGCAATACCGCCCCTTCGACTCCCAAGACTCGTGGCCGCAAGCCGGACGCCAACTCGACCTCGGGCAAGATCCGCAACCTGCTCGGTTCGGGAATGGCCCCCGGCGACATCGCCGAGAAGCTCGGCTGCTCGGCATCGCTGGTCTACAACGTCAAGGCGCGCCTCGCCGGTGGCAAGGCGAAGCGGGGCCCAGGCCGACCGCCGAAGGCGAAGGCAGCCGCCGGCGGCTCGCTCGACGGCCTCTCGGGCATCCTGCAGATGGTGAAGCAGAGCGAGGCCGAACGCGTTCGCCTGCACGCGGCGCTGACGAAGCTGGCCGCCATGGTGAACGAAGCGCTGGCCTGAGAGATCGCCAGGAGATCGCGCGACCGACTCTGCGCCTTGGTGCGACCGTTCCCGCGCCGAGGCGGACCGCACCAGGGGCTGCCCCCCCGATCCGATCGGGTCCGTGGGATCGGATCCGTGGGATCGGATCCGTGGGATCGAGGCCGTGCGATCGGATCCGTCAGATCAGGTCCGCGAACTTGTGCTTGCGGCTCATGAACACCGTGTAGCCGAGCACCAGGAAGCCGAACGCCCACGCCGCGGCGATGCCGAACTGGGGCCAGAAGGGGCCCAGCACGTTGCTCGGACCACCGAGCGCCAGGCGCTGCGCCTGCATCAGCGCCCACGCCGGGTTCAAGGCCTCGACCAGCGCCGGCCCCCATGCGGGCAGGAGACCGGCCTTCACCGGCGCCTCGAACTGCGACGGCATCAGGAACACCGGCGACAGGAACATCCAGCCCTGTGCCAGCAAGCCCCACAACTGCGAAGTGTCGCGCGAGAACACGTTCAGGTTCGCCAGCAGCATGCCCATGCCGAGGGACAACACGAACTGCAGGAACATCGTCAGTGGCAACGCCAGCAGCAGCCAGCCGGGGCTCAGCAGCCCCATCGACAGCCCCGCGCCGAGAACGACCACGATGCCGACGGCATAGATCACCTGGGCGACCAAGGCGACGTGCACGATCAACACTTCCGACGGGAACGCGACCTTCTTGACCAGATTGCCGTTGTCGACGACGACCGAGCACGCGACCGTCGTCGCCTCGGCCAGCGCGTGGAAGGCGATGACCCCGGAGAAGAGGTAGAGGGCGTAGAACTCCTGGTGGTTCGTTTCGCCGACTCTGGGCCCGAGCACGATCCCGAACACAACGTAGTAGAGCGCGAACAGCGCCATCGGCCGCAGCAGCAGCCAGCCGAGCCCCAGCAGCGACCCGTTGACGCGGGACATCAGGTCGCGGCGCAGGAAGTTCTGCACCATGTAGCGATTCGCCCAGACCAGCGCCGGGAAGCGCAGCAGCGACGGCAGGAAACTCAGCGCGCTGCGGTCGGCGAAGCGGGAGTCGAAGGAACGAGCGAGAACCATCGTTGGGGATCGGAGGGCAGCGATACCGCCGCGAGCGGCGAGACGTTACGCATCGGCACGACGTAGGGAAGCGCCTGACGCGATCCTCGCGGCAGCTTCACGCGGGCGCCCTGGCCCACCGGAGGATCGGTCAGTTCGCGCGCGCCCGCGCCACCGCCGCGATCACGCCGGTGGCAGCGGCCGGCCGGCAGACGGCGAGCTGGTCGTTGCGCGGGTCGCGCTGGTTGTAGCGGTGCGGCGTGCCGTCGAGGCGCGCCACCGACCAGCCGGCAGCGCGCGCCACCACCTCCGGCGCGCAGGTGTCCCACTCCTTCAGGCCCATGTCGTGCACGTAGACGTCGCCGCGGCCGAACAGCAGCATCGCCACCTTGCAGCCGACGCTGCCGCACGGCACCAGTTCGCCGCCCAACTCGGCGGCGACGCGCTCGACCCACGGCGGCGTGTGGCTGCGGCTGGTGACGAGGCGGGGTCGCGCCGGCGACGGCGTGTCGCCCAGGACCGCCGCCGTCGGCCACTCGCCTTCGCGACCGTGCACGACCAACTCGGCGCCGTCGCCGGCGCAGATCGCAGCGAGCGTGCGCCCGAGCGACGGCAGCGCCACGACCCCGAGCACCGGCGCCCCGTCGACCGCGAGCCCGACGTGCACGGCCCAGTCGTGGCGGCCGGTCGAGTACTCCTTGGTGCCATCGAGCGGATCGACGATCCAGGTCGTGCGGCGCGACAGCCGCTCGCCGTCATCGGCGGTCTCCTCCGACAACAGCCCGTCGTCGGGGCGCGCTTGCTGCAGAGCTCCCTGCAGGTAGGCGTCGGCAGCCTGGTCGCCGACGTCGCCGAGCAGGGCGGGCTCGGTCCAGCGCCCGCTCGCGCGCAGGCGCAGCAGCCGCTGGCCGGTGGCCTCGGCGATGCGCACGGCGAACGGCAGGACGGTGCGCAGGTCGCGGAGCGTGGTCGTCATGGCGATCCCGTAGCGAACCGGCGGATGGCGCACCAGGGTCGCGATCGCAGAACCGCGGCGGCGCCGGCCCGACGGATCAGCCGAGCGCGCGACGGAAGCGCAGGTGGCAGACGCCGAGGTGCCGTTCGCGGAAGCCGGCCTCGCAGTAGGCGAAGTAGTACTCCCACGCGCGCAGCAGTGAAGCGCCGCCGCGCTGCAGGAACGGCCCCGGCGCCGCCAGCACGCGTTCGCGCCACAGCCGCAGCGTCGTCGCGTAGTGCGGGCCGAAGTCGACGAGGCGGTCGAGCTGCAGGTCGGTGTGCCGAGCGGCGGCGCCGACGATCGCCTGCACCGACGGGATGAAGCTGCCGGGGAACACGTGCCGCTTGATGTAGTCGACGGCGCGCAGCGCTTCTTCGTAGTGGCGGTCGGCGATGGTGATCGCCTGCAGCCCGAGCAGGCCGCCGGGCCTCAGCCGCTGCGCACAGACGCGCAGGTAGGTCGGCAGGAAGTCGGCGCCGACGGCCTCGATCATCTCGCACGACAGCAGCTTGTCGTAGGTGCCGTCGAGGTCGCGGTAGTCGCGCAGCAGGAGCTCGACGCGACCGCCGAGCCCGGCCGCCTGCACGCGCTGCTGCGCCGCCGCGTACTGGTTCTTCGAGATCGTCGTCGTGGTGACGTTGGCGCCGAAGCGCCCGGCGGCTTCGCAGGCGAGGCTGCCCCAGCCGGTGCCGATCTCGAGCAGCCGTTCGCCGGGCTGCAGTTCGACCAGTTCGCACAGCCGCCGCAGCTTCGCCTGCTGCGCCTCGGCCAACGACTGCCCGTCGTGTTCGAAGAACGCCGACGAGTAGGTCATCGACGGATCGAGGAAGTGCTCGAACAGCACGTCGCCGAGGTCGTAGTGGTCGGCGATGTTGCGCTTGCTGCCGGCGCGGCTGTTGGCGCGCAACCAGTGGCCCAGGCGCAGCAGCAGGCGCTTGGGCACCGACCACGGCGTGCGGTCGACGTCGAGCAGCACGTCGCGATCGCGGACGAACAGCGCCAGCAGCCCGACCAGGTCGCTCGCCTGCCACTTGCCCTCGACGTAGGCCTCGCCGACACCGAGGTCGCCGCTGCTGGCGACGTCGCGCCAGAAGGACGGATCGTGCACGACGAGGTCGATGGTGCCGAACGGGCCTTCGGGGCGGCCGACCAGCACCTCGCCGGCGCCGTCGCGCAGGCGCAGCGCCCCCGAGCGCAGCGCCGCCAGCCGCTTCAGCACGGCGGCGCGCAGCAGCCGCTGCGTCGTCGTCGGCACGCGTCGCGCCGGCGCCGCCGCGGGGGCAGCCACCGGCTCGGGCGACAGCGCGTCGCCGGCGAGCCCGCGCCCGATCATCAGGGAATCGTCCATCACTTGCCTCGCTTGTCCGGATGCGTGTGGAAGGTCGCGCCCTTGCACCAGAGCACGAACGCGTGCAGGTAGATCACCGCCAACACCTTCACCGCCATCAGCGGATGGCGCAGCCACGTGCGCCACAGGTTGCCGGTCGTCCACGGCCGCCGCTGCAGCGACAGCGTCGCGTCGAACGCGAGTCCGCTCGCAGCGTGGTTCTCCATGTGCACGCCGAGCCGTTCGCCCGGGCGCGCCAGCGTCCACTCGTAGCGCTGCTCCATCGGCTGGAACGGGCTCACGTGGAAGCGCTTGTCGAACGCCCCGCGCAGCGGCCCGCCGTCGGCCGGGGCCGGCACGACGTAGTGGTGGCGCTGCCGCCACGGCGTGTTGGTGATCTCGGCGAGCACGGCGACGAGGCGCCCGGTGCGGTCGTGGCAGTAGTAGAAGCTGACCGGGTTGAACACGAAGCCGAAGCTGCGCAGGTTGGTCAGGATCCGCACCGCGCCGTCGGGTCGCACGCCGATCGCCGCGGCGACGGCATCGCGCACGCAGTCGGCCAACGGACGCGCCGGATCGCCGAAGTAGTCGCGGCGGCGGAAGCGCATCGGTGCCGGCCGCGTCGCCGACCACCACCAGCGCCCGGCGAACGCCGCGTCGAGTTCGTCGAGGTCGAGGTAGGCGAACCAGACGCGCACCGCGAACGCGTGGGGCACGGCGTCGAAGCGGCGGTGGCGCACGCTGCCGACGTAGAGGCAGCTGTGCTGCACCGCGGTGGCCTTCGTGGCCAGCGGCAACGGCGCGGCGACGGCGGTCATCGCGCGGCGCTCCCGCCGGTGGTCGCCCGCACCCGGCCGTCGCCAGGCGCACTGCCGTCGCCGATGCCGAAGTCGGCGGCGACGCGCAGCGCCGACTGCACGCCGTCCTCGTGGAAGCCGAAGCCGCACCAGGCGCCGGCGAACCACACACGACGCCGGCCCGAGACCTCGCCGACGCGCGCCTGGGCGGCGACACCGGCCGCGTCGAACACCGGGTGGTGGTAGACGAAGCGCCGCCGCACCGCCGCCGGATCGATCGCCGAATCGCGGTTCAGCGTGACGTTCCACGTCGTGTCGCCGGGCAGTCCCTGCAGCAGGTTCATCGCGTAGGTCACCGTCGCGCGCGCGACCGGCGCCGTCGGCAGATGGTAGTTCCACGCCGCCCAGGCGCGGCGCCGCTTCGGCAACAGCCGGCGGTCGGTGTGCAGCACCACGTCGTTGGCCTGGTACGGGATCGCGCCCAGCAGGCTGCGTTCGTCGGCGTCGGCGTCGCGCAGCATCGCCAGCGCCTGGTCGCTGTGCGTCGCCAGCACCGCTCCGTCGAAGCGTTCCGCCGGCTGGCCCGCGGCCTGCACCAGCACGCCGTCCGGCTGCCGCGTGACCGCGACCACCGGCGAACGGGTCCGGATGCGATCGGCGAACGTGCGCACCAACGGCTGCAGGTAGCGGCTCGAGCCGCCGACGACGGTGAACCACTGCGGCCGGTCGTTGACCGACAGCATGCCGTGGTTGTGGAAGAAGCGGACGAAGAAGCGCGCCGGCATCGCCAGCAGCCGCTGCGGCTCCGCCGACCAGATCGCCGCCATCATCGGCACCAGGTAGTGGTCCGCGAAGGCACGGCCGAACCGCCCGCGCGCCAGCACGTCACCGAGCGTCGCGTCGCCGTCGCCGAAGCCCGGAGCGAGGCGGTGGAAGCGCAGGATGTCGCGCAGCATGCCCCAGAACGAGGGCCGCAGCAGGTTGCGCCGTTGCGCGAACAGTTCGTTCGGGCCGCCGCCGTTCCACTCGAGCCCGGTGCGTTCGCAGCGCACGCTGAAGCTCATCGTCGACTTGCGCAGCGGCACCCCGAGGCGCTGCAGCATGGCCAGGAAGCCCGGATACGTGCGGTCGTTGCAGACGATGAAGCCGGTGTCGACCGCGAGCGGACCCTGGTCGCCGGCGACCTCGACCGTGTGCGTGTGGCCGCCGATGCGGTCGTCGGCCTCGAACACCACGACGTCGTGGGCGGTGGCGAGCCGTTCGGCCGCGAGCAACCCGGCGATGCCGGTGCCGACGACGGCGAGGCGCTTGCGCCCAGCTCCGAGCAGCCCCGCCGCGCGCGTCATCCGCGCAAGCGCCGTTCGTGCGCACGCGCGCGCGCCGGCACCGGATTGAGGTCGCGCACGAGACCGACCACGGCGAGCAGGCGCAGCACGTAGAAGGAGACGTCGATCTCCCACCAGCGGAAGCCCTGGCGCACGGTGCCGGGAGCCCAGTGGTGGTTGTTGTGCCAGCCCTCGCCGAGGGTCAGCAACGCCAGCAGCATCGAGTTGCGGCTGTCGTCGACGGTCGGCCACACGCGCCGGCCGAACACGTGGCTCAGGCTGTTGATCGTCGCCGTGGCATGGAACAGCAGCGTCGTCGAGATGCTGAAGCCCCACACGCCCATCTGCAGTGCGTCGGTGCCTAGCGACGGCGCCCACTCGGCGAGGGCCGCGCCCACCAGCAGCAACAGCACCAGCAGCGCGAACGGCACCGCCAGGTCGTGACGGTCGAGCCAGCGCAGCTCACGGAACTTCGCGAGGTCCGGCACCTGCTTCAGGTCGGTCTCGTAGTGACGGCGGCTGGCGATCCAGCCGATGTGCGCCCACCAGAACCCGTGCTGCCGCGGCGAGTGCGCGTCGCGCGGCGAGTCGCTGTGGCGATGGTGCTGGCGATGGTGCGCCGCCCACCACAGCGGTCCGCGCTGCACCGCCGCGGCGCCGAGCAGGGCACCGACGAACTGCATGACCCGGCCGGTGCGGAACGTGCGGTGCGAGAAGTACCGGTGGTAGAACGCCGTGATGCCGAACATGCGCACGAGGTAGAGTGCGACGCAGGTGATCACGGCGACCGGACTCCAACCGACGACCAGCACGAGCAGGCAGCTGGCCTGCAGCAACAGGAACGGCCAGATGCGCAGCCAGTCGATGCGCTCGTCGACCCCGCGGCCGCGCGGTTCCGACGGGCCGGGTATGATCACCGTTCCTTCCTGTCCTTCCTGGGCGCCTGTGCCTCCTTGGACGGCGGGCCCGGCAGGCGGCTCAGAAGCATCGATCGTCGCGGAGGTCACGGAATGGGCTGGCTGATCGGCGGCGAGCATGCGCTTCGCGGTTGGACGGAGAGCGGATGCAACCGCTTGCATCCCCGAGGCGTCAACGATCGAAGTCCGAAACCATGCGTGCGCCGGAGCCGGCCGTGATCCATCCACTGCTGCTCGGCGGTTGCCTGCTGTCGGCAGCGTTCGCGTTGCTGTGGTGGCGGCAGACCCGCACGCGCGATGCCACTTCGGTCGACGCCGCCTGGGCGCTGGCCATCGGCGGCGGCGCCCTGCTGGCCGGGCTCGCCGGCGACGGCGCCCCGCTGCCGCGGATGCTCGGCACCGCGATCGCGCTGCTGTGGAGCGGCCGGCTCGGCTACCACCTGCTGCGCCACCGCGTCTTCGGCCACGCTGGCGAGGACGGCCGCTACCGGGCGATGCGCGAACACTGGGGCGAACGCGCCGACCGCCACTTCTTCTGGTTCTACCAGGCGCAGGCGGCGGCGGCGTTCGCGTTCGCCCTGCCGTTCTGGTGGCTGGCCCAGCACCCGGAGCCGTCGCTGTCGACGCTGCAGACGATCGGCGTCGCCGTGTTCGTGCTGGCGCAAGCGGGCGAATGGCTCGCCGACCGCCAGCTCGAACGCCACCGCCGCGACCCGGCCCAGCGCGGCCGCACCTGCCGTTCCGGCCTGTGGGCATACTCACGCCACCCGAACTACTTCTGCGAGTGGCTGTCGTGGTGCGGCATCGCACTGCTGGCGGCCCCCGCCGCCGGCGCCTGGGCCGCGCTGCAGCCGCTGTGCATGTTCGTGCTGGTGCGCTTCGTCAGCGGCGTGCCGTTCACCGAGCTGCAGGCGCAGAAGAGCCGCGGCGACGACTACCGCCGCTACCAGCGCGAGACCAACGCCTTCTTCCCTTGGTTCCCGCGGCAGACACCTGCGCGGCAGCAGGAGGCCGCCCGATGAGTTCTCGCATCGATCGTTGGCTCGAACGCGGCACGTTGCCCGACTGGCTCGTGCGCATGGGCATCCGCCGGCTGCTGCGGCAGCGCCTCCGCGACGAGCGCGCCGCCGATCCCGAACAGAGCGCCGAGCGGCTGCAGCGCTGGCTCGCGACCTGCGAACAGAGCCCGATCGCGGTCGACACCGCGGCCGCCAACGAACAGCACTACGAAGTGCCGGCCGCGTTCTACGAGAAGGTGCTGGGCGCGCACCGCAAGTACAGCTCGGGCCTGTGGACCGACGCCTCGACGCTCGACGACGCCGAGGCCGCGATGCTGCGGCTGTCGTGCGAACGCGCCGAACTGCAGGACGGCATGCGCGTGCTCGACCTCGGCTGCGGCTGGGGCTCGATGACGCTGTGGATCGCACGCCACTTCCCGAACTGCCGCGTGACCGGCGTCAGCAACTCGCACAGTCAGCGCGAGAACATCCTGGCGCGCGCCAAGGCGGCCGGGCTGCACAACGTCGAGATCGTCACCGCCGACGCCAACGTGTTCACCCCGACCGGCACCTTCGACCGCGTCGTCTCGGTCGAGATGATGGAGCACACGCGCAACTGGCGCGCGCTGCTGGCGCGCGTGCGGCAGTGGCTGGCGCCGAGCGGCAAGATGTTCGTGCACGTGTTCACGCACGCGACCGTCGGCTACCCGTTCGTGCAGGACGGCGACGGCGACTGGATGGCGCGCTGGTTCTTCACCGGCGGCCAGATGCCGGCGGATGCGCAGCTGCTGCGCTGCCAGGAGGACCTCGTGGTCGACGCGCACTGGCGCGTGCTCGGCACCCACTACCAGCGCACCGCCGAAGCGTGGCTGGTCAACTTCGATCGCCACCGCGACGCGCTGCGGCCGGTGCTGCAGCAGGCCTACGGCGAACGCGCCGAGGCGATGGGCAACCTGTGGCGCGTGTTCTTCATGAGCTGCGCCGAGCTGTGGGGCTTCGACCGCGGTCGCCAGTGGCTGGTGTCGCACTACCGGCTGCGCCGGCGCGATTGAGCGTCGCCGCCGGGCACGCCTCGCGTCACGACTCGCCGAACACCAGCCGACGCGCCGCGGCCACGGCACTGGCGGCATCGTGGGCGGCGGCATCGGCGCCGATCAACGTGTGCAGGTCGGGGACGATGCGGAACGGCTCACCGCCGACCAGGATCGGCGCCGGCCGCGCGACCTGCTGCTGGGCCAGGCGCAGGTGCGCCACCGTCGATGCCGCGGCATGCACGTGCAGCACCAGCGTCGCCGACAACGCGACCAGGTCGACCCGGCGATCGGCGAGCGCCCACGCGAGGTCGTCGGCAGGCATGTTGGCGCCGAGCTGCTGCACCTGGAAACCGCCGAGCTGCATCCGCTGGGCGACGAGCCGCAGGCCGATCGAGTGGAGATTGCCGCCGACGCCGAGGGCGAGCACCACCGGCGCGTTGGCGGCGGGCGTGGGCATTCGTTCGTGCAGCAACCACAGCACGCGGTCGACGACGTTCGAACCGTAGTGCTCGTCGGCGACCGGGATCTCGCCCATCAACCACATGCGGCCGACCTCGCGCTGCGCCGGTGTCAGCACGTGGTCGTGGATCGCCTCGACGCTGGCGCCCTGCGCCAGCAGCGTGCGCACCAGCTGCACCGCGTCGTCGCCGCGCCGCTCGAGGATCGCCAGCAGGAAGCGCATCGCCTGCTCGCCGTGCGGCAAGCTACGCGACAGTTCGCTCGGCAGCTCGAACGGGGCGCGACGCCAGTGCGCCGATGCGTGCGCCAGGTGGCGGCGGCAGCTGGCGGCGGCTTCGGCCGGCAGTTCGGCCGCGAGTGCCGTCTCGATCGCCCGCAGGCTCGCCGGCAGGTATTCCGGGTCGACGCCGCGATGGTGGAACGCGACCTTGTACCAACTGATCGTGTGCTCGAGCAGGGCCGGGCGATCGACGCCGACCGACTCCGCCAGGTGCAGCACCCGCACCTCGAGGTCGTCGAGCGGGGCCGCGAACGTCGACGGCAGGCCGTCGGCGAGCAGTTCGGGGTGTTGCTGTTCGAGCACGTGCAGCGCCGCCGACGCGTAGGCGCGGGCGGACGAACGCAGCAGGCTGGCGGCGGCGATCGACGTCACAGGCACGTTGCATGCGTTCGCCGCTCGCTCGCTCAAGGATGCGTCGGCGACCACCGCGCGCCCCCGCTCGGCGCGGTGCCGGCACGGGCCGCTGGCAACGCCGGCAGCACGACGATCCGCAAGCCGACTGCATCCAAAACCCCCGCTGCCGACGAAATGCGCGCCGCCGCTCGGAAGACGCAGGACGCCTGCGCTGCGGCTGCACCCACCACGATCCACCCCCGATCCCCATGAAGCTCCTGCCTCTGATCTCCGCCGCGCTGCTCCCCCTGACGCTCGCCTTCGCGCAAGACGAAAAGCCCACGATCGTCCAGATCGCCGCCGACGCCGGCTCGTTCCACACGCTCGTCGCCGCGGTCAAGGCCGCCGGCCTCGCCGACACGCTGTCGGGCCCGGGCCCGTTCACCGTGTTCGCGCCCACCGACGAGGCGTTCGCCAAGCTCGGCAAGGACGCCATCGCCACGCTGCTGAAGCCGGAGAACAAGGCCAAGCTGCAGTCGATCCTGACCTACCACGTGGTCGCGGGTGAAGTCCCGGCCGCCAAGGTCGTCGGCCTGAAGAGCGCGAAGACCGTGCAGGGCTGCGACGTCTCGATCGCCGTCGCCGACGGCAAGGTCAAGGTCGGCGGCGCCAACGTCGTCAAGACCGACATCATGGGCAAGAACGGCGTCATCCACGTCATCGACAGCGTCATCCTGCCGCCGAGCCTCGTCGACGTCGCCAAGCAGGCCGGTGCGTTCGGCACGCTGCTGCAGGCCGCCGTCGCCGCGGGCCTCGCCGACACGCTGGCCAAGGACGGCCCGTTCACCGTGTTCGCGCCGACCGACGCCGCCTTCACCAAGCTCGGCAAGGACACCATCACGACGCTGCTGAAGCCGGAGAACAAGGACAAGCTCGCCGCGATCCTGAAGCACCACGTCGTCGCCGGCACCGTGCTCGCGGCCGACGCGATGAAGCTGAAGGAAGCGACCACGATCGCCGGCACCAAGCTGGCGCTGAAGGTCGACGGCAAGACCCTTACGGTCGGCGGCGCCAACGTCGTCACGGCCGACGTGCTGGCCGGCAACGGTGTGATCCACGTCGTCGACACGGTCATCGTGCCGGCGTCGAACTGAGGGCGGCACCCCGCCGACCATGACCCAGGGAACTCTCGCGATGGCACCCACACCTCGCTTGTCCGGCGGCAGCCCTGGGTCTGTAATGCGGCCGCTACGCCCCCGCATGACGGACTGCCTGCTCCCCAAGATCGCCGCCGGTGACCCCACTGCGGTCGACACGTTCCTGAAGCGTCACTCGCACATGGTGTGGGGACTGGCTCGCCGCTTCTGCCGATCGGCGGAGGATGCGGAGGACGCGACGCAGGAGATCTTCGTCGACGTCTGGAAGAGCGCCGCCCGCTACGACGCGGAGCACGGCAGTGAGGTGACCTTCTTGATGACCATCGCACGGCGCCGCCTGATCGATCGGGCGCGCCGGACCGGCCGCCGCCCGGCAGCCGAGCTGCTCGAGGACGCGGGCACGATCGCCGCCGCCCCGCACCAGGACCGTGCCGAGCTGCACGACGAAGTGCAGCGCGCGCAGCAGGCCCTGTCGCAACTGCGCCCCGAACAGCGCGAAGTGCTGGACCTGGCCCTCGGCCAGGGCCGCACCCACCAGGAGATTTCCGCGGCGATCGGCATCCCGCTCGGCACCGTGAAGAGCCATGCGCGCCGCGGCCTGATCCGCCTGCGCGAGATGCTCGGTGTCGAAGCACCGCCGACCACGCCCAACAGCGATGGAGGTGCATCGTGAACCACCACGCCCAAAACGACGATCCGCGCGAAGTGCTGGCCGAGGCCATCGTCTTCGCCCACGAAGCGGAGTCCGCCACCACGACGGCGAGCGGCGCCGGAAGCGTCTCGAACAACGAGCGCCGGGCCCTCGAGCGGACCGCCGCACTGGCCAGCGCGGCCTGTGCGATCCGCGACCCGCTGCCACTGCGCCTGCAGCAGAGCCTTGCCGCCGCCGGCCTGGCGTTCTGCGCCGAACGGGCCCAACAGGCCCGGAGCGCGACACCGCCGCCCACGCTCGGCAGCGGCTTCGTGACGTCGCTGTCGCGGCGGCCGTGGAGCACGTGGATCGGCGGCGCCAGCACGGGAGCCGCCGCCGCCGCCGCGGCGCTGTGGTTCGCGTTCGTGCAGCCGACCCGCCATCAGTGCGAGGAGCTGCGCGGCCAGCAGCAGGCCGCCGCTGCGGCCTTGGCCACGGCCAAGCAGGAGCTCTCGGCCCGCGACCAGGAACTGGCGACGCGCTCGCAGGAGCTGGCGACATGTTCGCAGGAACTGGCGAAGCGCGACGAGCAGCTCGCCGAACGCACGGCCCAACTCGCGGCCCTGCGCCCGACCGAGGCCGAACTGCGTGCGCGCCGTGCCGCCGTGCTGGCCAGCGACCACCAGGCCTTCCACCGCGAGTGGAAGCCGGGCCCCAGCGCCCGCGACAGCCACTTCAGCGGCGACGTGGTCTGGAGCCACGAACGCCAGGACGGTTGGTTGTCGTTCCGCGGCTTGCCGAAGCTGGACCCCGACCACGCCTACCAGCTGTGGATCGTCGACCAGCGGCGCGACGGTCCGCCGGTCGACGGCGGCCTGTTCACCATCCAGAACCCCGATGCCGAGACGCTGGTGCCGATCCACGCGCACCTGCGGGTCGAGCGCCCGGTCGCGTTCGTCATCACGATCGAGCCGAAGAACGGCGTCGTGGTGTCGAAGCAGGAACACGTCGTCGCCATCGCCGGTTCGTGATCGGGGCGTGAGCCGGCGCGCGCACCGACGCGCGCTCCGGCCCGCCCTTCACGCCGCGCTCGCCTCCAAGCGGCGCTCCCCCTGGTGCGCCAGCTGGTCGCGGGCCGCAACTGCCGGCCATCTCGTGCTTGCACGCCGGCGGGATGGTCGCTACCTTCCCGCGCCCCGATCTGCCGCAAGGCAGGCCGGGCCTGGTCGGGCAGATAGCTCAGTTGGTAGAGCACGGCACTGAAAATGCCGGGGTCGCCAGTTCAACCCTGGCTCTGCCCACCAGTTTTCCTCTCCCGCACTCGCTGCGGACGCGACTCGCCGAGGTGGCTGGAGTCGCGAGCGGTCGCCGGGCCGGCGTCCCCCACCACATCCGGGCCCGTCTCGTGCGATTTCCCACCGAAGTCACGGGGTTCGTTCCCCTGGCTTCGTGAGCAACCAACCCCATGACGACCTCTTCACGGCGGTCCTGCGCCACCCGGTGCACGCCGCGAGCTGGGTCCGGGGCCTGTTGCCGCCCGACGTCGCCGACGCGATCGACTGGCCGACCCTGCAGCCAGCGCCCGAACGGCTCCGCCGCAGCGTGCTGGCCCCCGGACTCGTCGACGCCCTGTTCGCCGTCCTCGCCGCGAACGAGGTGGACTGCGTACCGACCGAGCTGTGGCTGCTCTGCGAGCACAAGAGCTACGAAGACCCGGGCCTGCCGCTGCAGTTGCTGCGCTACGCCACGCTGCTGACCGCGCTCGCCCACGACGGCGCGGCGCGGCGGCCAGGGTTGTGCACACCGGTGCTGTGCGTCGTGCTGCACCACGGCGACCGCCCGTTCGCCTGGAACTCACCCCGGCACCCGCTCTTCCTGCTCGGGCCGTCGCTGCGGCCGATCGTCGACGACCTGACCGCGACCACCGAAGCCGAACTGCTCGCGCGGCCGGGCCTGACGCCGCAGCTGCGCCTGCTGCTGCTCTCGCTGCGCGCCCTGCGCCACTGCGATGCCGACGGCGCCATCGCCGCGTTGCATCGCTGGGCGCAGGTCCTGTGCGACGTCGACCGCAGCGAGCTGCCGATCCACGGCGACGACGCCGTGCAGTTGTTCGGCTGGTATCTTCTCCACGTCACCGAAGTCGATCCCGACCGGCTGCGCACGACGCTGGAGGTTCTCTTGCAACGACCTGAAACCCCGATCATGAGCACCGCCACCAAACTCCACGCCAAGGGCCGCGTCGCCGCCCTGCTGCGCCAGCTGCAGAAGCGATTCGGCCCACTTCCCAACGACGTCGAGCCGCGCCTCGCCGCCGCCACCAGCGAGCAGATCGACCACTACCTCGACCGCGTGCTCGACGCAGCATCCCTCGCCGAAGTGCTCGCCGACTGACCGCCGCTACCGCAGGCCGGAAGACCGTGCCGAGCCTCTGGTGCGGCCTCGGCTGTTGGCCATGGCAATGCCCCCGTAGCCACCGGGCACGAACTGCACCAAGCACTGCCACAGCGTCCCGGGCCTCCGGATGACCTGGGCATGAGCAACATCAAGACGCCGGTCGAGTCGTTCGAAGTGCTGGACCTCGAGGACAACTCCAAGATCCAGGTGCACGTCGAGTCGTGCACCGAGGTCGGCAACGCCGGCAAGCCCGGCCTGCAGGTCCTCTACATGGGCAACATCGTCTGCTTCGAACCGCTGATGGCGGCGAAGCTCGCCTACCAGGCGAAGAAGGCCGGCAAGAGCGAACACTTCCTCGAGGACCGCTCGTGGGCCGTGCACCAGGACCAGTTCGTCAAGCTGTTCCTCGTGCCGACGCCGAAGCCGCAGGTGCGGGTCGAAGTGAAGACGCGCTCGAAGACGAAGCCGGTCGTCAAGACCTACGACCTGCCGTTCGCGATCGACCTCGACTGAGCCAGGGCCGACCGGCCTCACCCCGCCGCGCGAGATCCGACCATGCCTGCCCCTGCCCCCGTCGTCGCCGCGATCCGCGGTTGGTTCGAAGCCCTGATCGCCGGCGATGCCCGCGGGCTCGCGCGGGTGGCGCTGCCGCACCCCGAACTGGCCGAACTCGCCCGCCATCGGCCCAGCGCCGAGGCCTCGGCACGGCTGCGCGCCGAGCTGGCGTCGCCGCAGATCCGCGTGCTCGAACTCGGCAACGAACGCTCGCTGGCGCAGGTCTACGTCGGCGGCACGGTGCAGCTGCTGCCGCTGCAGGGCGCGGGCAGCGACGTGAAGATCGACGCGCGCTACCTGCTCGCCGCGCGCCACGAGGACGACGCACCGCGCGCCGTCGCCCGCGCGTTCTACCGCGCCCTGCTGTTCCACGACCTCGCCACGTTGACCGAGCTGGCGTTCGATGCGCGCGGCGTCGAGGTGCTGGCCGCAGGCAGCGCGCCACCACCGGGCGAACACGGCCAACTCGAACTCGTCGTCGACGTGCTGGCGCTGGCCGAACTCGCCGTCGGCGAACCGTTCCCGACTCCGAGCGGCCTGCAGTTCGTGACGCCGCGCCACCAGGAGATGGGCATCCGCGTCTACCGCGGCCTCGTGCCCGACGGCGAACTGCCGTTCCTGCTGCGCCAACGCGACTCTGCCTGGAAGGTCATCCCGTTCCACTTCGTGCAGGCCGTCGTCGTCGCTCGCGGCGGCACCCTGCGCCCGGCCACCGGCAACGGCGGCACCGCCACGCAGACGCCATGAACAAGACCCGCACGTTCGCCTGCCAGGGCACCCTCGCGGAACTCGACTTCACCGTCGAAGTGCCCGCCGACTGGGCGCCGATCGACCTGCCGCGCGAGGACGTCGACTTCGACGACATCGGCAAGTTCGCGCCGCTGGCGATGCTGATGGCGCCGTACGCGGCGATCCTGTTCACCGTCGCCGCGCGCCCGGCCTACGCCAGCGGCACGTTGGCGCAGTGGCTGCAGTACGCGGCCTCCGCCCACGGCGTCGCCATCTCCGGATTCGAGGCGCAGCGACTCGGCGCGCTCGACGGCGTCGGCACCTGGGGCACGCAGACCGACGGCAACGCGGTGATGCGCGCGCGCATCGTCTTCGTCGAGGACGGCGAACGCCTGCTGCACGTCGTCTGCATGGCGCCCGAAGGCCTGTGGGACGCGGTGGCGCCGGCGTTCGCGCGGGCGCTGGCGACGTTCACGCTGCAGCAGCCGCGCGGGCGCACGATCGAACTGGCGCCACCGGACCTGCCGCTGTCGCCGTGCACGATGGCGGACGACGGCACCATGGCGACGGCGACCGCGGCGGTCGCGGACGCGGCTCCGCCCGACGTGCCGGCCGACACCGCGAGCGCAGCCACGCCGGTGCCGCCCGCGAGCGGCGACGACGACACCGAGCCGCCGTGCCTGGCCCAGCGCTGCGCGTTGGCGACGTCGATGGCGACCTTCGAGCCGGCGCACGAGATCAACACGCGCATGCGCAACCTCGGTGCTGGCACCGTGCCCGACGTGCAGCACTACCACGAACAGGAACTGTGGGCCGCGTTCGCTCCGCCGGCGATCGGCGGCACGTTGCGGGTGCCGTTCGGCTGGCACGTGCTCGACGACGAGACGCGCACGACGGTGTTCGACGGTGCCGGCGACGCGTCGGTGCAGCTCGAACGGCTCTGGCGCGAAGGCGCCAGCGACGACGAACTGTTCGCCGCGCGCCTGGCGCCGCTGCAGGAGCAGCAGCCGTCGCTGCGAGGCGAGCGCGTGACGATCGCCGACTCCCCGTGCCTCGTCGTGCACGGCGTGCAGAACGGCAGCAAGACGGTGACGAAGGCCTTCCTGCTGCGCGACGCCGGCCAAGGCCGCGTGCTGCAGCTCGCCGCGACCGCCGCACCGGAGCGCTTCGCCGTCGTGCGCGACCTGCTCGAGGTGCTGCTGACCGACCTGCAGCTCGCCGACGCCACCGGCTGAATCGCGACCGCGCCAACGCGCGCCACAGCCCTGCCGAACGCGCGCGTTGGATCGGCCGCGGCGCACCGCTACCCTCGCGCGATGGCCGCATCGTTCGAACTGTTCGCCGCCTGCCAACCGGGCCTCGAGCCGCTGCTCGTCGGCGAGTTGCAGGCGCTCGGCGTCACCGCCAAGGAGCTGCCCGGCGGCGCGTCGTTCCGCGGCGATGCGGCGCTGGTGCAACGCTGCGGCCTGTGGCTCGGCACCGCCAGCCACGTGCTGCTGCGGCTCGCCCAGTTCCCGTGCCGAGCCCTCGGCGAACTGCAGCGCAAGGCGAGCGACCTGCCGTGGCGCACGTGGCTGCGTCCGCAGGTGCCGATCGACGTGCGGGCGACGACCCGCGCCTCGCGCATCTACCACACCGGCGCCGCCGAGGAGCGCGTGCAGAACGCCATCGCCGCGGCCTTCGGCAGGCCGCTGCCGGCCGCCGGCAAGGACGACGAACTGGTCGCGCGCGTGCACGTGCGCCTGCGCGACGACGTCTGCACGCTGTCGCTCGACGCCAGCGGCACGCCGCTGCATCGCCGCGGCTACCGCCTCGACCTGCGCAAGGCGCCGCTGCGCGAAGACCTCGCCCACGCGCTGCTGCTCGCCGGTGGCTTCGCCGACGGCCAGGCGCTGCTCGATCCGTTCTGTGGCTCGGGCACGATCGCGATCGAAGCCGCCGCCCTCGCCGCCGGCCTCGCCCCGGGCCGCTTGCGGCCGCCGCCGCTGCAGCACCTGGCCCTGTTCGACGCCGAAGCGTGGGTCGCGAACGACGGCCGCAAGCCGCAGCGCACGCCGACGGCGCCGATCGCCGGCAGCGACCGCGACGAAGGTGCCATCGGCGCCGCCAAAGCCAATGCCGAACGCGCCGGCGTCGCCGCGTGGATCGACTTCCGGCATGCGGCGATCACCGCCCAGCCGTGGCTGCAGCCCGGGGCGGCGCCCGCGCAGGGTCTGCTCGCCACCAACCCGCCGTTCGGCGTGCGCGTCGGCAAAGGCCCCGAACTCGCCCCGCTCTACCAGACGCTCGGCCACCGGGCGAAAGGCCTCGGCGCCGGCTGGCGCCTTTCGCTGCTCGCGCACGACGTGCGGCTCGCGCGCCGCACCGGCCTTTCGCTGCAGGCGGCGTTCAGCAGCAAGCACGGCGGCTTGTCGGTGACGGCGCTGGTCGGCAGCCTGGGCTGAGGCCCGCGAGAAAGGCTGGATGCCAGCCCTGCGGGCCTTGCGGGCCCGTTCCGCCTCGCGACACTGGCAGGCCCTCTCCCGCCTGCCCTCCCACGAGCGATGCTGCGTTCCGTCCCGTCGTTCCTTCGTGCGCTGGCCTCGGCCGCGCTCCTGCTCGTCGCCGTCCAAGCCCAGGACGAAGGCAAGCTCCTCGCCGCCTTCGACAAGGCGTTCACACCGCCGCCGAAGGGCAAGGCGACGCTCGAAGAGAAGCGCGCGGCGTTGGCGGCACTGCGCGACCTCGACTCCGGCAAGGTCGCCGAGTCGCTGGTCGAAGGCTGGCTCGCCGCCGACGCCGAACTCGCCGAGATCGAAGGCAAGCGCGACAAGACGACGCAGCAGATCGAGAAGATGGTCGAGGGCCAGCCACCCGGCCAGGTCTCGCTGCCCTCGGACCAGCTGGCGGAGTACGAGCGTCTGCAGAAGGAGCTGCCGAAGCTGCGCGCGCAGGCCGATGGCGCGCGCGCGCTGGTCACCGAAGTCACCGCGCGCATCGGCACCTTGCAGCGGCGCGACAGCGTGCTCTGGCTGCTGCAGCGGGTCTGCGGCAACAAGAAGTACGCGGCCCCGGTGAAGGTCGCGGCCGGCAAGGCGATCGGCGCCGCCGCCGGACAGGTGATGGAGGAGCTGGCGGCAGCCTTGCCGAAGATGAAGGAGCCGACCGACCTGATCGTGCTGCTCGATGCGTTCGCCGCAGCCGGCAAGGCCGCGGCCCCGCACGCGACGCCGGTGCTGGCCCTGCTCGAGCACAAGGAGGAGGCGGTCGCCGAACGCGCCGCGCAGGCGCTGGCGAAGCTGGCGGTGCCCGCGGCGATCGCGCCGATGCTGAAGCTGCTCGAGCGCGCGACCGGCCAGAGCAAGGCGCGCGTCGTCGCTGCGCTCGAGATCCTCACCGGCCAGGGCTTCGGCACCAACCTCGCCGCGTGGCAGTCGTGGTGGCAGAAGGAAGGCGCCACCGTCGCCAAGGGTGGCCAGGAGCTCGGCGGCGGCACGCCGAGCAAGCGCTCGGTGCGCGACGACCTCTACTACTTCGGCATCCCGCAGGACACCAGCAAGTCGATCCTCTACGTCATCGACTGCTCGGGCTCGATGGAAGCGAAGGTGCAGCTGCAGACCACCGGCACCAGCGCCGGCGGCAAGGTGCCGGAGACGACGCGCCTCGAAGCCTGCAAGAAGGAACTGATCCGCGGCCTCGGCCAGCTGCGCCCCGACCAGAAGTTCGCGATCCTCTGGTACAACCAGGAGCCGCACTTCTGGGAACCGAAGATGCAGCTCGCCAGCAAGGAGACGGTCATGAAGGCGCAGGCCTTCGTGCAGACGCTGCGTTCGAGCGGCAGCACCAACATCCACGACAGCCTCGAGATGGGGTTCCGGCTGTCGGGCCGCGGCAGCAAGGACAAGTACTACGGCATGGAGATCGACACGGTCTTCCTGCTGACCGACGGCGCGCCGACGACGCCGGACGGCAAGCTCGACTCGACCGAGAAGATCCTCGCCAGCTGCCGCACGTGGAACCCGCTGAAGCGCGTGGTCATCCACTGCATCGCCATCGGCAAGGACCTGAACGTCGAGTTCCTGCGCCAGCTGGCCAGCGAGAACGGCGGCGACTTCAAGCAGTTCTGAAGCGAGCTGGCGCCGTGACCGCGGCGGCGACGCCGGGTACGGTGCGGCGATGGGATCGCCACACCGTTCGTCGTTCGTCGTGCCGCTGCTGTCGTCGCTGCTGCTGGCCCCGGCCACGGCCCAGCAACCGATCCAAGGCCTGACGCCGGCGGCGAAACAGGCGAGCCACCAGCGCATGGTGAAGGAGCTCGCGGCGATCGCCGAACGCGCGAAGACCGACCACAAGTACCACGGCGACCAGAACGCCAAGCGGCTGTGGGCCGAACTCGCCGCCCAGGGCGACAAGGCGCCGTGGAAGCTGCGACTCGACGCGTCGCTCGAACACCTGCGCCTCGGCGACACGCGCGTCGGCATCGCGATCCTCGAGCAAGGCCTCGCCGCCGTCGAGAAGCGCACGATCGACGGCGACATCGACGCCAAGAACGCGCTGCGCTTCTACCTCGGCATGGCGTGGTTGCGCCTCGCCGAGACCGACAACTGCTGCGCACGCAACACGCCGGAGAGCTGCATCCTGCCGCTGCAAGGTGGTGCCCTGCACACGGCGACCGAGGGCTCGACCAAGGCGATCCCCTACTTCCTGGCGGTGATGCAGGACACGCCGCCCGGCGACTACTGGCACCTCGGGGCGCGCTGGCTCGTCAACCTGGCGCACATGACGCTCGGCAGCTGGCCTGCGGGCGTGCCGGAAGCGCACCGCATCCCGGCGGCGGCGATGGCGTCGAAGACGGCGTTCCCGCGCCTGCCGAACATCGCCGACCAGCTCGGCCTCGACCTGTTCGGCATGCTCGGCGGCATCGTCGCCGACGACCTCGACGGCGACGACGACCTCGACCTGATGATCTCGCTGTGGAAGACCGACGGGCAGCTGCGCGTGTGGCGGAACGACGGCCAGGGCCACTACGTCGAGTACACGCAGCAGTCGGGCCTGCTCGGCATCACCAGCGGCATCAACATCTTCCAGGTCGACTACGACAACGACGGCGATCTCGACGTGTACGTGTGCCGCGGCGCGTGGCTCTACGACGGCGGCCGCCACCCGAACTCGCTGCTGCAGAACCAGGGCGACGGCACGTTCGTCGACGTGGCGTTCGCCGCCGGCCTGTGCGAAGTGAACTACCCGACGTCGACGTGCGACTGGTACGACGTCGACAACGACGGCGACCTCGACCTCTACGTCGGCAACGAGGCGTCGGCGAAGATCCAGGCGCCGTGCCAGCTGTTCCGCAACGAAGGCGACGGCACGTTCTTCGACATCGCCGAGCGCGCCGGCGTGCAGAACCTCGGCTACACGAAGGGCGTCACCTTCGGCGACTACGACGTGGACGGCTTCGTCGACCTCTACGTCAGCAACCTGCACGAGCCGAACCGCCTCTACCACAACGCCGGCAACGGCCGCTTCGTCGACGTCGCCGACAAGCAGGGCATGCAGCACCCGATCGAGAGCTTCGGCGCGTGGTTCTGGGACTACGACAACGACGGCCACCTCGACCTGTTCTGCGCCGCCTACAGCACCGGCATCGGCGACATGGCGGCGCACTGGCTCGGCCTGCCGCGGCCGCACCCGGAGTCGATGCGGCTGTGGCGCGGCGACGGCAAGGGCGGCTTCACCGACGTCACCAAGCAGGTCGGCCTCGACGTGCCCGTGCTGCCGATGGGCGCCAACTTCGGCGACCTCGACAACGACGGCTACCTCGACTTCTACCTCGGCACCGGCGACCCCTACTACTACAGCCTGATGCCGAACGTGCTGTTCCACAACGTGGGCGGCAAGGCGTTCGTCGACGTGACGATGGCGAGCGGCACCGGCCACCTGCAGAAGGGCCACGGCACCTGCTTCGCCGACCTCGACGACGACGGCGACCTCGACCTCTACACCATCCAGGGCGGCGCCTATCCGGGCGACGCTGCGCACAACGCGCTGTTCCTGAACCCCGGCTTCGGCAACCACTGGCTCGCCGTGCAGCTGGTCGGCACGCACAGCAACCGCTCGGCGATCGGCGCCCACATCGCGGCGGTGATCGAAGACGGCGGCACCGTTCGCACCGTGCACCGCGACGTCGGCAGCGGCGGGTGCTTCGGCGCCAACCCGCTGCGCCAGCACCTCGGGCTCGGCAAGGCGAGCGTGGTGAAGGAACTGACGATCACGTGGCCGCGCGATCGCAAGCAGGTCGTGCTGAAGGACGTGCCGATCGATCGCACGATCCGCATCGTCGAAGGCCAGGACGGGTTCGTCGAGCTGCCGCGCAAGCCGGTGGTGCTCGGCGGCAAGTAGGGCGGCTGCCGATCTTCCAGCGGTTCCGCAAGATCGGCAGCGCTTCCTACGGGAGCGCCGTGACGTTCAGCGCCGCACGGCGCGCTGGATCAGCACCGGATCGGACGACACGCTGCGGAACGTCGCCTCGTCGCCGTCGATCGCGACCTGCAGCGGGGCCGCGGCGAACGGGTCGGCGAGTGCGGGCAGTTCGTCGCCGAGCGTGAACGCGACGGCGAGGCGCAGCAGGCGCAGGCGCGCGAGCGCGGCGAAGCGACGCGGTTCGTCGCGATCCCAAAGCATGGGCATCCACCACAACGGTTCACCGGCGCAGCGCTCCATCGGCCCATCGAAGAACGCGTGCCACTGGCGCTCCCGAGCCGGCCAGTCGCTCGCGGGCGGAGACATCGCCGGCAGCGTCGCCAGCAGCATCTCGCACGTCGCCAGCGCCTCGGCCCGCACGTCGAAGCCGCGCCGCCAGGCACGCATGCGTTCGCCCAGGTCCGATGGATGAGAACGGCCCTTGTCGAGCCAGTAGCGCGCACTCCCGGCCAGCTGCCAGGCCACGTCGCAGTGGCGGGGCAGCTGCGCTTCGAGCCGTTCGAGTCCCGCGGCGAGCAGCCGCAGCGCCGCGGTGTCGAGGCCAGCGAGCGCGACCGGATTCCATCGATCCCAATGCGAGGTGAGATCGACGTTGGGCCAGCGCCGCAAGCCATCGCACGCCAGCCTCGCTTCGTCGAGCCACGCGCAAACGGCCGCTTCGCCATCACCTCGCTTCCGTGCCTCTTCGCCCGCGAATCGCAAGACGCCTTGCAGGGCGGCGGCATCGCCGGCGGCGATCTCGAGACCTGCCGCGTTCGCGTGGGTGGCGCGCCGCACCGACAGCAGCACCGGCTGCAGCTCGCGCAACACGGCAGCAGGATCGGCGCCGAGCCCTTGGATCGACAGCGCCAGGAAGTCGGCCACGACGTCGCGCCCCTTGTCGCAGCGCAGGAAGGCCGCCGCAGCCGCGTAGCCGAGTGCCGAACTCTCTGGAACCGCGTCGCCGAACAGCGGCGGCTGCGCCACCGGGGCGGCGGCGCGCAGCGTCTGCTCCGCGACGAACCGGCGGAGGCGCGCATCGTCGGTGCGCGGCGACAACCATGAGGCTCCGACCAGGAACAGCAACAGCGCCGTGGCGAGCAGCGACCAGACCACGGCAGGGCGACGACGCACGGCCGGAGGCACGCCCATCAGCGGGACTCCCGTGCACCCAAGCGGGTCGCGCCCCGCACGAGACCCGGCTGCGTCGACGGGCTGCGGAACGTCGCCGCGTCGCCGTTCGCCTCGACGACGAACGGCGTGAGCGTGAACGGGTCGAGCACCGCCGGCAAAGGCTCGCCGAGTCGCCACGCGAGGCACAGCCGCAGCAGGCGCAGCTGCGCCAGGTCGCGCCGGAACGCCAGTTCGTGCTGCCGTAGCCCATCGAGCGAGCGCGGCAGCGATGCCCCTGCGCCGGATCGCACCGCGCCCAGAAACCGCTGCCACTGCTGCTCGCGTGTCACCCAGTCGCAGTCCCCCTCGGCAAGCTCCGGAAGCGCCGCCAGCAGTTCGTCGGCCGCGACCAGTTCGCGTTCGCGCGTGTTGAAGCCGTGTCGCCAGGCCGCGAGCCGCCGGCGGACACTCGTCGTCGGCTGGCGCGTCAGCAGCTGCTGCACCCAGTTGGACAGCACCCACGGTGGATCCCAGGCGAGCACGGTCTTCGCATCGACATGTGCGAGCGCCGAGGCGAGCTGACGCACGGCGACCGCATCCAGGCACGTGACACGATCGTCCGACCAGAACGTCGCGGCTGGATGGAAGCCCGGATGCTTCGGGCGTTCGAGAAGCGACCGCATCACCAGCCAGAGCTCGACCTGCTCGCTCCAGGCGGCGCGATCCCCCGCTTCGAGGAAGGCGACCTGCAGCACCCGGGACCACACGCCATGATCGCGACCGGATCCACGCCCCCCTGCGGCACGCCGCAGAACCTGCACGATGGGATCGACACTGGTCCGCAGCGCCGCCCGCAGCCCTTGCGCGCTCGGCTCCTCCATCTCCGTGAGCAGTTCGTCCGCGTGTCGCAGGTTGCCGAAGAACACCGACGCCGCTGTGAGTCCGAGTTCCGTCGGCTCCTCGAACGCCGGGACGAGATCGCAGAACGGCCGCGGCACGTCGCGCTCCGCCGCCTTCTTCTGCGCCGCCGCAACGAACGCCTGCAACCGACCGAGGCGCGCGACCCGTTCGGGATCCGCGCCACCGCCATACACCGACGCAACGACGAGCCCGCCGAGCAGCAGCAGGGTCCCGACGATCCAGCGGCCGTGATCGAGCACGCGGCGCATGCCGGAGCATCCTCGACCACCGCAGCTTCGCTCAAGCCCCATGCCGGCGACGGCAGCAGTGGCCCGCCGACGGAATCCGGGCCGCGAGCTAGTTCACGAACACGATCCGCCCGCAGGGGATCCGCGCATGGTGCCGGGGTGGGTCGATGGCGATGCCGAAGACCAGATCGCGCGCGGCCCCCGTCGTGTGGACGACCGGTGACGCGACCGGGAACCACGTAGGATCCGGTCGCTGCCCATCGAGCAGCATCTCGGCGCGGGCGAGGCCGCCCTGCCCGGATGACGCGAACGTCACCCCGACGTAGGCGAGCTGTTCCTCCCCCGGCCGCACCGTGGCACGCAGCGACGTGGGCTCCTTCGCGCGCGCGAGGATGTGCGCATCGACCGAGGGGATCCCGAAATTCATCACGTCCTGCGCGGTGCCTGGGCTGGTCTCGCGCGGGAACAGGAACACGTCGAGCTGCGTGTCGTTCGCCGGCAGCAGCGGCACGGCCCCGCCCGGGAAGTCCATCGCCAGTTCGAACGGCGCGGCGCCGTCGTTGCGGACGTGGATGCGGAAGATGCGGTAGCCCAGCGCCCGGCCTGCGGCATCGGTGAGTTCACCGCCCCGCGGTCCATCGACCTGCACGACGACACGGCGCTCGCGACTCGCCAGCGATGGCTCGCGGGTCGCACAGCCAAGCGCCACGACGCCCACGAAGACGCTGCACGCTGGGTTCTTCATTCAGTCCCCCGCGGCCACCATCGACGGCGACAGGAAGTCCCAGCTCCGATCGGTGATCGCCGAGGCCGCACCGCCAACGCGCACCACGCGCTGCCGCAGACCGCCGTCGCGAACCTCGAGTTCGATCTGGAGCGCTCCCGCGCCCCGCGGTCCGTGGCACTGCAGATCGAGGCGCACCGCACCGCCTGGCGTCGCGGTGACAGCACCTTCGCCGACGGTGCCATCGGCCAGCAACAGCAGCGCCTGCACCAGAGCACCGCGCGGCGCGACATAGACGAACAGTTCCGCCTCCGGCTCGCCGCCTTCGCCCGCGCCGGTCGTCGTGCGCACGTGCACGATCTCGGCGAACGGCACCACGCGGAACCGCGTGGTACGCACGACCTCGTCCCCGCGCAGCGCCTGCCACCGCGGCCCGACCATCGGCGCGAACGCGCGCAGCGCCGGCGGCAGCGACGGGCTGCCGAGGACGATGGCTGGGTCACGCACCTCCTCACTGGCGACACGATGCGCACGCCAGTCGGTCATCGGCACCTGCGAGCGTGCATCGCCCTCGGCGAGCCGCAGGCGCGCGTCGTCCGCAGCTTCCCGCGTCCACTGCCAAACCAACGCGCGGTCCGCGGCGCCAGGCCCTGCGAGCACGGTCTCGGCCAGCACACCGTCGCCATCGCGCTGCACCGGCCCGTCGACGATGCGACCACCGCGCAAGAACGCACGCAGCCGCAGGCGCTGTTCGGTCGGATGCCAATAGAACACCCGCACGACCCCGCAGGTCCGTTCGCCGCTGGCATCCCCATAGCTGTCCACGCGGAGCGAGCTGCCCCCAGGCCCACGATGCCAGCACTCGGCTTGGCGCCGACCGCTGGGGAACGACGTCCACCACGTGCCACCGACCATCGGGGCGAGCGGCGCGATCGCGGCGAGCGCCGCGGCATCGGGCGCCGAGGCCGCGGGCAGAGGAACGTCGCGGTCGCGCGCGCTGGCGCCGCAGGCAGCGACGGCGACGACACAGGACACTCCGGACAGCAACGCGCGGGCGAAGGGACCCATGCGACGCATGGTGCCGGACTGCTGCGACGCGATGCGTAAGCGGGTCGTCAAGCTCGACGCAGTCCTCGCCGCGTGCCCACCGCCAGCGACCACCTGCACCTACTTGCCCGCGCGCGGCGCCACGCTGCGATCCGGCAAGGCGACGACCGGATCGGGCGTCGTCGCCAGCGTCGCCAAGCGCAGCAGCGCGAACGCTTCGCCGGCGGCCCCGAGCATCAGGTCGACGTTGTGCTGGTCCTTGCCGGCTTCGTGGCCGTTCGCGCCGTTCGCCCACTTCAGGCCGTCGCCGTCGACTTCGGCCTTCTGCAGCAGGTAGGCCGCAGCGCGCCGCGCGAACGCGCCGTACTGCGCATCGCCGGTGGCCCGCTGCAGGTCGCAGAAGAACTCGAGCGCGCCGGCGACGCCGCAGCAGTAGCTCGGCGGGAACGCGGGCGGGATCGCGGCATCGGCGGGACCGGCCTGGGCGATGACCCACTTCGCCGACGCGGTCGCGGCCGCGAGCCAGCGCGCGTCCTTCGTCGCCGCGTGCAGCAGCAGGAACAAGCGCGCCGTGCCGGGCGCCCCATGGCACCAGCCGCCGAGGCTGGTCGGCGACTTCGGCGCCACCGGGAAGCGCATCGCGCCGTCCTTGCTCACCGCCAGCGCCAGCACCCACTCGGCACCATCCTTCGCCGCTTGCACGCACGCGTCGTCCTGGCACTCGAGGCCGATGCGCAGCAACGCGTAGCCCACACCCGCGGTGCCGTGGCTGAAGCCCGTGTAGCTGGCATTGCGCGCGAGCTGCCAGCGCCAGCTGCGCTGTGCTGGCTTCGTGTCGTGCACGACGGACGCGGCGATCAGATGGCGACCCGCGGCCTTCGCGCCATCGCGGAAGCGCGTGGCGATGGCGGCGTCGTCGCACGCGGCGGCGAGATCGAGCAGGAACAGGGCCGTGCCCGCGGTGCCATAGATGATCTCGACCTGCTTGTCCCAGTGCAGCGCGTCGCCGTCCTTCACGGCGCGCGCGAGCAGGGAGTCGCCGACCTGGATCGCGGTGGCGAGCGCTGCGGCGTCGCCGCGCAGCTTGGCCCGGGCGAGGAACGCAGCACCCACGCCGGCATCGCCGACGTACAGCGCTGCGGCACCCTCGTTGCGTTCGGCGCCCGCCCACGTGATGCCGTGGGCGTCCTTGGTGGCGACGGCGAGCAAGCCGGCGGCCGCCTTGTCGGCGAGCGAACGGGCGCGCGCGTCGTCGAGGACCTTGGCGGCGTTCTCGAGGAACAGCAGCACGCCGGCCGTGCCGCCGTAGACGATCGCCGTCGGGTCCTCCGTTCCTTCGGCGCTGCCGGGGAACATCACCGCGTCCTTCGCACCCGCCACCGGCTTGGCCTGGCGTTCGATCCAGGCGACCGCCTTCTTGGTCGCGGCCAGCAGCGCCGCGTCGTCGGCGGCGGGAACCGGGGCAGGGCTTTGGGCGGCGACGAGGCCCGCGAGAACGAGAGAGAGAACGGGACCGTGTGGCTGCATGCGGAAGTCCTACGGGCGCCGCGCCCGGAAATCCGGACCAAACACGCGCTGGCAAGGACAAGATGCCCTCCGCTGGTCGTAGTCGCGCGGCCAGAGTCGCGCGGCCAGCCACGTCCACGCATCCGCTCGACCGCGGCGACGAACCGAGACCCATGCCAGAAGCCGCCGACGCGAACACGACCACGGCGGCCGCAGCCCCGCCCTCCCGCCGCACGGTCGTCGTCACCGGCGCCACCGGCTACATCGGCGGCCGCCTGGTACCGCGCCTGCTCGCCGCCGGCTGCCGCGTCGTCTGCCTCGTGCGCGAACCGCGCAAGCTCGATGCAAGGCCCTGGCGGCACCACCCCGAGGTCACCGTGCACAAGGTCGACCTGACCGACGCGCGCGCCGTGGCGACGGCGATGCAGGGTGCGGTGGCGGCGTTCTACCTCGTGCACTCGATGATCGCGCAGGGCCGCGACTACCGGCAGCAGGACCTGACGTTGGCGCGCGCGTTCGCCGAAGCTGCCAAAGCCGCCGGCGTCGGCCGCATCGTCTACCTCGGCGGGCTCGGCGAGATGGGCCGCGACCTCAGCGAGCACCTGACCTCGCGCCGCGAAGTCGAACACGCGCTGGCGGCGACCGGCGTGCCCCTGACGGTGTTCCGCGCCGCGATGATCATCGGCTCGGGCTCGGCGTCGTTCGAGATCCTGCGCTACCTCGTCGAGCACCTGCCGGCAATGGTGACGCCACGCTGGGTCACCACCGAGTCCCAACCGATCGCGGTGCGCAACGTGCTGCACTACCTCGTCGCCTGCCTCGACACGCCGGCGACGATCGGCGCCACCCTCGACATCGGCGGTCCCGAAGTGCTGTCGTATCGCGACCTGATGCGGCGGATGGCGGAAGCGCGCGGCCTACGCGCTCGCCTCGTCGTGCCGGTGCCGGTGCTGACGCCGCGGCTGAGTTCGTTGTGGATCCACCTGATCACGCCGGTGCCGCACACGATCGCGCGGCCGCTGGCCGAAGGCCTGCGCAACCGCACGGTCTGTCGCGACCGCCGCGCCGCCGAGCTGATGCCGCAACCGTTGCTGACGATGCGCGAAGCGATCCAGGCGGCACTCGGCAAACGCGCCGTCGACGAAGTGGAGACCGCGTGGACCGACGCGGGTGCGATGCCCGGCGACCCCGACTGGGCCGGTGGCACGACCTACGTCGACCACCGCGAAGTGCAGGTCGCAGCACCGACCGCGACGACCTACGCCACCGCGGCGGCGATCGGCGGCGACACCGGCTGGTACGGCGGCAACTGGCTGTGGCGGCTGCGCGGCGCCATGGACAAGCTGATCGGTGGCCCCGGCCTGCGCCGCGGTCGCCGCGACCAGCACGACCTGGTCGTCGGCGACGCACTCGACTTCTGGCGCGTGACCGACGTCGTGCCGGGCCGGCGCTTCGAACTGCGCGCCGAGATGAAGCTGCCCGGCATCGCCACGCTGACCATCACCGTCGATCCCGACGGCGCCGGCAGCAAGCTCGGGCTCACCGCTCGCTTCCAGCCGCGCGGGCTGCTCGGCATCCTCTACTGGTACTCCGTGCTGCCGCTGCACGGCCTGGTGTTCGCCGGCATGCTGCGCGGCCTGCAGAAGGCGGCGGAACGAGCCGCCGCGACGACGCCGGGCTTGCCCACCGCACCGCGCTGAACTCCCGCTGGTCGCGAGCGCGTGCGCAGGGCGCCAGCTACCGGGTGGCGCCGGGTCGACACAGCCGCCAGCATGCGCACATGGCTCGTCCTCGTCCGCGCCCGTTCGCCGTCCTCGCCACAGCCGCCACGTTCGCCGCGCAGCTCGCCGCCCAGCACGACACGGCGGCGGACCCGAGCACGCAGCCGATGTACGTGGCCCCGCGCAGCGACGAGGCGCAGAAGCAGATCGCCGGCTTCCAGCTGCCGCCGGGCTGGACCTGCACGCTCGCCGCCGCCGAACCGGACCTGTGCAACGTCGTCGCGTTCGCCTTCGACGGCGTGGGCACGTGCTACGTCGCCGAGACGTTCCGCATCAACGACGGCGTGCCGGACACGCGCAACTTCATGCAGTGGAAGGACGAGGACCTCGCGTGCCTCACCGTCGCCGACCGCGTGCGCAAGTACGAGAAGCACGTCGCCGGCAAGCTCGCCCACTACGCGCGCCACAGCGAACGCGTGCGCCGCCTCGTCGACCGCGACGGCGACGGCGTCTACGACAGCGCGACGGTGTTCGCCGACGGCTTCGCCGAGCTCGCCGACGGCGTCGCGTCCGGTGTGCTGCCGGTCGGCGGCGACGTGTGGTTCACCAACATCCCGAAGCTGTGGCGCCTGCGCGACAGCAACGGCGACGGCGTCGCCGACGAACGCACCGCCGTGCACGACGGCTACGGCGTGCACAGTTCGCTGATCGGCCACGACCTGCACGGCCTGATCGTCGGCCCCGACCGCCGCCTCTACTTCTCGATCGGCGACCGCGGGTTCCACATCCAACAGGGCGACCGCACGCTGGCGTATCCGCACGAAGGTGCGGTGCTGCGCTGCGAACTCGACGGCAGCCACCTCGAGGTCGTGCACCGCGGCCTGCGCAACCCGCAGGAGCTCGCGTTCGACGACTCCGGCGACCTGTTCACCGGCGACAACAACAGCGACGGCGGCGACAAGGCGCGCCTCGTGCAGATCCTGCCCGGCGCCGACAGCGGTTGGCGCATCGGCTACCAGTGGCTGTCCGACCGCGGCACGTGGAACCGCGACCGCCTGTGGGAACCGCGCCATCCCGGCCAGCCGACGTGGATCGTGCCGCCGATCGCCAACTTCGCCGACGGCCCGTCGGGCTTCGTCTACGACGTCGGTTCGCTGCCCGAACGCTTCCGCGGCTGCTTCCTGCTGTGCGACTTCCGCGGCGGCGCCAGCTACAGCGGCGTGCACGCGCTGCGCCTGCTGCCGAGCGGTGCGGGTCACGTGCTGGCCAGCAGCGAGCGCCTGCTGTGGAACGCGCTCGTCACCGACGTCGACTTCGCACCGGATGGTTCGGTCTGCGTGCTCGACTGGGTGTCGGGCTGGAACAAGACCGGCAAGGGCCGCATCTACCGACTGCGCCACGGCGGGCTGCAATCCAGTGCGCAGAACCACGGCGCGCCGACGAACGACGCCGCCGCGTGGCTCGCGCGCGATCTGGTGAAGGAGAGCGTCGACACGCTGCGCACGCTGCTCGCGCACCCGGATCGCCGCGTGCGCCAGGAGGCGCAGTTCGCGCTCGTCGACCAGGCGGCGAAGGACCCCGTCGTCGTCGCGATGTTGGACACGCTCGCCGCCGACCGCGACCAGCCGCGCGCGCGACGCCACGCGATCCAGGCCCTCGGCATCCTCGGCCGCCGCGACGTCGCCGCCGGCAAGTCGCTGCCGAAGCTGCTCGACGACGGTGACGCCGAGGTGCGCGCGCTGACCTGCCGCGTGCTCGGCGACGTGCACGTCGACAAGGGCAAGGCCCGCCTGATCGAACGCCTGAAGGACGGCCACCCGCGCGTCGTGCGCGAGGCCGCGCTGGCGATCGCGCGCTACGGCGACGAGAAGCCGGCCGCCGCCGCCGACCTGCTCGAGGTGGCGCGCCAGAACGACGACCACGACGCCGTGCTGCGCCACGCGGTGGTGTTCGCGCTGGCGACGCCCGGCGCGCGCGACGCGCTGGTCGCGGGCCTCGGCGATGCCTCGGTCGCCGTGCGCCGCGCCTGCCTGCTGGCGCTCGCCCGCCTCGGCGACGGCGAGATCGGCAAGCTGCTCGCCGACCCCGACGCCGGCCTGCGCCGCGACGCCGCGCACGTGATCTACGAGTTCCCGGTGCCGGCGGCGATGCAGGCGCTGGCGCGGCTCTGCTACGACGACGTCTCCGACGGCGAAGCGATCGATTGGCGTGCGATCAACGCCTGCCGCATGCTCGGCCAGACCGAACACGGCGAAGCGCTCGTGCACACGGCGACGCGCCGCGACCAGCCGATCGCCACGCGCCTCGAAGCGCTGGCGGTGCTCGGCGAATGGATGGCGCCGCACGGCCAGTGCCGGGTGACCGGCAACTGGCGTCCGGCGGTGCACGAGAACCCGCACGTCGTCGCCCAGAACTACCTGAGCGCATTGCCGGACCTGCTCGCCGACGGCCCGGTCGCCGGCGCCGCCGCTCGCGCCGCGGCGCAGCTCGGCCTGAAGCAGGCGGGGCCGCAGCTCGCCAGCCTGCTCGGTTCGACGCAGTCGCCGCCCGACGCGCGGCTCGACGCGCTCGAAGCGTTGGCGAAGCTCGACGCACCCGAACTGGTGCCAGCACTCGCCGCGATCGACGGCAAGGCGCCGACCAAGCTGCGCCAGCGCGCAGTGTCGCTGCTGAGCAAGGCCGCACCCGAGCACGCCGTGCCGCTGCTGGGCTCGCTGCTGCAGAACGCCAACGTCGGCGAGAAGCAGGCGGCGCTGCAGGCACTCGGCGATCTGCGCCACCCGGCCGCGGTCGCGGTGCTGCAGCAGTGCTTCGACCGCCTCGACAAGGGCGAGTTCGGCGCCGTGCTGCACCTCGACCTGTTCGAAGCCGCGGCCAAGCACGACGACACGGCGCTACGCGCGCGCCTGGCGAAGCGCGAACAGCAGGACGGCCAGAGCGGCCCGCTCGGCGCCTGGCTGGCCTGCCGCGAAGGCGGCGACAGCAAGGCCGGCCGCGCCGTGTTCCACGACCTCGAAGCGACGCGCTGCACGCGCTGCCACAGCCTCGGCGGCACCGGCGGCAACGCCGGTCCCATGCTCGACGGCATCGGCAAGAAGCTGACGCGCGATCAGCTGCTGGAAGCGCTGATCACGCCGAGTGCGCGCATCGCCGAAGGCTTCGGCACGGTGACGCTGGAGACCAAGGACGGCGACACGTTCGTCGGCGTCGTCACCAAGGAGCAGGACGGCAAGGTGACGATCGTCTCGGCGAGCGGCGAGAGCAACGACGTGCCGAGCGCCGACATTGTGAAGCGCACGCCGATGGCCGCGAGCGCGATGCCGCCGATGGGCGGTGCCTTGAACCGCCGTCAGATCCGCGACCTGATCGAGTTCCTCAGCAAGCAGCAGAAAGGCTGAGCTCCGGGGGCGCGGGGCTACGGCGGCGACGAGCCTTCAGGGCGTCGCGCGCCCCTGGACCTTGGCCAACGCGTCCGCGAACGAGAACACCAACTCACAGCCGACCTCGCGCAGCTTCCGCCGCACGGCCGGCTGGCCGAAGTCCTTGCTGTTCTTCGTTGCGAACACAGCTTCGCACACTCGAGAGCCGGCATCCTGCACGACGCTCGCCAAGACCATCGCATCGGGCAGCAACAGCCCCTCGGACGACATGGCGGCGGTGATCGCCGAGCCATCGAGTGCCGCCCAGCGCCCAACGAGCGACAAGCGCCGCAGCAGTTCATCTTCGCGCTTCCGGATCGAACCCGTGGCAGCGACGAAAACGCCTCGCATCTCGGAGGCCGCGCGCGCCACGGACTGCGAGCGCGCCAACTGGACCAGCTCGCGATCCACCCGGTCGAGCAGGTCGCGTTGCTCCCGGTCGCGGCGGTGGATCGTCTGCCGTGCCTCGAGAGCGCAGACGGCCGGAACCACCAGCTCCACAGCCGCCGAGCCAGCCAGCTCGAGCAGTCGCTCGGCGTGCGTCACCTCTTCCTGCTCGAGCACGACCTCCAGCAGGAAGTTGGTCTCGACATAGACCCTCAAGCCGCGGTCTCGGCGAGGATGCGACGTCCCTTCACGATCTCGAGGATCGACTGCAACTCTGGCCCGTTCGATCCGCGATCGACGCCCGAAGCCAAATCGCGCAGCCACCACTGCACGACGTCGGCAAAGACCGCCGGATCCACGGCTCCGACCTGGCCGATGCCGACTCTCTGGAAGTAGGGAGCGAACGCAGGCTGCGCCTCGATCACCTGAGGTGGAGCCTCTCCCGCTTCGGAACCACGCCACAGGTAGAGCCGGTTCGGCGTGGCAACGAGCAACCCACAACCCAGATCGGCAGACCTCGACAGGATGACCCGCCGCAACTCCATCGCCCACAAGACATCCGTGCCGCGCAGGGCCTTGGTCTCGACCGCCAGCAGCGGCGCCGATCGCTCGTCCACCACGAGAAAGTCGAAGGGGAATGCCATGGGCGGGCACCATAACCACGCAAGCCCGTTTGCCCAGGCGCCTCAGCCGATCAGTTCGCGACGCACGACGCCGTGCACGTCGGTCAACCGGAACGCGCGGCCCTGGAACTTGTGCGTCAGCCGTTCGTGGTCGACGCCGAGCAGGTGCAGCATCGTCGCCTGCAGGTCGGGCAGCGGGACCGGGCACGGGCCGGCTGCTCGACGGCATTGGCAGGAAGCTGACGCGCGACCAGCTGTTTGACGCGCTGATCACGCCGAGTGCGAGCATCGCCGAGGGCTTCGGCACGCTCGCCGCATCATCGCGACTTCTCCGGCAACAGGATCTCACGCTCCTGGATTGTCTGAGGCCCCAGGGAGTAGTCGACGGGAACCTCACCCTCCCAGCTGCCCCAACCTTCAGCGCGCAGTGTGTACTTCAGCACAGGACCTTGCACCCACGACACGACTCTGGGATCTCCGGAGAGCAACCTGCGCTTCACAACTCCGCGGGCATCGCTGTACTCGATCGAGGCGCGCGGGAACTGGGCATTGCCCGCAACCCGCAGCGAGAGCGCGACTCTTCTCATCGGCCGATCGAGTTGCAGAGGCAGCTCGACGCTGCCCCCGGGGGAGACGAGCACCTGAGGCGCATCCTCACCGGGAACTCCCCGGCTCAGGCCATGGATCCCGAGCCCCAGCCCTTCGTGTCCCAGCAACACCCGCAGGCGGCCCGCAGGCACCTCACCACCGCCTGCCGGATCATGCTCGAACGACACGCCTCCCTCCGGAGTCTCCGCCAGGAGCCGGAGGTCGCCTTCGAACAGCGGATACTCCGCACCATCGGGGTCCGTCAGCCGGATCATCAGAAGACCCGTCCTGCGCTCCTGGCCACCCGCCATCGACAGAGTGGCGGCCTCGCGAACCTCGTCGAATGGACGCATGGCCAACCGGAAACTCGTCCATCCTGAGAACCGGCCGAAGCAGCGCACCACGGCAACTGCATCACCCCCTTTCCCGTCGCCGACCTCACAAACCAGCTGGGCACCCGGCAGTCGCTTGCCCAGGTCGTAGCTTGCGGCGTTCCTCGCTCGCCCCGTCGCCGCATCTCCAGCGAAGCGACCGCCAAACTCACAGTAGGCGACCACTGCAACCGCCTCGTCGCCAACCAACCGGAACGCCGCCGCCAGTGGCTTCGAAACCGCGACACGCACGCCGGAGGCCGGACTCTCGACGCGGATGATGTCCCGCAGGTTGTCGACGATGAAGGCGCCACCGTCCGCGTTGTAGACGGGGTGCACCCCACCACGCTTGGCTCGGACGCGGATCAACCCGTCATCCCCCGACCTTGCTCCGGCGACCAGGACTCCCGCTGCACTGGCATGGAAGCCACCATCCGAAGCTCTCGCCACGTCCGACCTGGCCACTGGACCGCTGCCGATCGAAATCGCGAACCCCTTGACCGGCGCGCCCTGGGCATCGCAAACGAAGAACTCGACGACGGACTCTTCCTCCAGCACGACTTGGATCGTGTCGCCCTGCACGTCCGTGACCACTGCGGGAACGAAGCCAGGAGCGACGACGCACACGCCATCCAGCTGCGAACCAGCCTCGAGGCGCAAGTTCGCAACCCCATCGCTTCCCGTTCTGGCGACCGGCTGGAGGCCATCGACCTTCTGCAGACCATCGCCGTCACTCGACGCACGCGCCCTGGAGAGGATCGAAACGCTCGCGTCGTTCACCGGCACTCTCGCGACGCTGGTGACGGACACCCTGACCACCCGTTCGGTAACCGTTGCGACCGCATCGGTGCGACTCGGATCTCCCGGGACCACCAGCTCGGCGGTCGCCTGTCGCACGATCTTTCCGCGCTCACCGGGAGGCGCTGCAGGCGTTTCGTGGCTGGTCTGATGCGACAGCTCGCCCGACACGTGCCACAGCCACAGGCCGAGCAGGAAGAGTGTGGCAGCCCCCAATGCCAATCGACGAACGGTCATGCACGATCCTCTCCGCGCAGTTGTAGCTCCCAAGCTGGCGAGCGCCGCAGCATCGCCGAACGCAAGGAGCCAGGAGCGAGCAGACGATACAGACCAGAGGGCAAACCTCGCGCCTCAGCCGAGCAGTTCGCGACGCACGACTCCGTGCACGTCGGTCAGCCGGAACGCGCGGCCCTGGAACTTGTGCGTCAGCCGTTCGTGGTCGACGCCGAGCAGGTGCAGGATCGTCGCCTGCAGGTCGTGCACGTGGATCGGCGTGTCGACCGCGCGATGGCCGAACTCGTCGGTGGCGCCGACGATCGCGCCGCGCTTGGTGCCGCCGCCGGCGAGCAGCAGCGAGAAGCAGTGCGGGTTGTGGTCGCGGCCGAGGAACTTGCTGCCGTCGCGCTCTTCGTTCATCGGCGTGCGCCCGAACTCGCCGCCGAACACGACCAGCGTCTCGTCGAGCAGGCCGCGCCGCCGCAGGTCGACGAGCAGCGCCGCCAGCGCGCGATCGACCTGCGCCGCCTTCGCCGGGAACTGCGTCATCAGGTCGTCGCCGGGGCTGGTGCCGTGGATGTCCCAGCCGGCGTCGAACAGCTGCACGAAGCGCACGCCGCGTTCGACCAGGCGGCGCGCCAACAGGCAGTTGTTGGCGAACGACGCTTCGCCCGGCACGGCGCCGTAGAGCGCGCGCACCGACTCCGGTTCGCTGGCGAGGTCGACGGCCTCGGGCACCGAGACCTGCATGCGGAACGCCAGCTCGAACTGCGCGATGCGCGTCGCCGTCTCCGGGTCGCCGTGCTCGGCGGCGGCGAGCGCGTTCAGGTCGTTCGTCGCGCGCAGCGTGCGTTCGCGGCGCGCGCGGTCGAAGCCGGGCACGTCCTGCAGGTAGAGCACCGGATCGCCGGCGGCGCGGAACTCGACGCCCTGGTGCACCGACGGCAGGAAGCCGGAGCTCCACAGCGCCTTGCCGGCACTCGGCAGCGAGCCGCCGCTGAGCATGACGACGAACGCCGGCAGGTCGCGGTTGTCGCTGCCGAGCCCGTAACCGACCCACGCACCAAGCGACGGCCGCCCGGGCCGCGGCGCGCCGGCGAACAGCAGGTGCTCGGCGGGCGCATGGTTGAACTGGTCGGTGACCATCGAGCGCACCAGCGTGGTGTCGCCGAGCTGCTGGGCAAGATGCGGGAACAGCTCGCAGACTTCGCTGCCGTTCGCCGCGCGGATCCAGCCGTGCGGGTGGCCGAGCAGGCGCGGATGGCCCTTGATGAACGCGAAGCGCTCCTTCTGCAGGAAGCTGTCGGGGCACTTCTGGCCGTGCAGGCGATCGAGCAGCGGCTTGCGATCGAACATGTCGAGCGTCGGTGGCGCGCCCTCCATGTGCAGGTAGATGACGTTCTTCGCGCGCGGCGCGTGGTGCAGGCCGCCGGCAAGCACGCCGTCGCCGCGGGTGCGTTCGCGAGCGGTCAGCTGCTGCAGCGCGATCGCGCCGAGCGACACGCCGGAGCCGGCGAGGAAGCGGCGGCGGCAGAGGCGGGCGAAGGCGTCGTGCAGGCCGCGGGCGTTCATGGCGTTCATGGCGTCAGCGTTTGGTGACGAACTCGTCGAGCGACAGCACGACGCCGGCGAGCAGCGACCAGACGAACGCGTCGTCGTCGCCGCCGCGCCCACCACCGACACTCGCTTCCACGGCGGTGGCCGCGCGCGCCCGTTCGTCGGCGAGCAGCTGCAGCAAGCGCGTGGACTCGGCGGCGCTCGGCGCACGCAGCAGGCAGCGCCGCCACAACGCAGCCACGCGCGCCGCATCGTCGGCCTGTGGCAGTTCGCGCAGCACGTCGGCCGCCAGCGCCACCGCGGCTTCGCGGAAGCACGGCTCGTTCCACAGCACCAGCGCCTGCAGCGGCGTGTTCGTGCGCTGCCGCCGCAGCACGCAGGCTTCGCGGCTCATCGCGTCGAACACCAGCATCGCCGGGTGCGGGCTGGTGCGCCGCCAGAGCGTGTAGAGCGCGCGCCGGTAGCGGTCGGGCCCGCTGGCCTCGCGCCAGCGCTCGCCGCTGTAGATCTGCAGCCACACGCCGTCGGGCTGCGGCGGCATCACGCTCGGCCCGCCGATCGTCGGCGTCAGCAGGCCGGCAACCGCCAGCGCCTGGTCGCGCAGCGTCTCCGCCGACAGCCGCACGGCCGGCCCGCGCGCGAGCCATCGGTTGGTCGGGTCGAGTTCGCGCGCGCGTTCGTCGATCGCCGACGACTGGCCGTAGGTCGCCGACAGCACGAGCGTGCGCAGCAGCTGGCGCAGCGACCAACCCCCGTCGGCGAACTCGCGCGCCAGCCAATCGAGCAGCTCGGGATGCGACGGCAGGTCGCCCTGCGTGCCGAAGTCCTCGAGCGTCGAGACCAGGCCCTGGCCGAACAGCTCGGCGAACAAGCGGTTCGCCAGCACGCGCGCCGTCAGCGGATTGTCGGGCGCCATCAGCCAGCGCGCGAACGCGAGGCGATCGGCGGCGACGCCCGCCGGCAGCGGCGGGAACACGGCCGGCACGCCCGGCGTCACCACGTCGCCCTGGTCGAGGAAGCTGCCGCGGCGGTGGATGCGCGTCGTGCGTCGACGATCCGCTGGCAGCTCGCGCAGCACCGGCACCGCCGGGCCCTGCTGTGCGTCGAACTCGGCCTCGAGCATGCGCACGCGCTGCGCCGCCTGCGCCTGGGCTGGATCGGCGACCAGTTCGCAGCAGAAGCCGCCGGGGCCGTTGCCGTTGCCGACCTTCAGCAGCAGCTCGTTGCGACCTTCCCGCAGCGGCAGCTCGAGCTGCTCCTGCCCCGGCTGCGCCCCGCGCGACACGAAGCGACGCAGCACCTCGGCGCCGTTCCACCACACCACCAACGCGTCGTCGCTGCCGAGTTGCACCTGCAGCGTGCCGGCGGTCGCCGCTTCGATCGTGCGGTGCAGGTAGAACGCGCTGCGGTCGCCGGACCACTGGTGCACGACGCCGTCGGTGTACTCCGGATGCGGCTGCCAGCGCTGCCCGTCCTGTTCGGCGTCGAGCTGCACGCCGTCGCGCTCCGGGGCCCACCGTTCGTCGTGCACGTGGCGCAGGTCGCGCCCCGCGATCGGCCCGAGGCGCTGCCAGGTCGACACCGCGAGCTGCGGTGCCGCCGCGGTCGCCGCGGCCAGCGCCGCCCGCGCGTCGGCGAGTTCGAGCTCGAGCACCTTCGCGCGCGCCTGCTGCGTCGCCGTCGGCACCCGCAGCACCGGCGCGTCGTCCGGCTGGTCGTGGTCCTCGGTCTGGTCGAAGAACGCGAACAGCTGGAAGAACTCGCGCTGCGCGAACGGGTCGTACTTGTGGTCGTGGCACTGCGCGCAACCGAGCGTGCTGCCCATCCACACCGACATCGTGGTGTCGACGCGATCGACGACGGCCGCCACGCGGAACTCTTCGTCGTCGGTACCGCCCTCGGTGTTCGTCATCGTCTGGCGATGGAACGCGGTCGCGAGCCGCGTCTCGTCGTTCGCGTCCGGCAGCAGATCGCCGGCGAGTTGTTCGATGGTGAAGCGATCGAACGGCAGGTCGCGCGCGAACGCACCGAGCACCCAGTCGCGGTAGCGCCACATCGTCGGCCGCAGCGCATCCTTCTCGTAGCCCTGGCTGTCGGCGTAGCGCGCGAGGTCGAGCCACCACTGCGTCCAGCGCTCGGCGTAGCCGGGCGACTGCAGCAGGCGATCGACGGCGCGTTCGCGGGCTGCGGCCACGTCGCGCGCGCACTCGGCCTCGAACGCCGCGACCTCCGCCACCGTCGGCGGCAAGCCGGTCAGGTCGAGCGCCGCGCGCCGCAGCCAGGTGGCCGGCGCCGCCGGGGCCGCGGGCGACAGGCCGTGCGCACGCATCGCGACCGCGGCGAACGCATCGAGCGGCGAGAGCACGAACGCTTCGTCGGCGGCGGCCACCGCCGGCACCGCGGGCCGCACGATCGGTCGGTAGGCCCAGTGCGACGACTGCGCCGCGGCGCCACCGGACAGGCAGCACACGGCGGCGACGACCGCGGCGACGAAGGGCGCTGACGGCATGCGAGAGGGCGGACGGGGCCGCCGCATCATGGCCGCACCCTCCGCGCCGGCAAGGGGCGTGGCGCGCCCCAGGTTGCCGCCGCCGCCCCTCTGTGGGACGCTGCGGCACCGAAGCGGAGTCCCATGCCAACCATCGTCCCCATGCTGCGTCGCGCGTTCCCTGCCCTCGCCGGCCTCTGCCTTCTCCTCGCCCCGGCGGCGGCGCAGGCAACGTGGTCGCAGCAGGCGGTCGCCACCGCCACCGTCGGCGAAGCCTGCGCCGGTCCGCTGCAGCAGATCTGGTTCACCGGCACCAGCAACGGCAGCTTCGGCACCGCGGCGTGGAACGGGACGGCATGGATCCCGCACCCGGCCGCCGGGCCGTCGCCACGCAGTGGCCACGCGATGGCGTTCGATCCGGTGCGCCAGCGCATCGTGCTGTTCGGCGGCCGCAATGCTGCACAGACCGCGGTCCTCGCCGACCTCTGGGAGTTCGATGGCACCGTGTGGCAACAGCGCACGCCGGTGGGCCCGGCACCCGCGGCCCGCTTCGCCCACGCGATGACCTGGGACGCCGGTCGCAATCGCATCGTGCTCGGCTTCGGCACCAGCGCGACGAGCCTGTTCGGCGGCAGCTTCGCCGACCTGTGGGAGTGGGACGGCACGGCCTGGAGCCAGCGCATCGCCGGCGGCCCGCCGCGGACCAGCCCGATGCTCGGCCACGACCCGGTGCGCGGCGAACTCGTGCTGTTCGGCGGGCACCAAGCCGCGTCGTTCCCGTCGCCGGTGCCGGCCGTCTCGCCGGCCGAGACCTACACCCTGGGCGCAAGTGCCTCGGCCTGGGTGCTGCGCAACAACAGCGGCCCCACGCGCAGTGCCGGAGCGACCGCATTCGACTCCGTGCGCGGCGTGTTGGTGACGGTCGGCGGTTCCAACCTCACCATCGGCGGCCCTGACCCTTACACGGAAGCGGGATTCCTGGGTGAAGCCAGCGTGCAGGAGTGGAACGGCACCAGCTGGGCCACGGCCAGCCCACTGCCCGACACACGCAACCACCCGGCGATGGCGTTCGTCGCCAGTTCCGGTCGCATGCTGGTCGTCGGTGGTGCCAATGCCTTCGAGTTGCTCGACACGACCGTGCAGCAGACGGCATTCGGCTGGGCGGCGACTTCGGCCCCGGCCCCCGAGAAGCTGCACGCGATGGCGCACGATCCGGTGCGCGGGCGCACGGTCGCCGTCGAGGCCTTGCTGTTCGAGTCGAAGACCTGGGAGTGGGACGGCCTGCGCTGGCGGCTCGCGGCCAACGCTGCGGCCACCCCGCTCGCGCGCGCGCCACGCCTGGCGTTCGACCCGGTGCGGCAGGAAGTGCTGATGATGACCGGTAGCGACCCCGGCGTCGGCGATACCTACGGCAACAACCTGTGGTCGTGGAACGGCACGCAGTGGGCGTTGCTGACGACGCCGGTGCGACCGTCGCTGCGCCGCGAGGTGTTGATGACGACCGATACGCAGCGCAACGTCGTCGTGCTCTACGGCGGCCTCGGCCCGGGTGCGTTCGGCGGCGCCGTGCCGCTCGGCGACCACTGGGAATGGAACGGCACCGCGTGGACGCAGATCGCCACGACGGCAGCCCCGGGTCTGCGCGCCGGTTCGTCGATGGCGTTCGATGCACGCCGTGGCCGGGTCGTGCTGTACGGATACGGCTACTGGCCCTACCAGACGGACACCTGGGAGTACGACGGCGCGCAGTGGACGCAGACGGCCTCGGCTCCTGCGGCGGCGGCGATGCTGCTGCCGACGATGGCCTACGACGCCGCGCGCGAACGGGTCGTCGTCGCCGGCACGCTGGTCGCGGGCGGCACGGCCACCTACGAGTACGACGGCCTCGGCTGGCAGCAGCGGCCCGGCAGCACACCGACCGGCGTGAACGCCATGGTCTACGAGCCGAACGGAGCCTACGTGCACACCCTGACCGGCTTCGCGCAGTGGCGCTACGCGACGCCGTTCCCGGCCAGCACCACCGCCTTCGGCGTCGGCTGCGCCGGCACCGCCGGCACGCCGGTGCTGGCGAGCGCAGACCGCCCCTGGCTCGGCGACACCGTCGACGGCACTCTGGCGCCGCTGCCGACGACCGGCATCGGCATCCTGACGCTGGGCTTCTCGGACACGTCGGCCGGCGGCGCGCCGCTGCCGCTGCCGCTGGCGGGCCTCGGCGCACCCGGCTGCACGCTGCTGTCCGATCCTGCGGTCGTGGTCGCCCTGCTGCCCGGTGTCGCCAGCGCTCCGTGGTCGCTGCCGCTGCCGCCGACGCCGGCGTTCGCCGGTTTGCCGCTGTTCGCCCAGGGCCTGGCCCTCGATGGCGGCGCCAACCCGCTGGGCCTCGTGACCGCCAACGCACTGCGCTTCGTCACCGGCCTGCGCTGAACGGCGTGCGCTGGCCGTGCCGCGCGGCGCGCGTTCGTCAGCCGACGAACAGCACCGCGCCCGCCAGGCCGATCGCACCGCCGACGCCGAGCACCAGCCCGGTCTGCTTGCTCTCGGCGAAGAACTTCGCCAGCGGCAACCACAGCGGCAGCGGCACCGCGAGCGCCAGCAGGAAGCCGACCGAGCGCAGGTCGCGCGCGCCGTGGCCGCACCACAAGAGCCCCGCGTGCGCGATCGTGATGCACAGCGCCGCTCCGGTGCCGCAGACGAACGGCCGCCGCCACAGCGTCGTCGCCACAGCGAACAGCAGCGCCACCGCGCCGACGCCGCTGATCTCCCACGCCAGTCCAGCCCCGTGCCGGCGCAGCAGCCAGGCATCGGCGCCGAGCGCCAGCATGCCGACCAGCGGCACCGCCATGCCGGGCACCGCGCGGCCGGCACCACGCAGCACGTACCAGAGCGCGAACACCGCGGCCCAGCCGGCGGCGAGCCAGACGACGCACCATTCGAACGAGCTGCTGGCGCGCAACGGCGCCGAGAGGAACCACGGCACGAAGGCGACGAGCGCCACTTCGAGCGGCGCCGCGAGCCACTTCGGCAGCCACTTCAGGTCGTAGAGCGTGCCGAGCGCACCGGCGGCGGCGAGGCACCACCACAACCACGGCTGCGGATGGCCGCGCCAGCCGTCGAGGTCCCACGGCCAGCCCGGCCAGTCGATGGCCATGCCGAACGGCACGCAGACGGCCGTTGCCAAGGCGATCGCGAGGCAGCGCGAGCCACCGACGCCGACGCCCAGCAGCATCGCCGCGATCGCCGGCAGCACGCCGAACAACACCCAACGCAGCAGGTCCACCGCGGCACTCTACGTTTCGCCGCGGCAGGTGCGAACGGTAGTGTGCGCGCGCCGATGAGCCTGCACCGCATCACCACCCTGCAACGCCAACTGCACGAATGGGCGGAGCGCGACGGCAACCGCCGGTTCCTGCACCACGACCAGGAGCGGCAACTGCGCGATGCACTCGGCTCGCCGACGAAGCGCACGCAGGTGCACGTCGCCGCGTGGATGCTCGGCACCTGGCACCTGGGCCACGGCCTCGTGCAGGTGCACGCCGGCGACGTCGACGGCTTCGACGAAGCGCGCCTCGGCCAGGGCCTGCGCCGCTGTGCCCTGCTGCTGCGCGCGCGGCACCAGGACCAGCGGCCGTCGGTGCGCGGCAACACGACGCGGCTGCCGTTCTCGCGGTTGCACGGCGCCTGGACGGCGCTGCTCGGCCTCGCACTGCACGACCCACAGGCCGACGCGCTCTACGAGCTGCTGCGCGAAGAACCCGAATCCTCGTTCGGCGAGGAGGAGCACCTGCCGCTGTTCGCGCGCGCGCTGCTGATCCTGCACGCCGGCGAGAAGCCGACGCTGACGCCGCGCCTGGGCCCCTACCAGGAGGCGATGATGAGCTGGAACGGCGAGCCGCGCGTGTTCGCGCAGCGCCTCGCCGACCTGCTCGACCTGCACCTCGACGGCACCGCACCGGCCGGGGCGCCGTTCGACGATCCGGCGGTCAAGCTCTACCCGGTCGAGGTGCTGGCGGTGCGCGCCGTGCGCGAGTGGCTCGGGCTGGCGATGCCGAAGGTCGACCACCCGCTGATGCACACCAACCTGGCGACGATGGCGCCGACGCGGCCGTGGCCGCAGCACGAGCTGCTGAGCCAGCTCGAACGCGAACTGCGGCGCCGCTGACGCGACCGCGAGCGCGTTCGGCGGCGGCCACAGCGCCGCTATGCTGCTCGCCCCTTGCCGCGCCCGCACGAACCCACCGACCCGCGCGTGTCGTCACGCACGGTGCTGAAGGACGAGCCCGACACGCTCGTCGAGCAGCTCGTCGCGCTGGCCGCGAACGGCGGCAGCGACACGATCGTGGTCAAGACCTACCGCGTGCACGGCCTGCGCTGGCTGCAGTCGTGGTGGCGCAAGAGCCGGGCGCAGCGCGAACACGACCACCTGGCGACGATCGTGCGCGCCGGCGTGCCGTGCCTGCAGCCGCTCGGCTGGTCGGCGGTGAAGCGCGTCCCGTTCGGCTTCCGCAGCTCGACGCTGCAGACGCGCTTCCTCGCCGACAGCACGCCGCTGAAGCAGGTGCTGCGCACGCTGGGACGCAGCGGCGGCGACGCGCGCATCCGCGGTCGCCTCGCCGCCGCGATGGGCACGCTGGTCGCCGACCTGCACCAGGCCGGCGTGCTGTGGTGCACGCCGATGCCGCGCAACGTGCTGGTCCAGGGCGCGCCGGTGCAGGCGCGTCTCGCCGTCTGCGACACACCGGCGTGCATCCGCACCGACCGCTCTCTGCACGGTTCGCGGCTGTGCCGCATCGACCTGTTCCTCGGCGCGTTCTCGCCGAGCCGCCGACGCGACTGGTCGCGCACCGAACGGCTGCGCTGGCTGCTCGGCTACACCCGCGGCGAACGCGCGGCGGCACGGGCGCTGTGGCGCACGATGGCCCGGCGCAGCAGCCTGCAGAACGAGCTCGAGCGCGCCTTCGCGATGGTGGTCTGGACCTACGTGCGCGACTGGCTGCGGCTGCTGCGCCCGACGCCGGCGTCCAGGCACTGACACACGCGGCGGCAGCGCATTGCCACGCGGCGGCCGTTCGCCCACGCTGCGCGCACTCGTCCCCGAGGCCCGATGCTCCATCGCCCGCTGTCGTGCTTGTCCCTGGCGCTCGTCGCCGCACCGGCGCTGGCGCAGCGCCCCGACTGGCTGCTCGATCCGACGCCGTACGAAGCCCAGGTCAACGCCGACGCGGCGAAGCGGCAACTCGTGCTCGACAACGGCCTGCTGCGGCTCGAACTGCGCATCGGCGACGCGCTGGCGCTGGTGTCGCTGCGGCACGGTGACGCCGGGCACGAACTGCTGCGCGCGCCAGCGTCGCTCGGCGAGTTCGTGTTCGACGGCAAGCTGGTCGCGGTCGGCGGCGCGCCGTCGCCGGCCGATCGGGCGTTCGTGCTGCCCGCGCAGGTCGACGCGCTGCGCACCGGCGACGACGCGTTCCGCTATGCAACCCACACGGTGGCGCCGATCGCCGAACGCTTCGCGTGGCGACGCAGCCGCCACGCTGCCCCCGACGCGGTGTGGCCACCGCGCGGCCAGCACGTGCAGATTGCGACGCAGCCGCCGGCGGGCCTGCCCGCGGGCCTCGAGCTGGTCGTGCACCTCGAGCTCTACGACGGCCTGCCGCTGTGGTCGCACTGGCTCGAACTGCGCCGACCGCCGGCCACCGGCGAAGCAGCCGCCGTGCCGCTCGCGATCGATCGCTTCACCAGCCTGCGCCTGCCGATCGTCGAAGCCGAATCGCGCGTCGAGGCCGAACGCCTCTCCGTGCGCCTGCCGAACCTGCACGTCGAGACCGACATGGCGTTCCACGCGATGACCGGCGCCGACGGCAGCGCGCACTGCGTGCGCTGGCTGCCGGACCCCGCGTTCGACACGCAGGTCAACTACGAGAAGCGCACGCGCTGCCTGCTCGAGGTGGCGCCGGAGATCGGACCAGCGCAGTTGCTGGCACCCGGCGGCACGTTCGCCACGTTCCGCACGTTCGTGCTGGTGCCCGACACCGACGACCGCGATCGCCAGTCGCTCGCCCAGCGGCGCATGTACCGCACGCTGGCGCCGTGGAGCACCGAGAACCCGCGGATGCTGCACGTACGCAGCGCCGAGCCCGCCGCGGTGCGCACGGCGATCGACCAGTGCGCCGACGTCGGCTTCGAGATGGCGATCCTGACGTTCGGCAGCGGCTTCGACATCGAGGACGACAGCCAGGCGAACCTCGACCGCTGGCGCGAACTGGCCGACTACGCGCACCGGAAGGGCGTGCAGCTCGGCGGCTACTCGCTGCTGGCGAGCCGCCGCATCGAACCGGACGGCGACAACTGCATCGACGCCGCGACGGGCAAGCCCGGCGGCGGTGCGTTCGGCCATGCGCCGGCGCTGGCCAGCGACTGGGGCCAGCGCTACTTCGCCAAGCTGCGCCACTTCTTCGATTACACCGGCTTCGACCTGCTCGAGCACGACGGCAGCTATCCCGGCGACCACGACGCGGCGGCGCGCCCGCCGCGCCAGCGCGGCCACGCCGACTCGCGGTGGGTGCAGTTCGGCATCGTCGCCGAGTTCTACCGCTGGTGCCGCGCGCGCGGCATCGCGCTGAACGTGCCCGACTGGTACTTCCTGCAGGGCAGCACCAAGACCGGCATGGGCTACCGCGAGACCAACTGGTCGCTGCCGCGCGAACTGCAGGTGCTGCACGCGCGGCAGAACCTGTTCGACGGCACGCGCGACAAGACGCCGTCGATGGGCTGGATGTTCGTGCCGCTGACCGAGTACCACGGCGGCGGTGCGGCCGCGACGATCGAGCCGCTGCACCAGCATCTCGACCACTACGAACGCATGCTGGCGAGCAACCTCGGCTACGGGGCGCAGGCGTGCTGGCGCGGCCCGCGGCTCTACGACACCGACGCGGTGCGCGCGGCGGTGGCGAAGTGGGTGCAGTGGTTCCAACGCCATCGCCGCATCCTCGAAGCCGACGTCGTGCACGGCAGTTCCCGCCGCGCCTGTGGCCGCGACCTCGACTGGGTGCTGCATGTCGACCCGCGCGGCGAGGACAAGGCGATGCTCGTCGTCTTCAACCCGACCCAGGGTCCGCTGCAGCGCACGCTGCCGCTCGACCTCTACTTCGCCGGCCTCGTCGACGTGGCCCGCGGGCAGGACGACGCCGGACAGCCGTTCGAGCGGCGCCTCGACCGCCGCGGCCGGACCACGCTGGACGTCGTCGTGCCCGCCGGCGGCATGCGCTGGTTCACGTTCCGCTGAATGCGGAACGGGCGCTCGCGGTGGCGGTTCGGCTGCTTATCCTCGCCGCCCCAGAACCACACCGACGACCCCCACCGCCGAGCCGAGACGAGCCGGACGAGATCCCGCGCGATGACGAACCTGCACGCCCCGATGCAGCAGAGCAAGCTGCACAACTACAACAGCACCCGCGGCGCCGAGGCCTACAAGGCCGACTACCGCAACAAGCTGCACCGCAAGTGGTCGGACAAGCGCGAACGCGCGCTGCTGAACACCTACTTCGCGCGCATCGGCCACGTCGACACGATCCTCGACCTGCCGTGCGGCCACGGCCGCCTGTCCGACTTCCTGCGCACGCGCTGCACGCAGCTGATCGAAGGCGACTGGTCGTTCACGATGGTGTCGCTGAACCAGAAGGACCACGGGCCGGAGCCGAAGGACGGCGTGCCACAGCGCCACTACGTGCGCGCCACCGCGCTCGAGATCCCGCTGCCCGACCGTTCGGTCGACGTCGTCGTCAGCTTCCGGCTGTCGCACCACCTCGAGTCGCAGGAGCTGCGCGAACGCCACCTGCGCGAACTGTTCCGCGTCGCCAGGAAGCACGTGATCGTCACCTGGTTCTCGGCGACGTCGCTGAAGAACCTGCTGCGGGAAGTGCGTGTCAAGCTCGCCGGCAAGAAGCCGAAGAACGTGCTGCGCAACGACCGGGTGCGCGCGATCGCCAAGGAAGCCGGCTACACGCAGCAGCTGGCGAAGCCGCTGTTCCTGATCGGCTCGGGCCACGTGCTCGGCCTGTTCTCGCGCGCCTGACGAGCCCATGACCAGCGGTCCACGCAACGCCTCGTTCGCGCAGCAGCGTCTGATCGCGTTCGCATTGTTGTTCGGCGTCGGCGCCTACGCGCTGGTGGCGGCGTTCGTGCTGCAGCAGAACGACGGCAAGGGCCTGCAGCCCGAGCTGCCGGCGGAACTCGCCGACGTGGCGCTGCTGCTCGGCCCCGCGATGCTGGTCGCCGGCCTCGTGTTGCGCACGGTGATGAACCGCCGCGCCGAAGCGCTGCCGGTCGACGAACGGGCCCCGCTGCGCTTCCAGGCGATGCTGCTGCCGATGGCCGTGCTCGAGGCCGGCGCGTTGTTCGGCATCACGATCTGGATGCTCTGCGGCAAGGCCGTGCCGAGCCTCGCCATCGCGCTCGTGCTGTTCGCGGCGATGATCGCGATCGTGCCGCTGCGCGATCCCGACGAAGGCGCGCGGTGACGAAGATGCGCCGCGACCGGTTGCCTGCTGCGCGCAGGTGGCTATCGCGGCCCATGGCGACGGCCCAGACGCTCGGCAGCTTCGTCCAGGCGTTGCTGGTGCTCGTGCCCGTGGCTGCCCAACAGACGACCACCTACCCGGCCGACCTGCAGCGGGCGCGCGCCATCTGGTTCCAGACTGCGTCGGCCGCGGTGGCCAGCGAGGTCGGCGTATCGTTCGCCTCCCGCCCGTTCGACGACACGACGCGGCGCTCGTTCGAGAACGCCACCACCGGCACGCGCTGGCCACTGGCCGAGCGCTTCTGGCCGGAGTTCGCGTGCTTCACCGAGATCGAGTTCGGCAGCGTGCGCGTGCCCGCCGGCAGCTACGCGATGCTGCTGGTGAAGACCGACGACGGCTTCGGCCTCGGCCTGCTCGACGGCGACAAGGTGCGCGCCGCCCTGGAGCCGCCGGGCACCGCGCCGGCACTGCCGCTGCTGGCGACGATCCCGCTGCAGGCTGGCCCGGGCAACGGCAGCCCGCTGCAGCTGGCGCTCGTCGCCGACGGCGACGCCGGTCGCTTCGCCCTGGTGCTGCAGTTCGGCCCCCACCGCTGGAGCGCCACCGGCCGCGCCAAGGCCACGCCGAAGACGCCGCCGATCGTCATGGCCGATGCACGCGCCAGCTGGCGGCTCGACGGCCCTGCGACCGCGGGCTCTGCGGCAAACGGACCGGCGCCGTTCGCCGTGCTCGACCACGGCCTGCCGCGCTGGACCAAGGAACTGCACGAGACGTGGTCAGGCCTGCGCGCCGGGGCCACGTGGCGGCTCGGCAAGGACTGGGCGACGACCCTCGACACCAACCGCACGCTGTCGCTCGGCGGCAAGGAACTGGCGCCGGGGATCTGGCACCTGTCGCTGACGAAGACGCCCGACGGCTGGAACCTGAACGCGACCAGCGCCGTCGCCGACTACCGCGCGAAGATCGATCCGCGCAGCGGCCGCGGCTCCTCGGTGCTCAGCGTGCCGATGCGCACGGAGTCGGTGAAGCCGGCGTGCGAAGAGCTGCGCGTGCAGTGCAACGCCGACGGCGCGGGCTTCGACCTGGCGATCCAGTTCGGGCTCGCGGAGCTGACGGTGCCGTTCGGCTTCGCGAAGCGGTAGCTCCGCCAAGAACCGGCAACCGTCGGCACAGGTCAGCTGACGGCACCCGAGCGCAGCGCATGGATCATCGCCCAGATCCGATCGACCTCGCCGCGCTCGATGACCTCCAGCGGCTTGAGGCCGTCGAATGCCGCGTTCGGACGCAGCATCCAGGGCCCGATCGCCTTGGGCTCGACGACCTCGGCCAGGGCCCGCTGCAGCCGCGCCAACTCGCTCAGGCGCCGAGCGACCGCCGGCGTCGGCGCCGAGCCAGCTTCGAGGGTGGCCAACGATCGGATCGACACGGACAGCACGGGCGCGAACTGGGCCTGAGTGAGCTTGAACCCACGCCGCAGCTCCGCGGCGACAGGCGGGCTCGCCGCATCGCTGCCTCCCGACACCGACATCGCTCGGGCAGGGGCCACGACGCGCTTCTTCGAGTTCGAGCGGATCCGTGCAGCACTCATGGTTGACCTCGATGGCTGGCCGACACGTTCGGCATGCGTCGCCAATGTGTGCCATCGCCGACATCGGGTCAAGCACCCCTGCATGCAATTCTGCATGTCAGCACGGACCGCGATCCATCGTGTGGAGCCGCACGAAGCTGGGGGCGACGAGGCGATCGGGGAACACCACGAGGTTGTGCCCTTTGGTCACCGCCGAGGGCACGACCACCCCCTCACACCCCGCGGCATGCACGGCGACGCCGACAGCATGAGTCCGTGGCACACGACCCATGCGCATCTCGCGTCGCCAGTCGACGTGCGACAGCTCGCGCGTCACCAGGCCGAGCCGCCGCAGCACCATGGGAGAGCGGAGGTCGACCACCGACCGCAAGCCCACCTCGATGGCGACGAACACCCGCGGCATCGCTGTCTCGACCTTCAGCCCGTAGTAGCGATGGTGCGCGAGGGTCTCCGCCATCGCCACCTCCGGGGTCAGCGACATGTAGAGAGCGGCGAGCCCAATGGGATTCCAGCGCCCACCGAAGCGACGGCTGCCCTCGCCACGCAAGATGTCCGGCTCCTTCGCATAGCGAGGGGCACACGAACGGAACGTCACCCCTTCGAACGGACGCGCCAAGCTCGCCGCGTCGCGCCAACGGGTGACGAGCTCTTCCTCGTCCTTCTCTTCCACGCCCCGATCTTGCTGCTGAGCTCGGCGTCGGACAAGCCCCCGCCACCGTCACCCGCCGAACGACACGCCGGCGTGCAGGCAATCCGCGAGCTGCAGGCACATGCGATCGAGCGCCGCGCGATCCGGCGTCAGGCCCACGGAAGTCAGCAGTCGCCGCGCCAGCGGGCCGCGGCGCAGGATCGTGCGCAGCGGTTGCTCCACCACCGGATCGAGGTCGGCGTCGGGCAGCACCGCGTCGGCGAGGCGGCGCCAGCAGTCGGCGGCGGTGCGCGGCTGTGTGCCGAGGCCGAGCGCTTGCAGCAGGCCGCCGTGCGCGACGATCGCCTGGTCGCCGTCCTGCGCCACCGCCCACAACACGCCGGCGAGCTCGTCGGTCGACAACGCGGCGAGTGCGGGCAGCGACGCCCAGCGTTCGGTGCACATCGCGCGCAGCACGGCGGTGACCAGCGAACAGATCGCCAGGTCGGCGGCCGGATGTTCCTGCACGTCGAGCACGCGGATCTCGAGCGCGTCGCGGAAGAACTTCGGCACCACGCCGCGCGAGTTCAGCCACTCCTCGCGCAGCAGGCGGTCCGGATCGAACGGCGCGATGTCGGCCCAGATCGGCTCGAGCACGTGCGTGAAGTAGTCGGCGCGCGTCGTCACCGGTTCGGGCACGACCTTGCCGGCGATGCGCGGCACGCGCTTCTGGTTGTGCCGGTAGGTCTGCAGGCGCCAGTCGAGCCAGCCGGTGAAGCGCCCTTCGCAGTACGGCGAACTGGCGGCCAGTGCAGGCAGCAGCGGCAGCAGCGCGCGCGCGGCGAGGTGCAGCCGGCCGAACTCGTCGTCGTTCGCGAACGGCAGGTTCAGGTGGCAGCTCTGCAGGTTCGACCAGCCGTGGCCGCGGCAGTCGAAGATGCGGTCGTAGGCGCCGTAGACCTCGGCGTAGTCGTGCGGCCACTTCTGGAACTCGCGCTGCGGGTCCATCGTCGGGTGCATGCCGCCGGGGCACAGGCGCGCGCCCATCGGGGCGAGCGCTTCGTCGAGGCGGAGCAGCGACCGCTGGAAGTCGGTGGCGACCGAACGGAGCGACGGCGCCGGCCCGTTCGTCTTCAGCTCGACGACGTGCAGCGCCAGTTCGTTCGACCACGAGATCGGCCCGTCGTCGTGGTCGCCCGAGTAGCTGCCGGCGAAGTGGCGCAGCAGCTCGTCGACGATCGGCCGCACCGCCAGCGAGCCGCGGTCGACGACCATGTACTCGAGCTCGATGCCGAAGCCCTGGAACAGGCAGAGCGTCACGCCGACCCCCAGCCGCGGTGGCGCGCGGTGACGCGGGCGAAGAACGTCCGCATGACACGGAGGTAGAGCTCGTCGCCGAGCACCTCGTCCTCGAAGCCGGCGTCGATGTTCGGGTTGTCGTTGACCTCGATCATGTAGACCTTGCCGCCGACCTCCTTCAGGTCGACGCCGTACAGGCCCTTGCCGACGTGGTTGGCGGCCTTCAGCGCCGTCTTCACCACGCGCGTCGGCGCCATCTCGACCGGCACCGTCTCGGCGCGGCCGACGTCCTCCTTCTTGCCGACGTGGTCGCGCTTCAGGATCTGCCAGTGGCCTTCGGCCATGTAGTAGCGGCAAGCGAACAGCGGCTGCCCGTCGAGCACGCCGATGCGCCAGTCGAAGTCGGTCGGCACGTAGGCCTGCGCGATCACCAGGTCGCTCTTCTCGAGCATCGTCTCGACCGCGAGGCCGAGTTCCTGCGTCGTCGCCACCTTCTTGACGCCGGCGGAGAACGAACTGTCCGGCTGCTTCAGCACGCACGGCAGGCCGAGCCGCGCCACCAGGTCGTCGACGTTGCCGCGGTGCACGATCATCGTGTTCGGCACCAGGATGTCCTGCTGGTCGGCCATCTCGGCGAGGAACACCTTGTTGCTGCAGCGCAGGATCGACGCCGGGTCGTCCATGACGACGAGGCCGAGCGCCTCGGCGCGGCAGGCGAAGCGGAACGTGTGATGGTTCACGCCCGTCGTCTCGCGGATGAACAGTGCGTCGAACTCGCCGAGCCGGCTGTAGTCCTCCTGGCGGATGAACTCGACGTTGAAGCCGACCTCTTCGCCGGCCTTGGCGAACTTCTGCAGCGCCTTCTTGTTCGACGGCGGCTCCGGCAGTTCCGGGTCGACCAGGATCGCCAGGTCGTACGGCCGCTGCTGGCGCTTCTGCGGCCGCCAGTCCTTGTGCAGGAAGTCGGTCGTCGCCTCCTGGGCGAAGTGCTCGTGCCCGGCCGGGATGTCGTCGAGCGCCATCGGCTTCAGGCTCTCGAGCCGCCAGCGGCCCGACTTGTCGCTGCGCACGAAGCTCGCCTGCAGGTACGGGCTCGGGAACATGCGGAACAGGGCGTTCGCCAGCCGCTCGTGTCGCTGCGCCATGTTGCGGCCGAAGTAGACGCTGAGCACGAACTCGTCGCTCTGCACCTTCGCCAGCGACTCCTCGACGATCTCCTGCAGGTCGGAGCCGGCGATCGCGGCGATCGCGCGGTCCTTCATGTTCTGGATCGCCTCGATGCTCGGCATCGGCTTGTGGCCGCGCGCGTCGGCGAGCAGCGACACGTAGTAGCCGATCTTCTGGTAGCCGAGCGACCGGCACAGGTTGATGACGCGCACCTTCTCGAGCGTCGTGTAGGACGGGTGCGTCAGGTACTTGCGGGCCGCGACCACTTCGAGGCCTTCTTGCGAGAACGACCATTCCTTCGGGTCGTTGACGACGACGAGATTGCGCATGGGTCAGCGTCCGTCGGCGGCGGGCGCCGCGGACTTCTTGGGTTCGATCAACAGCAGGTTCGCATCGTGCGTCAGCACGCCGAGCAGGATGGCGCCGACGACGCGGTCCAGACTCACCTCGTAGTGGGTGGCCGGGGCCATGGGATGTTCGAGGAACGGGTCGGCGACGACGACGCTGCGCCGCGTGCGGCGGTACCCGCACAGCACGACGAAGTGCCCCTGCGGTTCGCCGCGCACGTCGTCGTCGTCGTCGTTCGGCCCGTACTCGCGGGCGCGCCGGTAGAGGTAGGTCGAGCTCAGGCCGGTCAGGATCGGCACGCCGCGCCGCAGCCAGCGCCGCAGCACGGTCGGCGACAGGTCGACGTAGCGCAGCACGCCGCCGAGCTCGAGGAACTCGAGGTAGGCGTCGATCAGCAGGCCGAACACCGGCCGCTGCGCCGCCTTGAAGTCGCGCTGCAGGCGCAGCCGTTCGCGCAGGTCCGGCCCGTCCTTGGCGAACCAGGTCGGATCGAAGATGCGCAGGTTGTAGGTGAAGATCGTCGCGCGATAGCCGCGGCGCAGCGCGTGGTTGGCGAGGAACACGTCGGCGGTGCCGCCCGACGGCGTGCGCACGATCTCGTCGACCAGCTGCGGCAGCGGCACTTCGTCGCCCCAATAGCGATAGATCGCGTGCAGGCACGTCGGCCCGCACGTGAAGTCGTCCGGCTGCGGCTGGATGTCGAAGTGCAGCCGTTCCAGGTCGGCGGCGCGATCGCGGCGCGGCATCGTGGGTACGCGGAACGGTAGCCGACAGCGGTCCGGAATCGAGGTCGGCCGCAGCGCCGTGGCCGCGAGGTCAGCGCCGCAGGTGCGCGAGCAGCCAGCGCAGGTGCTCGGCGTAGGCGGCCGGCTGGTCGAGGAACACGCGGCCGTGCTCGCTCTCCGCCACCATCCACAGCCGCTTCCGTTCGGCGGGCATCGGCAGCCGCGCGAACAACCGTTCGACGGTCGCGGGCGGCGCCCGTTCGTCGATCCCCGCCCCCACCACCAGCACCGGCAGGTCGTGCGGCAGCGTGGCCAGGCTGTCGCTCGGACACAGCGTCGACAGCTCGATGTCCGACCACACCTCGAGCGAGCGCAGCACCAGCGACTGCCACGGCTCGGCGATCGCGAACGTGGAACTGCGCTTGGCCACGACACCGAACAGCCGGCGCGCCGCCGGCAGCATGTCGTCGATCGGCGCGTCGAGGGCGACGCCGGCGATGCCGTCGAGCCGCGGCAGCGCGAGCGCGATGGCGACGGTGCCGAAGCTGACGCCGAACAGCACCAACGGCGTGTTCGCCCGGCCCGGTTGTGCACGAACATGTTCGACCGCGGCGACCACGTCGTCGCTCTCGCGAGCCCCCAGCGTGAACGGTGCGCGCGAGCTGCCGCCGAAGTTGCGCAGTTCGACCAACCAGCACTCGCAGCCCTGGTCGCGCAGCATCGCCGCCACCGGCTCCGGCTCCATCGCCGAACGGAACAGGCCGTGCACCAGGATGGCGACCGCGCGCGGTGGCTCCTGCGTCGCCTCGATGCGGAACGCCCGCAGCGTGACGCCGTCGCGGCTCGCGATCGTGCGCTGCCGCGCCTTCGCCGCCGCCACGACGTCGGACGGCGGCGGCGCCTCCTTCTCGGCGCGCAGCGACGCCCAGCTCTGCACCTGCAGCTTGCCGTCGGGTAGCAGGCGCGGGCCAGAGTACGGCCACTCGTCACCGCGCGTGCCGACCATCGCGCGCGAACCGAGCCCACCCATCACCAGCGGGAACGTCAGGAACAGGTGCAGCGGCAGGAACCCGAGGTGCAGCCACGACACACCCCGCCAGTAGCGCCGCTGGTCGATGCGGGTCGGCAGCAGTCCGAGCGAGAGCAGCCCGCAGACGAGCAGCGTCGCCAGCGTGAACACGAGTGCGCAGAGCAGCGGGAAGATCACGCGTCCTCCCGGAACGCCGACGGCCCGGCCGGCAGCAGGCCGGCGGCGCGCCCGCGCTGCAGCAGTTGCTCGATCGCAGTGCGGCCCCGCTGGCCGAGCTCGGCGGTGAAGTCGTTGACGTAGAGCCCGATGTGCCGCGCACAGACCTCGTCGCTGAGTTCCTGGCTGTGCGCGCGCACGAACGGTTGCACCCGCCACGGCTCGTCCCAAGCCAGTTCGACCGACGAGCGCAGCAAGGCACCGATCGCCGCGAACGTCGCCGCCGGCAGGTCGCGGCGCGCGGCGATGACGCCGAGCGGCAGCGGGCCGCCGGTCGCGCGTTCCCACAGGACGCCGAGGTCGGCCAGCTCGCGCAGGCCGTGCTCGCGGTAGGTGAAGCGGCTCTCGTGGATGACGAGCCCGGCATCGACGTCCCCGCGCGCGACCGCTGGCATCACCTGCTCGAAGCGCATCGGCACGACCTCGCGCGGTGCTGGCGCCAGCGTCGACAGCAACAGGAACGCGGTCGTGTGGCGGCCCGGGATCGCGACGCGCGCGCCGGTGAGGTCGTCGACCGAACGCAGCGACGCACCGTCGCGGCAGACCACCAGCGGTCCGCAGCCGAAACCGAGCGCGCTGCCGCTCGGCAGCACCGCGTAGCGGTCGAGCACACGCGCCAGCGCCGGCAGGCTCAGCTTCGTCACCGGCAGCGCATCGACGCCGGCGACCGCGCGTTCGTTCAGGGTCTCGATGTCGGCGAGCACCGGCTCGAGCCGCACCGGCGACGGGATCGCTCCGTGCACCGCCCCCCAGAAGGCGAACGTGTCGTTCGGACACGGCGAGAAGCCGAAGCGGAGCGGCGGGGCAGCGGTCACGGGGCCGCCAACGTAGGAGGCGGCGACGACAGAACCAAGGCAGCGCGGGCGCACACAGCCGCCCGCGGCGTCACTGCAACGACACGCGCGCGACGTTCGAGACCGCGACCGGCAGCCCCTGGTCGAGCAGCACGACGACGGCGTCGAGCTGCTGGCCGGCGAACAGCGCGACGAGCCCCGGCAGCGGAAACGTGTAGGCGGCGAACGGATAGGTGCCGGCGGCGTTCGGGAAGTGGAACGCGTTGCCCGGCGCCATCGTCGTCATCGTCAGCGCCGCCCCGAGCGCGTCGAACTCGAGGCCGAACAGGTTGCCGAAGCCGAGCCCGCGTTCGGTCGCGAACGTCACCGCGGTGAAGCCTTCGTCCCAACCGGTCGCCGGCACGCCGCTGGCCGCGAACGCCAGCTGGCCGCCGGCGGCGCACGTCGCCTGCAACTGCACGCCCGTGGTCACGCGGCTGCCGCCGCCGAGCGGATGCGCGACCAGTGCGAACGGCACGTCGAGCTGTGGCGTCGTGGGATCGCCGTCGGCGACCACCTGCGCGGCGCTCACGTCGATGCGGTAGAGCCCGGCCTGCGGCTGGTCGAGGTAGACCGACTCCATCGTGTTGCGGTCGTCGGCGAGGCCACCGGGCGTCGACGCGGTGCCGACGTCGAGGCCGTGGTTGCCCCACCACGACTGCCCGTCGCTCCAGCGCACGACGCGCAGGTCGAGGTCGTTGACGCGCGCGATCGACGCCAGCGGCAGCGCCGCCGGATCGGGGAATGCCATCGTCACCCGCAGTTCGGGCGTGCCCGGCGCCACGAACACGTAGTAGCTGCGCGTCTGCGCGAACTGCAGGCGGTCGTACTGGTCGCACACCAGCAGGCGATCGCGTTCGGCGTACAGCCGTTGCAGCGACGGGAAGCCGAAGCCTTGGTGCGCGCGCGTCAGGTCCTGCGTGCTGCCGGCGAAGGCGTACTGGCTCGCGGTGTTGCACAACAGCGCCTTGGCCGTCGCCATGTGCGGACGGTTGGCGAAGCGATGCTGCGGCAGGGCCGGCTGCGGCAGCGGATTGCCGAACAGGCCGTCGGTGTAGAGCTGCAGCGCGAGCCCGAGGTGGCCGGCGACGATCGGCGTCGCCGCCGAGGTGCCACGGAACGACGGGTTGTAGTCGGCGACCGTGTAGCCGGCGCTGCCGACGCGATCGAGCGTGAACACGCCGTCGTAGAAGGCGACGAGTTCGGGCTTGATGCGGCCGTCGAGGGCCGGCCCGATGCTGGCCGGCGCCACCTGCGGCGCGGTCGGTCCCGGCAGCCACGTGTCGTTGCCGGGCAACGCGTCGTCGTAGTGGCAGATGCCGCCGACGCTGATGCCGTTCTTCGCCCACGCCTCGGCCCGCACCTGCACGTTGTTGCCGTTGTTGCCCATGCTCTGCGTGCGCGGCAGGTCGGCGACGAACAGCGCGTCGTCGAGCGCCTGCGTCGCCGTCGTGTAGAGCGACGTCAGGCCGGTGCCCCAGCTCGCGGTCGCGAGCATCGCCTGCCACGGCTGGCTCGGGTCGGTGCTGCCGGTCGCCTGCGCGAAGTGCAGCAACGAACCGAACGCGGTGTAGCCGCCTTCGATCAGGGTCCCCGCCGGCAGCATGCCGCGCGCCTGGGCGTTGCCACTGCCGTCGGCGCCGACGATGCCGGCGGTGCAGTGGCCATGATTGTCAACGTTGTTCGTACCGCGCACGAGCACGCGGCCCTGCAGTTCGGGATGCGTCTCCTCGAGCGGCTCGGTGATCTCGACGCGCACCCCCTGGCCGATGAAGCCACCGAGCGCCTCGATCTGGTTGGCGCCACCGACCGCGCGCGCGTTGTCCATGTCGATGCCGATCGGCTGCGTCGCGTCGACGAACACGACGTCGTCGCCGTCGAGCACGCCGAGCAGCTGCGGCGCGGTCAATCGCGCACGCAGGAACGTGCTGCCCGGCGCTTCGCCGCTGACCGCGCCCCCGACTGCGGTGACGCGCGCGGCGACGGCTGCGGCATCGCGCTTGTGCGCGAACGCGAGGTTCAGTTCCATCGCCGCAGCGGCCGCGTCGGCACCGCCCTCGGCACTCGCCGTGACGAACGTGTGCAGCTCGGGCGCCAGCTTCCAGCCGTTCGCCAACGGCCCGCACCAGCGCACGCGCGCATCCCCGCGCAGCAGCGCGATCGTCGCCACGTCGCCGCGCACCAGCATCGCCTGCGCCGGCACGTGGTGCAGCACCTCGAGGCCGCGCGCGGCGAACCCCGCGAGGAACGCAAGGTCCGCGGGCGCGATCGGCGCCGCGAACTGCACGAGCCACAGCCGCGTCGCGCGCGGCGCCGCGAGCACGCCGCTGCTGGCCCGCACCCCCTCCAGCGGATCGAACGTGCCGGCGACGAGGTGCAGGCGCACGTCCGTCGGCCGCAGCGCAGCTGGCGCAGCCACTTGCTGTGCGGGCGCCGTTGCCATCGCCGCGAGCAGGGCGACGAGCGGCAGCAGCGTTCGGGCGGAGTAGGGCATCGGACGGAACGAGGTCGGCAAGTATCCCGCAGCCACAGCGCCCCGCAATGCGGTCGCCGCCGCAGGCCACGAACGGCCGATGCCACCGACCGCATCGGCGGACAGCCTGCGGCGCCGCCTGTTCGCGCCGGTCAGAACACGACGACCGTGCCGCCGTCGCTGAAGGTCAGCGGCACCGACGCCGGCGAACCCGCATCGAGCTGCGCCCACTGCAGGTGCACCACCGCCGAGCGCAGGGCCGGATCGATCGGGATCGGCAACGCGAGCGCCGCGTTCGTGCCCTGCGCCGCGGTCGGCAGCAGCAGTTCGGGCGCGACCAGCAGGTCGCAGCCGCCGCCGAGCGCCGCCGGCAGCGCGCCGCCGGCGAAGCTGCGCCGCGAGAACCCGGCGACGAAGCAGCCGAGCGCACCCGGCAGCGCGTCGGCGGCGATCACCACCATGGTGTCGCCGAGCGCCGCCGTGCCCGACGACTGCAGCTGCGGCACCGTGGCCCCCACCGCTGCGCAGCCGCCGCCGAACGTCACCACGCCGTGGTCGGCGAACGTGAAGCGCAGTGCGATGCCGCTGCCGCTGATCGTCACCGCCGGTGCACCTGGCACGTAGGCGAAGTTCACCGCGCGCTGCATGCCGCCGAGGCCGCCGGCCACCGCGGTGGTGCCGAGGTAGGAGCCCGGCACCAAGATGCGCGTCGTCAGGTCGACGACGAGCCCTTGGCCCGGTTGCCACGCGATCGGCTGGTCGAGTTCGAACTCGACCCACTGGTTGCTCGGAGCGCCGCCGCTGGCGCCGCCGACGATCGGCACGTTCGCCAGGTCGCGCTGCACACGCTGGTCGGGCAGGTTCGTCGCCCAGTCGGTGCCGAGCGCCGCCACCGTGGTGACGCCGGCGCGCAGCGTGAACACGTCGTAGGTGGCGGTGCCGGCGAGCGGGAAGCCGATGCGCGTCACCAGGCCAGCCGGCAGGTTCTGCGTCGCCAGGAACACGTCCGGGCACAGGAACTGCGCGCGCACCGTGTCGCCGGTGCTGCCGCCGCCCGGCGTGTAGAGCGGGAACGCCACCGCCGGCGGATTCGCCAGCGGCACGCCGGGGAAGTCGACGGTCTGCGCCGGCAGTTGGGCCAACAGCAGCACGCCGGCGACGAGTTGGGGGCAGGAGAACGCGCCGCAGCGCGACGGAACGGGGATCGAAGTCATGGAGTGGATCGGCAAGTCGTTGCCTCGACCCTTGACGCTACTGAGACTCGTTCTCATTATGTCACCACACCGTCACCCATCGAAGATTCCTTCATGCACTCTCGACGACCTCGCGGCAGCTCGCTGCTGCTCGTGTCCTTCTGCCTGATCCCCTCGCTGCTGCCGGCACAGACGCCGGCCCTGCCGCACGGCCTCGCCAGCTTCGGCGCCTGCCGCCTCGGCGCGACCAGTTACGTGTTCGGCGGCCACACCGGCACGGCCCACGTGCACACCGCACAGAACCAGAGCGGCGCCCTGCTGGCACTCGCCGACGGCGACGCCGCCTGGCGCGAGATCGCGCGCGGCCCGGCGCTGCAGGGCACGGCGCTCGTCGCCCACGGCCGCAACGTCGTGCGCGTCGGCGGCATGAGCGCGCGCAACGTCGACCCGGAGCACGAGGACCTGTGGTCCAGCGCCGAGGTCGCCGCGTACGACGTCGCCGCCGCGGCGTGGCGCCCGCTGCCGCCGCTGCCGGAGCCGCGTTCGTCGCACGATGCGTTCGTCGACGGCGACCGGCTCTTCGTCGTCGGTGGCTGGACGCTCGCCGGCGGGACCCGCACGTGGCTCACGACCGCCTGGGCGCTCGACCTCGCCCACCCCGACACCGGCTGGCAGCCGCTGCCGACGCCGCCGTTCCAGCGCCGCGCGCTCGCGATCGCCGTGCACGACGGTGCGCTGCATGCACTCGGCGGCCTCGACCAGGACGGCGAGCCTTCGCATCGCACCGACGTGCTCGATCTCGCCAGCGGCACGTGGCAGAGCGGCCCAGAACTGCCGGGCTTCGGCTTCGCGATGGCGGCGGTGGTGCACGACGGCGCCCTGTTCGTCAGCGGCCGCGACGGCCAGCTGCTGCGGCGCACCGCGAACGGCTTCGTGCCGGCCGGCTCGTTGGCGCTGCCGCGCTTCTTCCACCGCCTGCTGCCCGGCGGCCCTGGCGAACTGCTGGCCATCGGCGGCGCCAGCGACGCGCACGCGGCGCTGTGCGAACGCGTGCCCACCACCCGCACGGCGCAGCATGTGCAGACGTGGACGCTGCCGTGGGCGCACCCGGCGAAGAACCGCCAGGCGTTCGTGCTGCAGAAGGATCGCCTGCACGTGTTCGGCGGCAACCAGGGCAAGAAGCAGCACGACTTCCAGCCCGAGCACTTCGTCGGCGAGATGGCGACGATCGACCTGCGCACGCTGCAGGTGACGGCGGGCCCGGCGTTGCCGACGCCGCGCCAGTCGGCGGTGCCGCACGTGCACCGCGGCAGCATCGAACTGCTCGGTGGCTTCGCCCACCGCGACGGCGCCGGCCGCGCGATCGCCGACGCGGTGTCGCTCGGCGGCGGCAGCTGGCGCGCGGCGGTGTCGCTGCCAGCACCGCGCACGCAGTTCGGCGTGCACGAACTCGCCGGGGCGACGTGGCTGTTCGGCGGCATCGACTACGTGCCCGAACGCGGCGAGGACGGCTTCGTCTTCGCCGACGTCGTGCTGCGCCGCGAGCGCAGCGACGGCCCGTTCGTGCCGACCGACGTGCGCCTGCCGCGGCCGCGGCGGGCCTTCGGCTCGGCGGTGCGCGGCGACGACGTGTGGCTGGTCGGCGGCATGCGCGAGGGCTTCACGCCGGTGCCCGAGGTCGACGTGTTCACGCCGGCGACCGGCGCCTGGCGCTGCGGCCCTGCCCCACGAACGACGCGCATCGCGCCGTTCCTGGTGGCGCTCGGCGACACGCTGGTGCTCGCCGGCGGCAGCAGCGACGGCGAACCGCAGCGCACGCTCGACGTACTGTCGCCGGGTGCCGACGCATGGACCACGTGCGACGTGCCGGTGACGCCGCCGGTGCTCGGCGCCGTCGCGTGGCGGGACCGTGTGCTGCTGGTGACGCGCCGCGACGAACAGCTGCAGCTGACTGCGGTGCGGTTGCCGGCGACGCCGCCGGCTGGAGCCGAGCGCGATGCTCGGCAGGCCCGCGCGCAGGACTAGGCGCCAGCGCCCGACAAGACGACGCGCATCGACGCCGCCGGGCGGTTCAGCACGACGAACACGCCGGGCGCCAGGTAGCGCATCGTGCTGCCGACGACGACGACACCATTGTTCGGCGTCAGCGCCAGCTGCCGCATGCCGACCTCGGGCGGGCCGAACACGGCCGAACCGTCGGGCAGGTAGAAGACGGCGACGCCGAACGCGCCCGGCACGCTGACGAACGTCGCCGCGAAGCTCGGGCCGTGCACGGTCGGCGCCAGTTCGACGCCGGTCGGCGTCTGCGCGAACAGTTGGCCGGTGCTGCCGAGCCACAGCTGGTCGCCGGCCGTGGTGCGCACGACGAGGTCCGCGGCCCCCACCGGCGCATCGCCGATCGCCGGCGCCGCGGCCAGGTTCGGCACCAGCACCGCCGTCGCCCCGGTCGCCGGGTCGATCTCGCGCAGCGACAGGCCGCCCGGGGTCATCTCGCTGACCAGCAACTTGCCGAGCAGCGTCGCCGCCTTCTCCGGGCTCAGCGTGCCCGACGGGAACGGCTGCACGACCGAACCGGTGCCGGTCAGGTTGACGACGGTGCCGCCGCCGGCCCCGAGGTCCGCGCGGAACCAGTCCATCGCCGCGACGTCGCCGATCGCGATCAGCAGCTTGTCGGCGGCGAACTTCGGCAGGATGTGGGTGCCGATGTACGGCTGGAAGATCGCGTTCTCGGTGAGGTCGAGCTGCGGCAAGGTGCCGGCGAGGTCGAGCAGCTTCAGCTCGTCGCGCACGAGGCCCTCGATGAAGAACAGCCGCGTGCCGGCGTCGTTCAGCAGCATCGCCGGCTCACCGGGGCTCTCCGGCAGGTAGCCCGGCTCTTCGTACTTGCCGGGCGGCGGCGGCAGCAGCACGACCCCACCGGCGAGCGTCGCCGTGTAGAGGCGCTGCTGGTTGGTCGGGCCGTAGAGGAACACCACGCGACCGCCGTCGGGCGTGGTGACCATCTGGTCCTTGAAGTCGGCGTTCGCCGAAAGCGTCGGCGACACGTCGACCGGGCTCGAACCGTCGGCGAGCGCACAGCCGTAGCAGCGCAGCGTGACGTCGTCGGCCTGGAACCACACCACGTCGTTGCCGATCGTCACCGACAGCGGCAGCAGCTCGAGGTTGCTCGGCGCGGCGAGTCGAGTGGCGGTGCCGGTGCTGGCGAACACGGTGCCGTCGAGGCGCGCGACGCGCAGCCCGCCGGCCTGCAGCGCGATCGCCGCGTGGCGGCCGTCGGGCGACACGCCGATGCGGTCGAAGAACGGATCCGCGAGCAGGGGACCGACGCCCGGGCGTTCGTAGACGACCTGTGCCTGGCCGCTGGCGGCGATGCGCAGGAAGCCCCAGAACTGGCCGCCGGCGCGACGGTAGCGGAACAGGCGCGCACCACCGGGCAGCTCGACGCGCACGAGGCCGTTGCGGTCGACGAGGCGGCTGCGCGTCGGATCCGACTCCTGCGCCAGCGTGCGGCCGGTGATCTCGATCGGCAGCAGTTCGACCTGCGACAGCACGACGGTGTCGCCGCCGTTCGGGTTGCCCTCGGTGACGCTGACGATGCTGAGGCTGGTCGGGGTGCCTTCGGCGAACGTGATCGTCTGGGCGACGACCGTCAGCGGCAGCAACAGGGCGGGGAGCAGGCGATGCAACATGGTCTCGGTCCGGCGAAAGGGTAGCAGCCGCGGCGGCCTGCGGCTCCTTACGCGGCCGTCGGACTTCGCGGCTCGCCGTTCCAGCACCCGCGGGTGCCATCGCGATACCTCGGTCCGAACGACCACTCGGCGCACGGGGCAAGGCCCGTGCCGGGGCAGCCACGGGCCTGGTTCGTCCGGATTCGGCACACACCGGGGCCCGCGCCGTCCGGAACGTGGACGGACCCGCGGGCCGGCCCGCTAGCCGAGGCCGAACCGCTTCATCTTCTCGTAGAGCGCGGTGCGCGAGATCTCGAGCAACTTGGCCGCGCGCGTCTTGTCGCCGCCGGCGGCCTGCATCGCCGCGACGATCGCGCGGCGCTCGGCTTCCTTCAGCGTCAGCACCGACTCGGCGCCGGCGGTCGCCACGTCCGCGCCGGCGGCCGCGTTCGGGCCCAGCGGCGCGTGCGCCGGCAAGCCGAGGTCGACGATCTCGTCGCCTTCGCACAACAACGTGGCACGCGCGATCACGTGCTCGAGTTCGCGCACGTTGCCGGGCCACGGGTAGTGCTGCAGCGCCGCGAGCGAGGTCGCCGACAGCCGCAGCGTGCGGCCGCGCTGCTGCGCCGCCTGCTGCACGAAGTGCTCGGCCAGCTGCTCGACGTCGCCGTTGCGTTCGCGCAGCGCGGGCAACTTCAACTCGACCGCCGCGAGGCGGAAGAACAGGTCCTCGCGGAACTCGCCGCGCTGCACCATCGCGCGCAGGTCCTTGTGCGTCGCCGCGACCAGGCGCAGGTCGAGCGCGATCGTCGTGCTGCCACCGACGCGGCGGATCGTCTGCTCCTGCAGCGCGCGCAGCAGCTTGCTCTGCAGCGCCGGCGGCATGTCGCCGACCTCGTCGAGGAACAGCGTGCCGCCGCTGGCCAGCTCCAGCAGGCCGGGCCGATCGCGATCGGCGCCGGTGAACGAACCCTGCACGTGGCCGAACAGCTCGCGCTCCATCAGCTCCGCCGGCAGCGCCGAGCAGTTCTCGGCGACGAACGGGCCGCGGTGGCGCGCACTGCGCTCGTGCAGCGCGCGCGCGACCAGTTCCTTGCCGGTGCCGGTCTCGCCGAGCACCAGCACCGGCAACTCGAGCGGCGCCAGCTTGTCGATCTGCGCGCGCAGCTCGCGCATCGGCTTGCTGTCGCCGAGCAGCTGCGTGCCGCCGCGCCGCACGCCCCGCCGCGCCACCGCCAGTTCGCGCTGGCTCGACTGCAGCTCGCTCTGCAGCGCCTCCTCGCGCAGCATGCGATCGACGGCGATCGCTGCCTGGTCGGCGAGCACTTCGAGCGCTTCCTTGTCGTCGTCGCTGAAGGCGCCGGCGCGGCCCGGGTGCTCGACGTAGATGGCCCCCACGGTGCCGCCGGCGCTGCGGAACGGCGCGCAGATCGCCGAACGGATCTGCAGGTTCTTGATCGACGGCATGTCCTGCAGGTCGCGGTCGGCGAGGCCGTCGGCGCCGGTCAGCGTGCGCTGCAGCTGCATCGCGCGATGCGCCAGCGAACGGCTGAACGCCTGGCCGACGGGGCCGGCGTCGCCGCTCTGGAACTCGCGGCGCATGCCGTCGTCGCGCGCGACCAGCAGGTAGCCGAGGCGCCCGCCGCTGAGCGTCACCGCGGCGTCGAGCAGGTGCCGCATCGCCTTGTCGAGGTCGGTCTCCTGCGCCAGCTGGCGATTGACCGCGAGGAACGTGCGGAACAGTTCGCGACTCGGGCCGGTCTGGACGCGTTCGGGCATGGCGGGCGTGGCCGTGACGGCCGGCACGGTATCGGCTCGCGCGACGACGCGGAGCACTTGTTCCATTTCCTGGCGCATGCGGTCCGACTCGGGTGCCCCGAGTTCGAGCAGCGCCGCACGCGCGGCCGCGTGGTCGCCGAGCTCGGCGTCGGCGCGCGCCAGCATGACGCGCGCGAGCCGCGCCGGGCCGACGTCGCCGAGGCGCACCAGCTCGGCCGCGGCCTCGGCCAGCCACGGGCGCGCGGCCGCTGCGTCGGCGCGCGCCAGCGCGGCGATGCCGATGCTGGCCGCGGTGCGCGCGGCGCCGACGACGTCGCCGACGTGCTGGAACAACGTGCGCGCCTCGCGCAGGCGCTCGACCGCTTCGGCGTGGTCGCCGCGGTCCTTGGCGACGACGCCGAGGTTCTGCTGGGCCGACGCCGCGTGGCGCACGTGGCCGATGCCGAACAGCAACGACGCCGCCGCCGCGAACTCGCGCTGCGAGCGGGCCAGGTCGCCGCGGCGCCGCGCGACGTGGCCGCGCACCGTGTGCGCACTGGCGCAGGCGAACGGCTGCGTCGCCGGCGACAGCCGTTCGCCGAGGTGCTGCAGCACCTGCTCGGCGGCGTCGAGTTGTCCCGCCTGCTCGTGCACCGCCGCCAGCGTCACCAGCTCGAGTTCGGTCGCGGTCGGATGCTCGACCAGTTCGCGCGCTTCGTCGAGGCGGCCGGCAGCCACGGCCAGGTTGGCGGCGACACGACGATGGCGCGGTGACGACGGCGCGCCGAGCGGTTGCAGTTCGCGGCGCGCGGCCGCCAGCTGGCCGGTGTCGAGCAACGCCTGCGCGCGCAGCACCGGCGAGCCGACGCAGAACGGCAGCGCCGCCGCCGGTTCGCCACCGTCGAGCAGCCCCTCGGCGAGCGCCGTGCGCAGCGCGTCGTCGTCCTGCGGCCGCAGCTGCGCGGTGCGTCGCCAGGCGGCGATCGCGGCGTCGCGCCGTCCGTCGGCCGCCAGCGCGCGCACCTGCGCCGCGTCGGCGATCGCCGCTTCGGCGGCGGGCAGGTCGACTTCGAGGCGGCCGCTGCGCGCCGCCGGCCACGCCCAGCGCGTGCCGGCGGCGACCAGTTCGCCGGCCATCGCCAGCCGCTGCAGCAACGCCGCCGCCTGCTCGCCGGTGGTGCCGCCGTGCGCGACCAGCCACTCGGCGGCCTGCTGCGCCGGTGCACCGTGCAGCCCGAGCGCACTCTGCAGGTGCGGCAGCAACTGCGCGGCAGCGAGCGGCGGCAGCACGAACACGGTCTCGCGCGGCCCGCGGCGCACGATGCGCAGTTCGCCGTCGCCTTCGACGAGCCCGCGCACGTCGTGCCCGGTCGCCGCCACGTGCATCGCCAGCGCGCGCCGGTCGCCGGCGGCGCCACCGCGTAGCACGACGTGGGCACCGTCGGCCGGGATCGCGACGACGGCGTCGGGGAACAGCGACACCGGATCGGGCGCCAGCAGCGACGTCGACGGCCGGCCACTGCCGCCGCTCAGGAACTCGAGCGCCGCCTGCGCATCGGCGAAGCGCTGCTCGGGCCGGCGCGCCACGCAGCGCGGCACGAAGCGGTCGAACGGTGCCGGCAGGTCCTCCGGGCGCAGGCCGCCCGCGGCGAAGAAGTCCTGCGCCGGGAACGTCGCCAGGAACCGAGTCAGCGGCGGCCCGCTGCCCGGCCACAAGGCTTGCGCAGCCATCGCGCCGACGGCGAACAGGTCGGTGCGCGCGTCGGGGCGACCGCCGAGCAGCTGCTCCGGCGCGGCGAAGAACGGCGTGCCGCCGCGCCCCTGTGCCCCACCGCGCACGCCGAGGCCGAAGTCGAGCAGGTGCAGGTGCCCGTCGCGATCGAGCAGCAGGTTGGCGGGCTTCAGGTCGAGGTGCAGCACCGAGCGCAGGTGCACGTAGGCGAGCACTTCCAGCAGCTGCTGCAGCACCGAGCGCAGCGCCGCCGGCTCGCGCGGCAACGTGCGCAGCGCCTCGCCGTCGCGGTGTTCGCGCAGCACGAAGGCACGGCCGTCGGGCAGCCGCCCGACCTCGCGCACCGCCGGGATCGCCGGATGGCGCAGCGACAGCAGCAGCGACGCTTCGGCCGCTTCGACGCCGGGCGGCAGGATCTTCAGCAGCGCGTGCGCGCCGGTGCTTCGCTCGGCGACGCACAGCGTGCGCCCTTCGCCGCCCGCGTACTCGCGCACGACGGTGAAGCGCTCCGCCATCGCCGCCGGCAGCGGCGTCGCGGCACCACTCATTGCCGCTGCACGCGCAGCGACGTCGCGACCACGGTGGACGACGAGGCCGCTTCGCCGCGGAACACCACCTGGTCGAGCCCAGGCACGATGTCGCCGAAGCCGATCGGCACGAGTCCGGTGCTGGTGCGCCGTTCGATCACGGTGTCGTCGGTGACGACCAGCAGCACCACGTTCTGCGGGTTGCCGAGCACGGTGAAGGTCTCGCCGGGCAACGGCACCATGACCAGGATGCGCGTCGCCGCGTCGGCGAACTGCACGACGCCCTGCCACTCGGGGACCAGCGCCACGGGCGTGCCGGTGACGTCGATCTGGCGCGCGGTGTAGACGTCGCGCTCGCCCGGCACCTTCGTCACCGAGGTCCACTCGACCTTCGCCAGCTCGCCGTTCTGCAGGTCGGCGAACGACAGCGCCGACCCGTTCGGCCGTTGGATGCGCGCCTGCGCGGTGCGCACCAGCACCTCGGTGCCGTTGGCCAGCAGGCGCCGGCGACCGCGGCGGTTCTCCGCCTGCACGCGCAGCGCGAAGGTCCGGGACGCCGGGATCAGGTCGGTGATGCGGCCGATCAACCGCGGGCCGTCGTTGCCGCGACCACGGCGCGCCTGCCGCACCTGCAGCCGCCCGTCGCGCGACAGATCGCCGCGCAGTTCGAGGTCGAACGCGGACGACAGGCCGGCGAGGAACTCGCTGCTGGTGCCGTAGACGTTGCCCTGGTCGTCGCCGAACGCGCAGCCACTGGCGAACGCGACCTCGAGGCGACCGTCGCCCGCCGCCGGCATCGCGACGCGCAGCTGCGACGCGCCGACCACGACCGGCACCAGGTCGACCAGGCCCACCTCGGCCCCGTCGGCGCGGCCGCGCAGCAGGCCGTTCCAGATCCACGAGCCGAGGTCGGCGACCAGCGGGTTCGCGCGGTCGTGCGCGACCAGCAGCCAGCTCGGGCTGCTGCCGTGGCGCAGCGTCTCGGTCACCGGCACCACCAGGTCGAACGGCACGAACACGTCGCGCACGGCGCCGTCGGCGAACAGGCCGCGAGCGCTGCCGGACGTCAGCAGCAGGTGCAGCTTCGTGTAGTCGCCCGCCGGCACGTCGTCGAGGCGCAGGCCCTCGGCCTCGCCGCTCGGGTCGGTCAACGTCAGCGTCGTCGGCTGATCCAGCAGGTTGGCCGTCACCTGGCCGTCGCTGCGTTCGAGCGACGCCGCGGCGACTTCGACCGTGACCAGCACGTCGCTGCCGTTCGCCGTGTCGAGCACCACGTGCACGTCGCTGCCGGTGCCGACGCCACCGACCACGGCGTCGCCGCCGTTGCCGCAGGCCGCGGCCAGCAGCAGCGAGAACCAACCGAACACGCAGAGCAACGACGAGGGAATTCGCATGGCAGGCCTCACGAGGAAGCGGGACAGGGTAGCAGCCAGGACCGCGCCGGACACCCCACTCGCCGGCCCCGATGCGGAGCACCTGCGCCAACGCCGATGGCGCCGCGGGTTCCCGTTCGCCGGCGCGCGCCGCTGCGTTCCCCGGCCCCTGCCGACGGGCTATGGTCCGCGCCCGATGCGCCTCACGCTGACCCGCCCCGACGACTGGCACCTCCACCTGCGCGACGGCCAGGCCCTCGCCGCCGTGCTGCCCGACACCGCGCGCCGCTTCGGCCGCGCGATCGTGATGCCGAACCTGAAGCCGCCGGTGACCACGGTCGCCGCCGCTGCCGCCTACCGCGAACGCATCCTCGCAGCACTTCCGCGCGGCGTGGCGTTCGAGCCGCTGATGACGCTGTACCTCACCGACCGCACGCCGCCCGCCGAGATCGCCGCGGCCAAGGCCAGCGGCTTCGTGCACGCGGTGAAGTACTACCCGGCCGGGGCCACCACCAACTCCGAGAACGGCGTCACCGACTGGCAGAAGGCGCGCGCCGCGATCGCGGCGATGGAGCAGCACGACCTGCCGCTGCTGCTGCACGGCGAGGTCACCGACGGCGACGTCGACGTGTTCGACCGCGAGCGCGTGTTCCTCGAACGCCACCTCGCCCCGCTGCGCGCCGACTTCCCGAGCCTGCGCATCGTGCTCGAGCACGTGACCACCGCCGACGCCGTCGCCTTCGTGCGCCAGGCCGGCAAGCGCACCGCGGCGACGATCACCGCGCACCACCTGCTGTGGAACCGCAACGAGATCTTCCGCGGCGGCATCCGCCCGCACGCCTACTGCCTGCCGGTGCTGAAGCGCGAACACCACCGCCAGGCGCTGCTCGCCGCCGCCACCAGCGACGACCCGCGCTTCTTCCTCGGCACCGACAGCGCCCCGCACGCGCGCCACACCAAGGAAGCGGACTGCGGCTGCGCCGGCGTCTACACGGCCCACGCCGGCATCGAGCTGTACGCGGAGGCGTTCGAACAGGCGGGCGCGCTCGACAAGCTGGAAGCGTTCGCCAGCCACCGCGGCCCCGACTTCTACCGGCTGCCGCGCAATCCTGATCGCATCACGCTGGCGAAGGAGCCGTGGACGGTGCCGGCGGAGCTGCCGTTCGGCGACAAGACGCTGGTGCCGATGCGCGCCGGGCAGTCGATGCCGTGGCGGCTCGTCGAGGGGTGAGCGGCAAACGTCGACGCGTGATCGTCGCGCGCAAGCCGTCGCTCAGGCCGTCGGCCGCTCGGTGAGGCTCACGCCGTCGAAGGCGGTATGGAGCGCCACACGGTCCTTCACCAGGACGGTGCGACATGTTGCCACCGCATGCAACGCCCGATCGGCCGCTCGAGGATTCGGCGATACCAAGGCGGAACGCAAGCCACGGGCGTGGCCGAGTGGCATGATGCTGCCAGAGACTCGCATGGACACGCGCACACGAATTGCCGAAGCCGCCATGGCCGTCCTGGTGGCCACACCCGACCGCAGGCTGGGCATCACCGTTCTCAACAAGGCGCTGTTCTACGCCGACCTCTGCGCGCTGCGGGATGTCGGCCAGACGGTCACCCGGTCCGGCTACATCGCTCTGCCGCAGGGCCCAGTCCTCAACCACTACGAGCGCGCGATCGTCAGGACCCTGGAAGCACTCGGTTGGGCAGAGCAAACCAAGGACGGCATGGAGAAGCCGATGATCGTGCGGAGCGAGCCGGAGGGGTTCTCGCTGCTCAGCAAGGATGAGGTTGGGATCACGCAACTCGTGTCCAGGAAGATCCACCATCGAACAGCCTCCTGGGTATCCGACTACTCCCACGAGAACAAAGCCTGGGAGATCGCCTTTCGGGAGAAGACCGGCGCCCCGATCAACCTGATGCTCGCCATGCAACAGGTCCTCGAAGACGACCCGTGGATGAGCAAGCGAGACGACTCCGAGCTGATCGCATGCCTCCAGTCGGCCGAGAAGGACACTGGAGTCCCGTTCTGATGATCGATGCAGGTTCGGTGACCTGGACGATCTGCGCGGGGGCCACCGCCGAGTTCGGCAAGGTCGAACGCAGGTTGGACGAGGTGGACTACGCAGAGTGGCTTCAGGGATTGAAGCGGTTCCTCTGCGACTACTTCGCATCCAACGACACCAAGTGCACCCGCAAGCAGGGAAACAGCATCTCGCCGATCGCCTCGGGCATCACCGGCGCCAAGGGGCTGAAGGTCCGATTCGGATTCCCAGGCTGTGGCAAGTCCGGAGGTCTGAGGATCGCTGTCCTCGCGCTCTGTGCCACTCGCGTGGTGAAGCTGGCCGGAGCGTGGATCCGTAGCGAAGATCCCGCCGACGACGAGTTCCAACAGGCGTTCGAAGACACCGACCGCTAGACGAGGGACCACCACGACGAATGCGCCGCAGCACCGGGCGAAGAGTTGCCGTGAATCGGAGAACCACCTCGCGAGCCCGATGCCGTGGCGACTCGTCGACGCGTGACGTCGCACGGAAGCCGACGATCAGGCCGTCGGCCGCTCGGTGAGCCAACGCTTGTCGAAGTGCGGGTTCGCGGTCAGCACGTCGCAGCCGCGGCACACCTCCGGATAGTCGCGCGCGTGCATGCGGCGGCGGAACTCGCGGTACTTCTCGCCGTTCCAGATCTCGTCCAGCGACTGCTCGTTGACGTTGCCCATCTGCAGCTCGCGCGGGCCGCGGCAGCACGGGAACACTGCCCCGTTCGGCTCGATCTTCACGTAGTTGCTCGCCATCGAGCAGAAGTGCGGGAAGCGCTCCTTCACTTCCTCGACCATCACCGACATCACCTCCGGCGTGATCGGGCGCACGATCGGCGGCTGGCAGACGACGTTGCGGCGGTAGGGGTCGTCGATGTCGACGTGGAAGTTCATGCCGCGCACGCGCGCACGCTCGCACGCCGCGTCCAGGTGGGCCTGGATCTGCTCCGGCGAGAACGCGGCGAACACGTTCTGGTCGCGGCAGCGCACCGCGTTGTCGAGCATCGGCTGCACGCGCAGGTCGGCGTGCGCCGGCACCGCGCCGAGGTCGGCGAGGAAGTCGACGAGCTCGTGCAGCGAGGCGCAGTTGTCCTTCACCAGCACGGCGACGAAGCCGACCGGCACCTGCCGTTCGGCCGCGACCTGCAGCACCGAGCGGATGTTGGCGACGACGCGGTCGAAGTCGGCGCCGGCGCGCAGCATCTCCAGCACGTCCTTGCGGTTGCTGTCGAACGAGATCCACAGCTTGTGGATGCGATCGGCCATGTCCGCGAACTTGCCGCCGTCGAGCAGCGTGCAGTTCGAGTACATGTTCAGGTAGACCTCGTGCTCGCGGCACTTCTGCACCACGAGCCGGATGTTGGCGAGCATCGGCTCCGACAGTGCCGACGGCGTCCACAGGGTCGTGGTCGGCAGCACCCCGTCGAGCAGCTTGACCGCGTCCTCCTTCTTCATCACCTCGACCGGCACGCCGTCGGCCTGCGCGCACATGATGCAGCGCAGGTTGCAGACGTTGTTGGGCGCGAACTCCAGCCACGCCGGCCGCGACGTCCACACCTCGGCCTCGCTCGCGAGGTCGGCGATGACGCGGTAGTAGTTCTTCAGCTCGCGCGCGATCTTGCTCATGGGATGGTGACGAGAGGACGAGAACGGTAGCCGCGCCTCGGCGAACGCGACAGGCGGCGGCGGCGCCGGGGTCCGGAACGCCCGCTGCCAAGGCGAGCGCGCCGCGGACTACTTGCCACCGTCGCCCTGACTGGCCGGATTCGCCGCGGCCGCAGCCCGCAGCAGTTCCTGGAAATCGGCGCGGTCGTCGACGTGCATCGCACCCCCCATCTCACGCAGCGCGTCCGGCTGCATCGGCTCGACCGCGTGCAGGTGCCGCAGTGCCACCACGACGCCGGCGAAGTCGTCGCACATCAGTTCGCTGTTCGCTAGCTGGGGCAGCATCTGCAGCAGCAGTCGCTTGGCAGCGACCGAGCGCTTGCCGCCGGCGACCCGCACGCGCTCCACGTGGTCGGCGGCGCGACGGAACGTGTCGCGCGCCTCGGTCCAGCGCTCGCTGCGCGCGGCGCGGATCGCCGCCGCCCGCACCAGCGGCCCGGCTTGCATGCGGAACGCCAGGTCGTCAGGACGCTTCTGCACGACGCCTTCGATCAGCTCCGCGGCACGGGTGAAGTCCCGGCCGGCGGCCGCGTCGTCGGTCTTGGTCTGCAGGTAGCCGCGGTGGTGCACGACGATCGCCAGCTCCGACGCGTACTCGTGGCCGTCGGGGTGCGCGGCGAGCAGCTGCTCGTGGCCGGCGATCGCCTCGGTGTCGGCGGCGATCGCTCCGGCCACGTCGCCGGCCTGCTGCCGCTCGACGGCGAGGTCGTAGAGCATCAGGTCCAGTTCCTGGCGGTAGACGACGCGGGCCGGGAAGTCGGCGACCAGCGAACGCATCGACGCGATCGCCGCGTCGCGCAGCGGCAGCGCCTGGCCGTGCTCCCCCGCCGCCGCATGGATCGCGGCCAGCGACACCTCGACGCGCGCCTGCTCGCGTCGCACTTCGGGTTCCTCGACCTCGCCGGCGGCGAGCTTCGCCAGCTGCTCGCGCACCCGCAGCAGCTGCTGCCGGGAACCTTCGACGTCGCCCTTGTCGCGCAGCATCGCGCCGAGGTTGATGCGCGAACGCGCCTGGTTGAGCTGCAGGTCGAGGCTCGGGCCGTCGCTGGCGAGGCCTTCTTCGAGCGCGAAGCTGCGCTGCAGGTGCACGATCGCGCCGTCGAGATCGCCGCGCTCGCGCACGAGGCGCGCGAGGTTGTGGTGCGCACTCGCCATCGCCAGGCGCACCTGCTTGCTCCACTTCGCCTCCGGTACCGACGCCGCGGTGGCGACCATGGCGTTCCAGTCCGCTTCGGCCTCGGCGAGGCGGCCGAGCTCGACCAGCGACAGGCCGCGCGCGAGGCGCAGGCCGATGCGTTCGCCGAGGTAGGCCGTCGGGTCCGGGGCGCGGCCGCAGAGCCACTGCAGCACCGGCTCGGCCGTGGCGGCAGCGCGCAGCGACGCCTCGTTGTCGCCGGTCAGGCGCTGCAGCTCGCTGACCTTGGTCATCGTGTGCACCAGTTCGATCGCGACGCGCGGCTCCTCGGGGTTCTCGCGCCACAAGCGGCCGATCATCACCGTCGCCGCCTCGAGGTTGCGCAGGCGCTCGGGATCGAGGCCCGGCACGCGCGCCAGCGTCTTCGAACTGGCCTGCTGCATCAGCCCGCGCACGCCGGCGAGCGCGGTGTCGAGGTTGCTCTGCGACTGGTGCAGCGCCGATGCGCGCGTCCACTGCACCAGTGCCGGCGTCGCCAGCAGGCCGAGCAGCAAGATGCCGGCGGCGGTCGCCATCGCCGGATGCCGCTGCGACCAGCGCACCGTGCGCAGCCACGGCCCGATCGGCCGCGCGAGGATCGGACGATGCTGCAGGAAGCGTTCGAGGTCGGCGGCGAGCGCCTCGGCGCTCGAGTAACGGCGCGCCGGGTCGCGGTCGCGGGCGACGGCGACGATGGTCTCGACGTCGCGCGGCACGTCGGGGTTCTGTTCGCGCAGCGACGCGGCGCGGCCGTGCAGGATCTGCTGGCGCAGCCGTTCGTGGCTCTGGTCGTGGAACGGCGGCCGCAGGGCCAGCAGTTCGTGCAGCGTGACGCCGAGCGCGTAGACGTCGGTGCGCGCGTCGATCGGGCCGTCGACCAGCTGCTCGGGCGCCATGTAGTGCAGCGTGCCGAGCATGGCGCCGCTGCGCGTGATGCGCGACGTGCCGGCGGCGGCGGCGAGCCCGAAGTCGAGCAGCAGCACGCGCCCGTCGGCGGTCACCATGGTGTTGTTCGGCTTCAGGTCGCGGTGCACGACGCCGCGTTCGTGCGCGTGGTGCACGGCGCGCGCCATGCGCAGCACGAGGCGGCAACAGGTCTGCACCCAGGTGCCGTGGAACACTTCGGGCAGCGGGTCGGGCACCGCGTCCTCGCCGCGCGCCGCGGCGACGACGGCGATGTCGCGGCCCTGCAGCTGCTGCGGCGACGTGGCGTGCAGCGCGGCGACGACGTCGCCGAGCGACGCGCCGCGCACGTACTCCATCGCGAAGAAGTCGATGCCCTGGTCCTGGCCGACGCAGAAGATCGGCACGATGCCGGCGTCGCCGAGGCGCGCGATCGCCTCCACTTCGCGGCGGAAGCGCGCGCGCGCGCCGGGGAAGAAGCGCTGCTCGGGGCGCACCAGCTTCAGCGCGACGGTGCGGCCGAGCGACAGCTGCTCGGCGACGAAGACGATGCCCATGCCGCCGCTGCCGAGGCGCTTGCCGAGCTTGAACTCGCCGAGCTGCTCGGGCACCTCGCTGGCGACGACGGTCTCCTCTTCGCCAGAGCCAGGTCCCAGCAGGCCGGCGCGCTGCAGCTTCTCGAGCCGCTGGCGCAGCAGCACCTCGAGCTGCGGGTGCTGGGCCAGCACCTTCTCGACCGCGGCCGCCCCACCGTCGTGCCAGGCCTCGATGCAGGCGGCCATCGCCTCGTGTTCGAGTTCGCTGTCGCGCGGTGGCGGAGTGGGTTCGTCCATGGCGAGGCGGCGAATGCTATCGTGCGCGCCATGAGCGAGGACCTCGAAGCCCTGCTGCGCCGCGCCAGCCAACACGACGCCGATGCGGTGTCGTCGCTGCTGCAACGACACCTGCCGGCGCTGCGTGCGTTCGTGCGGCTGAAGGCAGGACCGTCGTTGCTGGCGAAGGAATCGTGCAGCGACCTGGCGCAGTCGGTGTGCCGCGACGTGCTCGAGAACGCCGACCGCTTCCGCTTCGGCGGCGAGGCCGAGTTCCGCAAATGGCTGTTCACGACCGCCATGCGCAAGATCGCCGACCGCGCCGAGCACTGGCGCGCCGGCAAGCGCGACGCGCGGCGCGAACACGGCGGGCTCGAAGAGGACGAACTGCGCGGCTACGCCGGCATCTACACGCCGAGCGGGCAGGCGGCGGCGCGCGAGGAGCTGCAGAAGGTCGAGGGCGCGTTCGGCAAGCTGGCGCCGGAGAAGCAGGAAGTCATCCTGATGGCGCGGCTCATGGGCCTGTCGCACGCGCAGATCGCGCAGGAACTCGGCAAGAGCGAGGTCGCGGTGCGCTCGATCCTCAGTCGCGCGCTCGCCGAGCTGGCGGCGATGCTGTGAGCGGCCGGCCGGCGACACGCACGTCGCCGGCGGCCCGCTCACCAGCCGGGCATTCTCACCAGCCGGGCCCGATCACTTGCCCGGCTCGGTCGCCGCCGGCGTCGTGCCGTCCGCCGGCGGCGTCGCCGACTTCGGCTTGACCAGGTCCGCGCGCTTGGGCTTCAGCTTGCCGAACAGCGCCTGGTCGATGACGTAGTACCACGGGCCGAAGCGCTTGGTCAGCTTGTCGGCTTCCTTGCGGCCCTCTTCGACCTTGCGGTCGTACTCCTCCCACGACGTGGTGATCTTGCGCAGTTCGTCCTCGAACGGCAGGCGATCGCTGCGCACGTCGGCGCCCATGCCTTCGCCGCCCTCGGCCTTGTCCTCGGCCTGCGACACGACCGCGTAGGTCTCGCCGGTGACGACGAGGCGGTAGTCCTCGCCCCACGGGTCCTTCTTCAGCTCGGCCAGGAACGCATCGCCTTCGGCCGGCTTCTCGGTCAGCTTGGCCAGCGACTCCGGCAGCTTGTTCTCGTTCTTGGCGCGGAAGGCCTCGACCGCCTTCTGGATCAGCTCGATCTGCGTGCGCGCTTCGCTGCGCTTGTCGAGCTGTTCCTTCGGCAGCTTGGCGCCGGCGGGCTTCGTCAGCAGCGCTTCGTCGAACTCGGCGGTGACCATCAGGTAGCGGTTGTTCGCCGCCTTCTTGGCATCGCCTTCCTTCGGCTTGTCGTCCTCCTTGCCGCCGACCACCGTGCCCGCCGTGATCTCGTCGCCTTCGCCGAGCACCAGCTCGCCGAAGCGCAGCGTGTAGCGCACGCCCTTCTTGGTCTCGAACAGCAGGTCGCCTTCGTTGCTGAACAGCTTGCCGCTCTGGTCGAGGAAGAAGCCCTTGCGCATCAGGCTCTGCGCCAGCATCTGCGCCTCGATGCCGTTGGCGCGCTCGAGCCGCGCCGTCAGGCCTTCGGGCTTGCTGCGCACGCCGACGATCTTGATCTGCCCGAGCGTGTCGCCGATCTCGCGCAGCTTCTCCTCGTTCGACTCCTCCTTGGTCGCGTCGATGCCCGCGAACGACCACTTGCCGGCGTCGTCCTTGCCGACGACCAGCTTGTCGCCCGGCACGATCTGGCCGCGCTGTTCGTCGATCGAGTAGTTGTCGAACGTGATCTTGGCGATGTCCCAGGACGACGCCTTCAGCAGGTCGGTCTCGATCCAGTCGGCGAACCTGGTCGACAGCTCGCCGTCGAGCTTGACGCGATAGACGCGCTTCTGCTTGGGGTGGCGCACGTAGTAGGTGCCGAGCTTGCCGTCGACCTCCTTGCCGACCAGCAGCGACGCCAGCTCGTTGCCGGCGCTGTCCTTCATCGTGATCTTGGTGCCGCGGCCCTTGCTGTCGGCACTGGCGTCGAGCGGATCGACGAGGTTGTAGCGGGCGTGGTCGCCCTTGGCGTCGCCGACGACGGTGTCCTTCTTCAGGCCGATCAGCATCGCCGCCGCCTTGCCGACGCGGTCCTTCGCGTCGGCCGGGTAGTTGCCGTGCGACGGGATCGTCCAGCGGCCCTTGTCGTCGCGCTTGACGACGAACGGATAGGCGGCGCCGGCGGCATCGCGGAACTCGACGACCTCGAGCTCGGCGACCATGTCGGACGCGCGCTGCTCGACCTTGCCGTCCTTGTCGGTCTTGTCCTTCCACGTCGGGAAGAACTCTTGGCCCTCGTCCTCGTAGAGGTCGAGGCGGCTCGCGCGCGGGCCGGTGGCCAGCGCCAGCAGGGTGAGGACGACCGCCGCACCGACGACGGTCCCGGTCTTGGCGAACTCGTTCACTTGGCACCTCCGATCCGACGGCTCTGGGGCACGATCGCCGCGGCGCGCGACGAGCGGCGGACGAACATCAACAGACCGACCAACAGGCCCGGCAGCACGCTCAGCAACAGCGCCACGATCTTGTAGGTGACGTGCACCGAGCTGCGCGCCATGTCGCGGTCGTGCGTCGCCTCCTCGAGGCGGCGCTTCTTCTGCTCCTCGATGCGACCCTTCTCGTTGTCGAGCTTGCGCTGCTCGACCTGGCGCACCTCGACGATCTTGACCTCCTTGGCCTGCTCGTCGAGCGCGGCGTCGTCGGTGATCTTCTTCACCGCCTCGTCGAGTCGGGCCTGGGCTTCGGCCAAGGCCGCTTCGGCAGCGCCTTCGGCCTCGTCCTTCTCCTTGTTCCAACGATCCTCGAACTCGCGCTGCGCCAGTTCGACCGCTTCCAGCTTGCGCAGGATCGGGCGGCGCTTGCGCAGCTCGATCAGGCTGCCGTCACCGGCCAGCGTGTCGATGCAGTTGAGCACGAACGTGACGTTGTCGAAGCGCAGGTTCGGATCCGCCATCTGGCGGCGCATCTGGAAGAACTGGTTGCTGACCAGGTCGAGGTCGGCGACGTAGATCACGTCGACGCCCTTCGTCTGGCCCTCGGCCGGCTTGCCCTGGATGCGGGCGGCGATCGCCAGATCCTGGTTCCGGCGCTCGGGCCGCGCGTTCGGGTTGATCTGCGGGCCCATGCCGAAGAAGTCCATCTGGAACAGGTTGGACTTGCGGATGATGCCGTTCGGCTCCTGGCTGACCGCCGGCTCGCGCGAGCGCAGCAGCGGCGAGAAGGTCCAGCCTTCCTTGCCGGCCGACGTCACGTGGCCGCCCATCAGCACCACGATGTTCTGCAGGCCCTTCGTGATCGGGTTGTCGCCGGTGAAGCCCTGGTCGCGCACGAACACGAACTCCTGGCGCAGCCGGCCGCCGGGGAACTTGCGGTAGCTCAGGTCCCAGACGATCTCGCCGATGTGCGGCGTCAAGCCGATGGCCGACATCAGGCCTTGGAACTGACCCTTCTGCGGGCCGCCACCGCCCATCATGCGCGCCTGCATGCCGCCCTTCTCGTCGTCGGCGGCGGTGCCCCACGCATCGAGCGGGGCCGGATCCTCGAGCAGCAGCGTCGGGTTGCCGGCGACGAGCCACTTCTGCAGGCGGTCCATCGCCTCCTGCTGCAGCGAGCTCGGCTGCGGCACGACCAGGCACGCGAGCCCTTCCGGATAGTCCTTCTCCGGGTCGACGCTCTCGAGCTGGTACTGCTGCTGCAGTTCGTCGGCGATCTGCCAACGCTGCTTCTGGCGGAAGGTCTGGAAGTCCATGCCGCCCATGAACTCGACGTCGGTCTTCAGGATGCCGACCTTCTTGCGACCGGCGCTGGCGACCGTGCGGATGCTGCGCATCAGCTCGTACTCGAGCGGCACCGCCGGCTCGATGAACGGGTTGACGACCTCCTCGGTGCCGCACTGCACGACGAAGCCGAGGAACATCTGCTGCTCGGCGTAGCCGCCGGCCGGCAGCTGGACCGGCACCGTCTGCATGCGGATGCCGAAGTTGCTCTCGGCGGCGCGCGCCTCCTGCGAGAACGGCTGCGGGAGGACGATGCTCTTCTCGATCTTGCCGCCGCCGAGCGAGTCGAACTGGTCGACCAGGTTCAGCAGCAGGTTCTTCTGCTGCACGAACTGCTCCGGCACCTCTTCACTGGCGTAGACGGTGACGAACACCGTCTTGTCCGCCGGGATGCCGTCGATCAGCTGGCGCGACTCCTGGCTCAGCGAGTGGATGCCCTCGACGGTCGCGTCGAGGCGCGGCAGCGAGTGCACGCCGATGACGGTCAGCGCCAGCGAGCAGGTGGCGAGGCCGACGAAGCGCACGACCCCGTGCACCCCCTCTTCGCCGCGCCAGTGGCGGCGCGACAGCAGCGCCAGGCCGAGCTGGAAGAACGTCACCGTCAGGCCGACGAACAGCAGGATGCCGGAGAACGGCAGCATGCCGCGCGCGAACTCGCGGAACTGGCCGATCGGGCCGATCTGGCTCCACTTCAGGAAGCCGAACCAGCCGAACACCTCGCTGAGGCCGAGCACGAACGCGCACAGCAGCAGCGACAGCAGGAACGAGATCGTCGCCGAGTTGGTCAGCTGCGAGCCGATCGTCGTCACCGCGACGAGCATCACGCCGAGCAGCCAGTAGCCGACGTAGTTGGCGAACAGCTGGCCCCAGTCGGGGTTGCCGAGCCACATCAGCACCAGCGGCAGCACCAGCGTGAAGGCGAGTGCGGCGGTGTAGATGGCGACGTAGGCGGCGAACTTGCCGAGCTGCAGCTCGAAGTCCTTCGCCGGCAGCGTGAACAGCAGCTCCTGGGTGCCGTTCGCGCGTTCGCTGCTCCACATGCCCATCGTCGCGGCGGCGACGAACACCGCGGCGATCGCGGCGAAGGTCGGGAACGCGCCGGTGAAGTTCAGCGTGTCGAGGTTGGCGAGGTTGTTGGTGAAGAACGGATCGCTGTGCATCAGCACGCCGCACGAGACGGCGGCGAACAGCACGACGAACACGTAGTTGGCCGGGTTGCCGAACCAGCTGCGCAGGTCGCGCTTGGCGACGGCGAGCACGATGTTCTTGTTCATGGCTTGCCTCAGGCGTGCGTCGTCAGGTTGTGGAAGGCCTGGTCCATCTGGCCACCGCCCTTGCTCTTGAACTCGGCCGGCGTGCCGTCGAAGGCGAGCCTGCCTTCGTTGACCAGCAGCACGCGGCCGGCCATCGCCTCGACTTCCTGGAACAGGTGCGTCGACAGCAGGATGGTGCGCGTCTGGCCGAGCTTCTTGACCAGCTCGCGCACGTGGCGGATCTGGTTCGGGTCGAGGCCGGTGGTCGGCTCGTCGAGGATCAGCACCTCGGGATCGTGCAGCAGCGCCTGCGCCATGCCGACGCGCTGCTTCTGGCCCTTGCTGCAGGTGCCGATCGGCTTGTCGAGCAGCTCCGCCAGGTCGCACTCGTCGGTGACGAACTCGAGGCGCTGCTGCAGCTGAGCGCCGGCCATGCCACGGGCCTCACCGAAGAACGTCAGCAGCTCGCGCGCCGTCATCTCAGGATACAGCGGGCCGTTCTCCGGCAGGTAGCCGAGCTTCTGGGCCGCGCGCACGCGGTCCTGCACGACGTCGACGCCGGCCAGGCGGGCGGTGCCCGACGTCGGCGACAGGTAGCCGGTCAGCACCTTCATCGTCGTCGACTTGCCGGCGCCGTTGGGGCCGAGGAACGCGGCGACTTCCCCGCGTCGGATGGTGAAGGACAGATGGTCGACGGCGGCGAACGACCCGTAGTACTTGCACAGGTCGACCGCCTCGATCATGGGTTCACGATCGGTCATTGGGATCACTCGAAAGGCCGAAGGGACTCACGACGGCGCACCGGGGACCCTCACGTCGATGGCCCGGGTGCCGAAAGGGGGCGACACCCTTAGCCGGTGGCCTGCACGAGCGCAACGACGCCCGGCAGCCGGGGTTGGCGGCCGGGCGTCGCGCTGCGCCCGAAAAAAGCGGCCCAGGACGGGGACCGGCGCCGGAAACTCCAGGAGCACCCGCGGCCGGTGCGCCGCGGCTCACCAGCAGTGGAAACTGCCGCCCCAGCCGAGTCCCCAACCCCAGCCCCAGCCCGGCCCCACGCCCCACGCCGGGCCGAAGGCCACGTAGGTGTTGCCGCCGCCCCCGCCATCGTGGGCGCGCGGCACGAACGGGGTCACCTGCGACAGCACGGTGCGTTCGCCGGCCTGGATCCGGAAGCGGATCGAGAAGCTGTCGAGGTCCCCGGGGACCGTCGTGGCCGGCAGGAACATCGCCTCGAACCGGCTGGTCGTGCCCGGCATGGCGATCGGGTTGCCTTCGATGCGCGCCGGCGCCAGCTTCGGCTGCAGCAACCCGTCGAGCATCATCTCCTCGCACTGGACGGACGCCGGATCGAGCTCCAACGGCTCGCCGCCGGTGTTCTCGATCTCGAAGCCGACCACCAGGCGCACGATCTCCTCGTCGTTGTCGTCGTATTGGGCGACGGCCGGACCGGCGTAGACCCGCACCTCGCCGAGCCAGAACCCGTCGCCCCCCGGCACCGAGTAGGAGGCCGCCAGCTGGCCGCGCGGCCCGACCGCATCGACGTGTTCGCGCGGCATGAAGTGGCGCGGGCTCCAGCAGGCGGCCAGGGCGGACAGCAACAGCAGCAGGACGGTGGCGCGCATGGGGTCGTTTGTCGGCGACGGCGGGCCGGTGGACAAGGCCCGCGGCGGCCGCGAAAGGCGCGCAGAGCGCAGACGACCGCCGCGGGTTGCCGTTCGCAGCGGCAGGACGCCGCCAGGCGGCCCCGCCCCACCGGATTCACAGGCCGCCGAGCACGCCGCGCACGCCGTTGCCGGTGACGAAGCCGAAGCTATTGGTCGCCGGCGACTGGGCCACCGCCGTGGTCGCGTAGAGCGACAGGCCCCGCAGCGAACTGTTCAGCGGAATCGCCAGGCCCCACGGCACGGACACACCCTGGATCGGCAGGTAGGGAGCGATCACGTCGAGCGACGCCCGCAGGCCGCAACCCGGCATGCCGATCACGGCGAGGTCGTTGATCCCGGGGTCGCTGAAGCCGACCACGTGCACGCCGAACGTCGTGTTCGCCGGCAGGAACTCGTCCTGGAGCATCCACGACGTGCCGAGCACCGGCCGGGTCAGCGGGCTCAGCGCCAGCGGCGTCTGCTCGGGGCTGCTGGTGAACAGCGGCGCCGTGGTGAAGTCGATGCTGCCCGGATCGAGCGAGCCGCCGGGCGGCGTGACGCCGACGAGGTGGCTCGAGCCCCAGACGCTGCTGGCATCGGCGTCGATCGACAGGAAGACGATCGCGATGTCCCCGGTGGCGAGGTTGCACTGGAACTGCAGCGTGCTGCGGTTCATCACTCCGAGCGGGTAGTTCTCGACGTCGCGCCAGGTGACGAACAGCGTCTGGCCGAGCTGCTGCGCCACCACCTGGCCGCTGCCCGCTTCCGCCGGGTTGTAGTCGTGCCACGCGTAGATGCCACCGCAGGCGCTCTGCAGCATGCCGTTCGGGGTCGGCGTGTAAGGCTGCGTGCCGGGCGTGTCGATCGTCGATCCGAAGCCGAGGATGCCGTTGGCGCCGATCGCCAGCGTCGCTTGCGGCCCGTACGGCGTCGGCAGCGCCGCCACCGGGGTGTACGGCACGAACCCGTCGTCGCCGACCGCGAGCACCGTCGCCGCCGGCGTCGGCGTCACGTAGCTCGCACTCGCGGCTCCGACCTGCCAGGTGCCGAGGTAGCCGTTGGCGGCGCGCTGCAGGCGCAGCACGTTGCCGTTCAGCGCCGCCGAGGCGACGGTCGCGTTCGCGTGGTTGGCGTAGAGCGAGTGGTAGGCGCCGCCGCAGCCGGCACCGAGGATCGTGTTGCTGGCGGCCTTGCAGTAGCGCACGCTGCCGCGCCACTGTACGCCGTCGTTCGGCAGGGCCACGGCGAGCGCGAACGGGTAGTACACGCTGGTCCCGGTCCGGATCTCGATCGTGCCGTCGCTGGCCTGCGGCAAGCCGAGTTGGTTGGTGCCAGCGTGGAACGAGAGCAGGTCAGAGGTCCCCGTGTAGGTGCCACCGATGTAGAAGCCCTGCGTGGCCCCGGCCGGAATGACCACGTCCATCGGGATGGCGAGCGGGGTGAGCGCCGCGCCGCCTGGGTGCACCCACGCCGGGTTGGTGCCGACGAGCGTCCAGGCAGCCGGGTTCAGCTGCGAGCCGTTCCACGTGCCCACCTTCGTGTGCACGTGCATCGCCGTCGTGCCAGGGATCGGCATCGCCTGATCCAGGCCCGTCACGTGGATCGGCTCGGCCGAGACGTTGACGACGTCGAACATGATCCCGCTCTGGGCGAAGTTCACCGGCGGGGTGGTCGTAAGGATCGTGCACTGGCCGGTCGCGGCGAGCGCCAGAGTCGCGGCGGCGAGCCAGCCGCGCAGATGCTGGAGAGGGGAGGGAGAAGTCGAAGTCGTGGTCATGGGGTTCCGTGGTCTGGGTCTGCCCCATCCACACGGTTCCGCGCCGAAGCGGCCGACGCCGCGCGCGATTTCCCGCCGGCTCGCCGCAGCCTGCGCCCCTCGGCGTAGCCCGGAACCCACCCGCGACGCACCAACCTGGGAACGAGTGCGCAGTGGCCCTGCCGCGCGAAAGTTCCCTGCCAGCCGGTCTTTGCGAGGGAACGATGAACCGCTCCCTCCTCTCCGCTCTCACCCTCCCGGTCTTCGTCGCGGCCTACCTGTCGTCGGCCGCCGTCGCCCAGGACGCGGCGGCCCCTGCCAAGAACGACGACAGTGGCTTCCTCACCGGCCTGCGTGGCTTCGAAGACTTCCACGAGCCGGTCGGCCAGCCGCTCTACTTCGAGTCGCCGTTCAACGACACCGGCATCCGCGCCCTGTGGCTGAAGCACTACTTCTCCCGCAACTCGGCGCTGCAAGGCGGCCAGGTCGAGGTCTACGCGCTGCAGGCGCGCCTCGCGCTGACCGAACGCCTGTCGTTCATCGCCACCAAGGACGGCTACTCGGAGATCGAGACCGGCGCGTTCGGCGAGGACGAAGGCTGGAACGACCTGGCCGCGGGCTTCAAGTATGTCGCCCACGCCGACCGGGAAGCCGACCTGGTGATCACGCCCGGCATCCGCCTGATGCTCGACCAGGGCCACCGCCTCTACGGCGTCATCAACGGCAACTGCAACGAGCTGTCGCCGTTCGTCAGCTTCGCCAAGGGCTTCGGCCACACCCACCTGATCGGCAACGCGACGCTGCGCGTGCCGACCGACAGCGACGACGGCAATACCGTCGGCCACTGGGACCTGCACCTCGACTTCGACCTGAACCCCGGCTCGCAGGCGGTGTTCGCCCCGGTCGCCGAAGTGCACGGCCTGCACTATCTCGACGACGGCGCCACGGCGCTCCCGATCGGCGGCGGTGACTACACCAACCTCGGCTCGCAGCCCGACAGCAGCTTCGTGGCCTGGGCCAGCGCCGGCTTCCGCTTCGAGATCCTGACCAAGTACGAGATCGGCCTGGTCTACGAGTTCGCCCTCACCGATCCGGGTGACGACATCTGGAAGGACCGCGTGACGTTCGACTTCCACGTCCGCTGGTGAGCCCGGAGCCGGCGGCCCGCCTGCATCCGCGGGCCGGGCCGCCGCGAACGGCGCCAGCGTGAAAACCTGGTGCCTGCGCGCGTCCTTGTGGGTTCCCCGGCCCCCGGCCGAGGTGTTCCCCTTCTTCGCGGACGCACGCAACCTCGAGGACCTGACGCCGCCGTGGCTGTCGTTCTCGATCCTGACGCCGATGCCAGTGCCGATGCACGTCGGCACGCTGATCGACTACCGGCTGAAGCTGCACGGCCTGCCGCTCAACTGGCGGACCCGCATCGCCCGTTGGGAACCGCCGTTCGCCTTCGCCGACGAGCAGCTGCGCGGTCCGTATGCGCTGTGGCACCACACCCACACCTTCACGCCGTGCGACGGCGGCACGGCGCTCGGCGACGAAGTCGTCATGCGACCGAAGGGTGGGCTGCTGGCGCCGCTGGCGATGCGCTGGATCGTGCGCAACGACGTCGAGCGCATCTTCCGCTTCCGCGCCCACGTGATGGCGGCCCGCTTCGGCGGCGACGCGTCGCGCGCCGAGGTGCGCTGGGTCGACACGCCGGTCACAGCCGCAGCCGGTGCACGGTGAACGGGGCGCTGCCGCCCACCCGCACGACCACTTCGCCCGGTAGCTGGTCGAGCACGTCGCGCGGCTTGCCGAACACCGGCGAGAGCGCTGCATCGCGCGGCGTCTCGACCACGTAGATCGTCCGCACGTCGCCTTGCCGCAGCAGCGCGCGCACGTCGCCGGCGCGCTCGAGGAAGGCCTTCGGCGACACCGCCGCATGGCCGCGCGTGATCAGGAACTGCGCTGGCGTGCCGACCCACAGCGTGTGGCCGCGGTCCGAAGCCAGCCGCGCGGCGGCATGCGCGAGCCCTTCGTAGGTCGCCGCGTCGGCGAGCACCGGCATCGCCTCGCCACGCGCGACGGCACGCACCTGCCAGCCCGCGAACGCCGCCGCCGCCACCACGACGACGATCGCGACGCGCGTCCGCAGGGTCGGCAGCAGCAGCACCGGCAGCAACGCCGTCGCCCACGCCGCCGGCAGGAACAGGCGCAGCGCCGTGCGTTCGCCGACGTCGCCGTAGAACCAGAACAGCACCAGCGTCGTCACCGCCGCCACCGGCACGAGCGGCAGCAGCACGGAGAACGCACGCACCGGCGCGTTCCGCCGGCCGCGCCACAGCCACCACACGACCGCGGCGACCGCGAGCCACGCGACGAGTCCCGGCAGCGGCTGTCCGAGCCGCGGCGTGAACCACGCGACCAGGAACGTCGGCACGTGTGCGAGGCCGTGCGCGAACGCCAGCAGCGGCTGCCCGCCGGCCTCGGGATAGAAGCGTGGATCGCGCGCGTGCAGCAGCAGCGGCCACAGCGGCACCAGCAGCCCCGGCAGCAGCAGCACGAAGGCGAGCAGTGCACGCGAGCGCGGCAGCCGGCCGCGCAGGCCGAACCCGACCAACGCCACGACCAGCAGCAGCGCTGGCAGCGACTCGTAGCGCGACCACGCGAACAGCACGCCGAGGCCGAGGAAGTTCGCGAGCCGCGGCGCGAGCGTTCCATCGTCGCGTCCGGCGACGACATCGCGCGCCGCCAGCAGCAAGCCCAAGAACAGCAGCGCCGCCAACAGTTCGAAGCCGCCGCTGCTGGCGACGATGGTCGTCAGCGGCACCGCCAGCAGCGACAACGGCGCCAGCAGGGCGATGCCGAGCCCACGCGCGCGCACGGCGAGGCCGGCGGTGGCGAGCGCGATCGCCAGCAGCAGCACGTTCAGCCCGAGCGTGTGGTCCGGGTCGTAGCCGCGCACGTCGTGCAGCAGGCTCGCCAGCAGCGGGAACAGCGTCGGCCGCTTGTCGACCATGTTGCCGACCGGCACCAGTTCGCCGCGCGACGGGAACGACGCGGTCGTCATCACCGCGAGCCGCTGGCCGTGCATGTTCTGCGACGTGCCGAGCAGGCTGGTCTCGTCGAACTGCACGCGCTGCTGCAGCGGCACCGTCGCCGCGACGAGGACCGCGGCGAGCAACGCCAGCAGCAGCACCGGCCAGCTGCGCTGCAGGTGCGCGCCGAGGCTGCTCGTGCGCGCGCGCCAGCGCCAAACGGCGCCGGCGAGCGCGAACGGCAGGGCGGCGAGCGGCGTCCCGTAGAGCAGCGCACCGAGCCGCTGTTGGCGCAGGGAGGGTTCGCCGCCTTCGAGCCAGCAGTACGGCAGCGCCGCGAGGCCGCAGCCGGCGAGCAGCACGGCCAGTGCGATCGCGGTGTGCCTGCCAGTGGCAGGTTCCGCAGTGGCGGCGGAAGGCTCGACGACGGACGGCATCGACGCGCGAAGCTACGGCGCGGGCCCGCGCGCCGCGAGCTTGCACGCGACCCTGCAGCACAGCGCCAGCAGTCCGCCCCCCGCCGACTCGCCGACAAAACCCGCGCACTTCGCCGCGTCGCGACTAGCCTGTGCGCATGCGGAACCTGGCCATCCTCGGCGCCGCGGCCCTCGCCGGCGCGTGCACCTCGACGTTCGCCGAACCCCGCCTGCTGGTGTCGCCCTACTTCACCGTCTACCGCCTGCACGGCGACGTGGCGATGCAGTCGGCGCCGACGCCGGGCACGCTGCAGGACAACGTCGCGCAGCCGACGCGCGCGTTCGGGCTGAGCAGCCACGAGAACGACATCGGCGTGCGCGTCGACCTCGGCGACGGCTTCGCCGGGCTGCGCCTCGACTACCTGCGCCTCGACCAGGGCACGACGCGCTCGAACGTGCTCGACGGCGACTGGGGCCGCCTGCTGGCCGGCGACGAGGTGCGCGGCAGTGCGACGATGGACGAGTTCCGCCTGGGCTGGCTCGAGCCGATCCTGACCGCGCGCACGAACTACCGCGACCAGCCGCTGGTGGTGAAGGTCGCCGCCGGCGGCCAGCTCGCCCACCGCGACCTGACCTACGGCGCCAGCACGCTCGATGGTGCGCGCTCGCAGAAGGTCGACATCGACGGCGACGTCGCCTTCGCCGCGCTGCGCGTGCGGGCGACCTGGCGCAGCTTCGGCGTCGAAGGCGACTACGCGATCTCGCCGGGGCTGGCACTCGGCGGCGACTACGAGGACCTGCAGCAGGACCTCGAGATGCGCCTCACCTACAACCTGCCGCTGCACGACGTGACGTTCTTCGCCGGCTTCCGCTACAGCCAGCTGCAGGGCGAGGGCCGCGTCGACGGCTTCGGCTACGACGCCGACCTGTCGATCGACGGCTACCAGTTCGGCGTGACCTTGGTGTTCTGAACGACGTGCGGAACGGCGACTCGGCGCCGATCACCAGCCGGCGGCCTCGGCGAGCGCCTGCACGAACGCGTCGACCGCGGCCTTCGCTTCGTCGTCGCTGCAGGTGAAGTCGTTCAGCATGACGCTGAACACCAGCGGCTCGGCCAGCGGATTCGGCCGCAGCACGTAGCCCGACAGGCAGACGACGCGCGCGATGTAGCCGGTCTTGGCGCGCACGTGCTGGTGCGCCGGACCGTCGCGGAAGCGGTTCTTCAGCGTGCCGGTGGCGCCGGCGAGCGGCAGGGCGGCGACGAACGGTTCGCGCCACGGCGCCTGCCACGCCACCGACAGCACGCCGGCGAGCTGGCGCGGCTGCACGAGGTTGCGCCGCGACAGGCCCGAGCCGTCGGCCTGCACGAGGCCCTGCGGATCGATGCCGAGCGTCGCGAGCACCGCGCGGCCGTGCGCCGCCGACGCCGCGGTGCTGCCGTCGCCGGTGGCGACGCGCGCGGCGATGCGCCAGACCTGCTCGGCGAACAGGTTGTCGCTGAAGCACAGCAGCGGCTGCACCAGCTCGCCGAGCGGCGCCGACAAGAACGTCGTCAGCAGCTCCGGCGCGCCGACGGCGACGACGTCCTGGAGTTCGTCGATCGCGAGGCCGCGCGCGCGCAGCTCGGCGATGGTCACCGCGGCGGTGAACGCGGCGGGATCGTGCACGGCGATGCGCACCGTGCGCGGTTTCGCATCGAGCGGCAGGGCTCCGGCGACCTCGATGCGCTCGCGGCCGAGCGGCCGGCGCACGGCCAGTTCGCCCTTGCCGCCGGCGGGCAGCACGTCGACGGCGACCGCGGGTGCTGGACCGACCGCCGGCGTGCACGTGACCTTCGCGGCGCCACCGTCGATCGCGACCTGCACGGCGATCGTGTTGCCGCGGCAGCACAAGGCGCCGAACGGGGCCGCGTAGTCCTCGTCGAGGTAGTCCCACTGCCAGCCGAGCCCGCGGTGCTCGCTGCCGAGCCAGCCGTCGTCGGCGACGACGCGGCCGACGAGGCGTTCGATGCCGCGGGCCCGCAGCAGCGCCGCCAATTCGTCGAACTGTGCCTTGCTGCCGAACGACGGATCGCCGCCGCCGACGAGGCGCAGTTCGCCGCGCAGCGTGCCGGCGTCGACGGCGCCGTGCACGTGGACCTCGGTGCCGAACCGCTGCTCGGGGCCGAGCGTCGCGAGGCCGATCACAGCGCTCAGCAGCTTCAGGTTCGACGCGGTGGCGAAACCGCGGTCGGCGGCGTGCGAAGCGACGAGCGCACCACCGGGAGCGGCCAGCACGTGCACGCCGATGCGGCCGCCGGCCAGCTCGGGCCGAGCGACGAGCGTCGCGAGCGCATGCTCGATGGCGGCGGTGTCGAGCGGTGCCGGTGCCGACGCGCACGCGGCGGCGAGGCAGACGAAGGCGAACGAGAGGAGGCGCACGGGCCGCAGCTTAGTGCGGCAGCGCGGCGCCGCGCAGGGCCACCGCGCGGCAGCGCCTCACCCGCAGCTCACAGGCGACCGATGACGGTGCGCAGACCGGCCGACGCGTAGGCGAAGCCGTTCGGCGCCGCGGCGTCGACGTAGAACGCCTGGTGGAAGAACTCGAGGCCGGTCAGGTACGGCGTCGGCGGCACCAGGAACAGCACCTCGGCCTGCCCCTGCGCGTCGGTGAAGCCGAAGTAGATGCCGATGAAGGTGAACGGGTCGACCAGCAACGGCACGCCGTTGCCGCCGAAGTTCTGGAACACCGGCAGGCCGCCGGGGATCGACTGGAAGCCCGTGACGACGCGGTGCTCGGCGTTCGGCAGCGCGCCCTTCATACGCACCGAGAACAGCCGCGTGGCGGCGTTGTCCTGCAGCAGCAGGGTCTGCGTGTCGATCTCGAACGTGCGGCCGTTGCCACTGCCGAAGTGCTCGACGCGCGGCAGCGCGTTCGCCGTGTTGTTCGCGGCCATCACCACGTGGAACGTGCGCTGCTCGAACGGCTGCAGCGTGCGGTTCTCCCACTGGAACGCGCCGGTGTAGTCGCCGGTGAACGGCGGCAGCGTGTTGCCAAGGTTGTTGAAGAGCCCGTTGCTCAGCTGGTTGCGGATCGCCGGGTAGGCGGCCACGGCCGAGCGGTCGGCGCCGAGCGCGCGCACCTCGATCGAGACGCCGGTGATGTCGGTGACGAAGTGCGAGCTGGCCGTGCCGCTGACGACGTCGTCGCCGGCGGTGTTGGCGATGTCGAGGTCGGTGTAACAGAACAGGTCGAGGGTCAGCGGCGCGTTGGTGATGTTCATCACCGTCAGGCGACTGATGACGACGCCGCTGGCCGGCCCGGTGTCGTAGATGTCGAAGTCGAGGCTCGCTTCGAACAGGTTGCGGTTGTCGACGTTGCCCCAGTCGCGATCGCCGTGGTCGTTGCTCGGCGTGACGCCGCTCGTCACCGGGCCGATCGCGCGGAACGAGAACTCGCGCAGATCGCCGGCGACGCGGTAGTACCAACCGTGCTCGAAGCCGTGGTCGGTGGTGGTCGCGTCGCAGCGCAGGTCCATCGTGCGCGGCAGGTGCGAGACCGGGTCGAGCGCGTCGGCGCGGAACTGCAGATTGCCGTCGGTCAGCAGGATCTGCGCGGGCAGGGAGATGGCGAACAGACCGAATGCGAAGAGACGGGACAGAGTCATTGCGGGCATGGGTGTGGTGTGTGGTGCGAAACGAAGGTCGCCGACTCTCGCCAAGGACCTCCGGGAGGGCTTCGCACGCACTTCGTAGCCATTTCCGGCAAGCGCGCAATACCCCGACATGGCGCTGGCCCAATGACACGGCGGCCCGCAATCAATCGCTACAGTCCGAGCTCCTTCAGGCGACGGTAGAACGTGCTGCGCGACATGCCGAGCTGGGCGGCCGCCGCGACCTTGTCACCGTGGTTGTCCTTGATCGCCTGCAGCAGCGCCGCGCGCTCGGCGGCTTCGCGCTGGCTGCGCATGTCGGCCGGCGTGGCCCCGCAGCGCGCCGCGTCGCCACCCGCCGGTGGCGCATACGGACCAGACGGCGGCGGCACGGCATGGCCGTTCGACGTCGGGCCGGCAGCCGGGCTCGGCGGCAACGGCGACCGCCAGACCGGCGACGGCCCGAGTGCTGGCGTGCCGCGCAGCACGTGCGGCGGCAGGTCGCGTTCCTGCAGCACCTCGCCGACGCCGAGCGCGAACGCGCGTTCGAACACGTTCTCGAGCTCGCGCACGTTGCCGGGCCACGGATAGGCGGCGAGCCGTTCCATGGCGCCGCGCGACACCGCACGCACCGGGCGCGCGAGGCGGTCGTGGCGGCGGTTGCAGTGCTGCAGGAAGTGCTCGACCAAGAGCGGCAGGTCGTCGAGCCGTTCGCGCAGCGGCGGCAGGTGCAAGGTCACGACCTCGAGGCGGTAGTAGAGGTCCTCGCGGAAACGGCCCTCGCGCACCAGCTGCAGCAGGTCGCGATTGGTGGCGGCGAGGATGCGCACGTCGACGATGTGCGGTTGGCTGGCGCCGACCGGCCGGATCTCGCCGCGCTGCAGCACGCGCAGCAGCTTCACCTGCACGCTCAGCGACGTCTCGGCGATCTCGTCGAGGAAGATCGTGCCGCCGTCGGCGGCGCGGAACAGGCCGTCGTGCGCGGTCTGCGCGCCGGTGAACGCGCCCTTCTCGTGGCCGAACAGTTCGCTCTCGATCAGCTCCGGCGCGATGGCGCCGCAGTGCAGCGGGATGAACGGTGCATTGCGGTACTTGCCGTCGAAGTGCAGTGCGCGCGCGACCAGTTCCTTGCCGGTGCCGCTCTCGCCGTAGATCAGCACCGTCGAGCGCGAGTTGCGCAGCATCGACACCATGGCGCCGGTGGCCTCGACCGCGGCCGAGCGACCGACGAACTCGGTCATGTGGTAGCCCTTCGCCACCGGTGCTGCCGCCGGCGGCAGCGGTTCGCGCGCATCGAGGCGCGCTTGCACGGCGGCGACCGCAGTCGTGTCCTCGAGCAGCACGAGCCGCTGGCCGGCGGCCGGCGCCAGCAACGTGGCGCGCAGCACGGTCGGCGCCTCGTCGCCGTCGCCGGCGAACGTCGTCGGCGATGCGCCCGCGGCGAGCCACGCGGCGAGCTGCGCAGGCAGTTCCCCGCCGTCGGCCAGCGGCGCGCCGACCGCAGCCGACGGCAACCATGCGGCCGCCACCGGATCGATCGCCACCACCGTGCCCGCGTCGTCGACGGCGACGACGCCGCGGCGCACCGACGCCCAGGCCGCGCGCAGGTCCTGCAGGTCGACCAACTGCTCGGCGGCGCCGCCAGCACCTTCTTCGAGCCGCGCCAGCTGCTGCCGCAGGTTCGCGTTCTCGCGGTCGAGGCGCGAACGCACCTCCTCGAGCTGCCGCATCACGCGGATGCGCGCGACCAACTCGTCGCGGTTGATCGGCTTCTGGATGTAGTCGACGGCGCCGAGCTGGTAGGCGGCGAGCTTCTCCGACTCGTCGGCGAGGCGTCCGGTCAGGAAGATCACGGGCACGAACGCGGTGCGCGGATCGTTCTTCAGCCGGCGGCAGACTTCGAAGCCGTCGATGCCCGGCATCACGACGTCGAGCAGGATCAGGTCGAACGCCTGCTCGCGGCACAGCTGCAGCGCCTGGTGCCCGCTCTCGGCGGTGACGACCTCGAACTCGGTGCCGCGCAGGTAGAGCTCGACCAGGGTCAAGTTCTGGGCGGTGTCGTCGACGACGAGAATGCGCGCCATCGCGGCGCACAATACGCTGCCTCGATGCAACAGCAACCGCGACTGCCGCTGTGGTTCCTGCTGGTGAACTGGGCGCTGATCGTCGGCGCGTTCGTGCTCGGGCTCCTGGTCGGTGGTCGCGGCAGCTCGTTCCTGCCGGAACCGCAGCGCACGGCGCTCGAGCTGGTGCAGCACGAGATCCTGAAGTCGCACGTGTCGCCGCCGACCGCCAACGAGCTGCTGGAGAGTGCGCTGGTCGGCATGGTCGAGAAGCTCGACCCCTACAGCCGCTACGTGCCGCCGCGCGAGCTGGCCAAGTACCTCGAGCAGAACACCGGCCACTACCAGGGCATCGGCTGCGAGGTCCGCTACACCGCCGACGCCGCGGTGCTGTTCTTCCCGATGCCGGGCAGCCCCGCCGAGAAGGCCGGGATCCAGCCGGGCGACCTGTTGCTCGCCGTCGACGGCAAGGAGCTCGCGACCGACGAACTGCGCCGCCGCGCCGCCGAGTTCATCCGCGGCCCGGCCGACACCGACGTGCGCATGCGTGTGCGACGCGGCGAGGCCACGCGCGAACTGGTGGCGCGGCGGGCCGAGGTCACGCGGCCGTGCGTGCGTTGGACGCAGTGGCTCGACCGCGAGCAGGGGCTCGGCTACCTGCACCTGAGCGACTTCCACCCGACCAGCGAGCAGCAGGTCCTCGACGCCATCGCCGAGCTCGAACGCGAACAGCCGCTGCGTGGCCTCGTCTTCGACCTGCGCTTCGACGGCGGCGGCGACCTGAACCAGTGCATCGAGATCGCCCGCGCGTTCGTGCCGAGCGGCATCATCGTGCAGCAGAAGCAGCGCGGCGACGTGGTGAGCGAGACGCACCTGGCAGCACCGGCGAAGTGCCGCTACGGCGCGCTGCCGCTGGTCGTGCTGCAGAACGAGCACAGTGCCAGTGCCAGCGAAGTGCTGGCCGGCGCGCTGCAGGACCACGGGCGCGCCGCGATCGTCGGCGTGCGCAGCTACGGCAAGGGCTTCGTCAACACCGTCTACACCTGGAAGGACCAGAACTTCCGCCTGAAGCTGACGACCGGCCGCTACGTGACCCCGAACGGCCGCAACATCGACGGCCACTTCCAGCAGGGTGCGCTGGGCGCGGGCGGCATCGCCCCGGACGTCGAGGTGGCGATCGACGCGGCGACCAAGGACCTGCTGCACCGCGCCCTCGCCGAGTCGCCGGTGCCGAAGGCCTACCGCGACGCCGTCGCCGCCGTCGCGCAACGACACCAGCTCGCCGTTCCCGAAGGCCCGACGGCGGCGAAGGACCCGCAGCTGGCGCAAGCGCTGACGACGCTGCGCGAACGCGTCGCCGCGGCGGCGAAGTGATGCCCACCGGCAGCGCGCGATGGCGGGCGCGGCTCCGCACCGGCATGCTGCGCGCGTGACCCTGCGCGTCCTCGGCATCGAAAGCTCGTGCGACGAAACCGCCGCCGCCGTCGTGCTCGACGGCCACCAGGTGGCCAGCAACGTCGTGCACAGCCAGATCGCGCTGCACCAGCGCTGGCGCGGCGTCGTGCCCGAAGTCGCGAGCCGTTCGCACACCGAGCGCATGCTGCCGATCGTCGTGCAGGCGCTGGCCGAGGCGAAGCTCACACCGGCCGAGCTCGATGCGGTCGCGGTCAGCCACCGCCCCGGCATGATCGGTTGCCTCCTGGTCGGCATGGCGGCGGCGAAGGCGCTGGCGTTCCGCTTCGGCCTGCCGCTGGTCGGCGTCGACCACGTGCAGGCGCACGTGCACACCGGCCTGCTGGCCGATCCGGCGATGCCGCTGCCGGCGCTGGCGCTGGTCGCGTCCGGCGGCCACACCGCGCTCTACGTGCTGCACGAGCCCGGCCACAGCGAACGGCTCGGCACGACGCGCGACGACGCCGCCGGTGAAGCGCTCGACAAGGGCGCGTCCCTGCTCGGCCTCGGCTATCCCGGCGGGCCGGCGATCGAACTCGCCGCCGCCGGCGGCAACGCGCGCGCGCACGACCTGCCGCGCACGCTGCTCGGCCCGGACTCGCTCGACTTCTCGTTCTCCGGCCTGAAGACGGCGCTGCTCTACACGCTGCGGCCGCAGGGCACCGGCAACGCGCCGATCGTGCCGCCGACCGGCCAGGCGCTCGCCGACCTCGCCGCCAGCTACCAGGAGGCCGTCGTCGACGTGCTGGTGACCAAGCTGCGCCGCGCCGCCGAACGCCTGCCGGTGCGTTCGTTGTGCCTCGGCGGCGGTGTCGCCAAGAACCGCCGGCTGCGCGAACGGCTGGCGCAGGATCGCCAGCTGCGCGCCCTGCACCTGGTGCTGCCCGACCTGTCGTTGTGCGCCGACAACGGCGCCATGATCGCGGGCCTCGGCACGATCCTGTTCCGCAACGGCGTGCGCCACGGGCTCGACCTCGACGCGGTGGCGACGCCGCAGGCCGGCGGCAAGGCGAAATCTCGCTGAACGCAGCGGGCGCTGGCAGCGGCGCGTGATCGCGGCCGCGCAGTCTTCCTCGCGTTCGCGGCAACCGGGGCTGGCCGCCGGCCGCGCGGCCGACTACCGTCTGCAAGACGACGAAGGACACGCAACGCGCCGACACGGCGACCACGCGCGCCCTTCGTCGTTCGGCTGGACGGTGCAACCGCGGCGACCCCATGGATGCCCCACTGCTGCCCCGCCTGATCCCGGGACGTTTCCCGTGCGACCAGGTCGGCTGGCATCCACCCAAGGGTCGCCGTCATCCGACGGCGGCCGGAGACAGCGCAGCAGGGGCTGCATTCCGTTCCGCATGAACCATCGTCTGCACGTCGGCAATCTCTCGGTCACCACCACCTCCACCGCGCTCACCGAAGCGTTCGCACGCGCCGGCCACCCGGTCGTCAAGACGAGCCTGGTGATGAGCCGCGACGCCGGCATCTCGCGCGGCTTCGCGTTCCTCGATCTGGCCTCCGACGAGGCCGCGGCGGCGGCGATGGCCGCGCTGCAGGGCAGCGAACTCGACGGCAAGCAGCTGCGCGTCAGCATCGCCAACGCGCCGAAGTCCCGCTTCGGCGGCAGCGTCGCGCGCCCGGCCCCGCTGGTGGCACCGCGCGCCGTCAAGGCGTGAGCCGCGAGCCGCAGTTCGCCGCGGGTCCCCGGTGGACCCGCACGGCCGCGGCGGCGACCATGTGCGCCCCGTGAGCACCCCAAAGGAACGCGATCGTGATCTGCGCGAGTTGCTGGCCGCCGTGCGCGACGGCCAATGCAGCGTCGACCAGGCGCTGGTGCGCTGGCGCGACGCCCAAAGCCACGCCGCCACCCAGTCCGGCAGCGAGCCCCCGGGCGAACTCGGCTTCGCCACCATCGACCACGACCGCAACCGGCGCTGCGGCTTCCCGGAGGTCGTGTTCTGCCAGGGCAAGACCCCGACCGACGCCGCGGCGATCGCCGTCGAGATCCTGTCGCGCGCCGACCGCCTGCTGATGACGCGGGCCACGTTCGCGCACGCCGAAGCGGTGCGGCAGGTGCTGCCGCAGGCCGTCTGGCACGAACGCGCACGCTGCCTGACCGTGGGCCCGCCCGACCTGCCGCAGGTGGGCCGCGTCGCCGTGGTCAGCGCCGGCACCGCCGACCTGCCGGTCGCCGAAGAGGCGACCGTGACGCTTCGGCTCGCCGGCAACCGCGTCGACACGTTCACCGACGTCGGCGTCGCCGGGCTGCACCGGCTGCTGCGCCGCATCGACGCGATCCGCCAGGCGGAGGTCGTGGTCGCCGTCGCCGGCATGGAGGGCGCGCTGCCCTCGGTGCTCGCCGGCCTGCTCGACCGGCCGCTGATCGCGGTGCCGACCAGCATCGGCTACGGCGCCAACTTCGGCGGGCTCTCGGCCCTGCTGACGATGTTGAATTCCTGTGCCGCCGGCGTCGCCGTGGTCAACATTGACAACGGTTTCGGAGCCGGCTATCTCGCGTCGCAAATCAATCGGAGGACGGCTCCGCCGCCCACGCCACGTTGACATCCAAGCCCCCCGCACCGGCCGCCACGCCGGTCGCTCGACCTCCCGCCCGCCTCGTCCTCGAGGATGGCACCGTTCTTCTCGGTCGGGGCTTCGGTGCCGCTGCCGACTCCATCGGTGAGCTGGTCTTCAACACGTCGATGATCGGCTACCAGGAGATCCTCACCGATCCCTCGTACCGCGGGCAGACCGTGCTGCTGACGCAGCCGCACATCGGCAACTACGGCGTCACCAGCGAGGACGAGGAGTCGCCGAAGCTGTGGCTGTCGGCGCTGGTCGTGCGCGAAGCCTGCGAACGCGCCAGCAACTTCCGCTCGGCCATGGAGCTCTCCGACTACCTCGCCCAGCACGGCGTGCCGGGCATCGAGGGCATCGACACGCGCCTCTTGACGCGCAAGGTCCGCGACACCGGCGAGCAGCGGGTGCTGATCACGCGCGACACCACGTCGTCGGACGCACAGCTGGTCGAACGCGTGCGCAAGGCACCGAAGGTCGCCGACGTCGACCACGTGCTGAAGGTCACCACGCCCGAGGCCTACCGCTGGGAGCGCGGCTACGAGTCGAAGCTGAGCCCGAAGGCGCCGAGCCCGGGTTCGCAGAAGGGCAAGCGCTACCACGTCGTCGCCTACGACTTCGGCGCCAAGCGCAACATCCTGCGGTCGCTGGCCGCCTGCGGGCTCGACGTCACCGTCGTGCCGGCGGAGACCAAGGCCGAGAAGGTGCTCGAGTACAAGCCCGACGGCGTGTTCCTCAGCAACGGCCCCGGCGACCCGGCGATCTGCCGCTACGCGATCGACGCCGCCAAGGTGCTGACGAAGAAGCTGCCGGTGTTCGGCATCTGCCTCGGCCACCAGATCCTCGGCCACGTGTTCGGCGGCAAGACCTACAAGATGAAGTTCGGTCACCACGGCGGCAACCAGCCGGTGATCGACCTGACGACCGGCAAGGTCGAGATCACCGCGCAGAACCACAGCTACGCGGTCGACCCGAGCTCGCTGCCCGACAGCGTCGTCGTCACGCACAAGAACCTGAACGACAACACCGTCGAAGGCCTGCGCCATCGCGAGCTGCCGGTGTTCTCGGTGCAGTACCACCCGGAGGCCGCTCCGGGTCCGCACGACGCGCTCTACCTGTTCCACCGCTTCGTCGAGCTGCTCGACGGCGTGCGCGTTTGACCTCGCTCGTCGTCGCCGCCGAACAGGACGGCTTCCGCCTCGATGCGCTGATCCAGGGCGTCGACTGCACCGAGCTGGGCCCGCTGTCGCAGAAGAAGGCGCGCCTGCTCGCCTCGATCGGCGCCGCCGCCGTCGACGGTGTGCGCACCGAAGACGGCAAGCAGCGGCTGCGCACCGGCAGCACGGTGACGTTCGCCGCCGAGCACGCGGCGCTGTCGCTCGACCTCGGCATCCCGGTGGTGTTCGCCGACGACGACGTGCTGGTGCTGCAGAAGCCGCCGGGCCTCGCCGTGCACAAGGGCCCGTTGGTCGAGGAGAGCGTCGCCGACGCGCTCCAGCGCGAGCTGCCGTACGCCGGCCTCGCCCACCGCCTCGACCGCGACGCCTCGGGCCTGCTGCTGATCGGCCGCCGCAAGACGGCGCTGTCGTTCCTCGGCACGGCGATGGAACAGGGCCGCATCGACCGCCAGTACCTCGCCATCGTGCACGGCGAGTTCGCCGGCGACGAGCGCACGATCGACCTGCCGCTGCGCGTCAGCGACGAGCCGGACGGCAGCAAGCCGAAGACGTTCGTCGACCCGAACGGCCAGCGCTCGGTGTCGCACGTCACCGTCGTCGACCGCCGCGCCGACGCGACGCTGGTGCGCGTGCGGCTCGAGACCGGGCGCACGCACCAGATCCGCGCCCACCTCGCCGCGGTCGGCCACCCGCTGCTCGGCGACGAGCGCTACGGCGACCGCAACGCCAACGACAAGGCGAAGGCGACGTTCGGCACGCGCCGCACGCTGCTGCACGGCGAACGCCTGACGTTCCCGCAGCCGACCAGCGGGGCGATGATCGAAGCGGTGGCCGCACACGAGGTCGACTTCGTGCGCATGTTCCCGAAGCTGCGCACGCGGCCCGTTCGCTGACGGGTCGGCCGATGGACGATCCGCTCTGGCTCGTCTCGACGGACACGGCGGGCGCGTGGCTCCGTGCGCCGATGCGCGGCGAACGCAACGCCGTTCGCTGGCGGCGCACGCTGGTCGGTGACTTCGCCGAGCTGGCGCACCTCGCCGACGCGCTCGATCCGCGCGCCGACCGTGTGCCGCTCGACGACACCCAGCTCGCCGCACTGCGGGCGCGCGCGTCGGCTGCGGGACGCCTCGCGATCGACGCCGTGCTCGCCGACCTGGCGCTGCTGCGCGAACACGGCCACGCGCCGACGTTCGAACTGCTGCGCCGCTACGAACGCGATGCCGATCCAGACCTGCCGGTCGACGTGCACTCGTTCCACGTCGACACCGCGAACGCACCGGCGGAGACGATCCTGTGCACCTACCACGGCGATCCGAGCGAGGTGCTGCCGCGTGCACTGGCCACGCGGCGCGTCGACGAGCCGGTCCTGCGCGCACGGCTGCGGCAGCGCTTCGGCGACGGCGACGAGGCGGCGTTCGAAGCGTGGCTCGTCGAGCACGCGTTCGCGTTGCACTACGCGCCGCTGCCGGGCGCAGCGCCGTTCGCCTGTGGGCGGGGCGAGCTGTGGCGGCTCGCCGTCGACCATCCGGGCAGCGCGGCAGTGGCGTGCATCCACCGAGCCCCGCCCCACCGTGCGGACGCCGGGCCGCGGCTGCTGCTGATCAGCTGAAGGCGCGCGGGCGAGCGCGGGTCAGCTGACCTGCCGCTGCGCCACCGGCGCTTCGTTGGTCGTGGCGCCGGGGATCGCCTCGCCGACGACCAGCTTGCCGCCGAGCCCGTACTTGCGCATCAGCGGCGCCACCACCGGGATCGTCAGCGTCGTGCTGGCCAGCGCCATCAGCAGGATCGCGGTGAACATCTCGTTGGTGATGATGCCTTTGTCGAGCAGCACGTTGGCGAAGATGATCTCGATCAGCGCCTTCGTCTGCAGCAGCCAACCGATCACCGACGCCTCGCCCTTGCGCCAGCCGAGCAGGCGGCCGGCGATGGCGACACCGCCGAGCTTGCCGACCAGCTGCGCCACGACCAGCAGCGCGGCACAGCCGAACACGACGAGGCCGCCGACCTGCCAGTTCGTGCGCAGCCCGGTGCTGAGGAAGAACACCGGCATCATCACCAGCAGCACGTGATGGCGCAGCGCGTCGAGCTTCTCGACCGGGAACCAGTGGCGGTCGACGACGACGCCGGCGAGGAACGCGCCGACCATGAAGTGCATGCCGGCCCAGTCGGCGAGGAACCCGATCGCCGCCAGCCACACCAGCGAGACGAACCAGCGGTCCATCAGCGGCAGCTTCGGCATCACCTTGCGCAGGCCGTAGCCGGCGGCGGCGTAGCAGACGAGGAACGTGCCCTGCTGCTGCAGCCGGTGCCAGTCCATGAGGATGAACGCCAGCACGCTCCAGATGGCGATGTCGTCGAGGCTGGCGTAGCGCAGGATGCGCTGGCCGAGGTCCTGGCGCAGGATGCCGAGCTTCTCCATCAGCAGCACCAGGATCGGCAGCGCGGTGACGGCGCAGCCCATGCCGATGCCGAGCACGAACTGCCACGTCTGGCCCTTCGGCCCGATCCAGCCGTCGAACGGCAGCAGGCACGCTGCCGCGCCGCAGCCGACCAGCAGCGGCACGCCGAGCGCACACGCCGCCGTCAGCGAGCTCTCGCGGCGATGCTTCCACGCCTGGTCGAGTTCGAGCTCGATGCCGGCGAGGAACACGAACAGCATCACCGCCCACCACGCGACGCCGTTCAGCGCGGTGATGACGTCCTTGGTGAACACCGCGCTGTAGATCTCCGGATAGGCGGCGCCGAGCACGCCGGGGCCGAGCAGCACGCCGCCGACGATCTGCACGACGACCAGCGGGGCGAAGTAGTCGATGCGGGTCAGGCGCCAGACGGCGTAGGGGACCGCGAAGATGGTCACCATCGCGATCAGGTAGAGCTCGGTCAGGTTCATGGCGCAGAAGGATGCCCCGAAGTCGGGCCTTGGTCGACATTGGTGCCACCGATCGTTGACGAGGTGGCGAAAGACCTCCCTTCGCGAGCGCCGACGGCCCGGATGCCCCCGACGAACGCTCCGCCCTCGCCTGCCGCGGCGCTGCCGGCGACCTGGCCGTCGGGTGCCACCAGCGGAACCGGTCTTCCGAGACGACCGGTTTCCTGGAAAAGCGGTCGCCCCAGACGACCGGTTTTCGCGGGAAGCGGTCGCCTGACACGACTGCTTTCCGAACGGTGCGCGCAGCGACCGACGCGTTGCTGGCTGCGGAACGGCGGAAGCCGCGGCCCTTGAGGCTGCCGCAGAGGCGCATCAGGCACTCGCCGGGCTGGACGTCCCAGTGGGCGGGACGGCTCAGAGGCTGAGAGAGAATCCTCTCGAAGCCTCTGCGCGGCTGCGAATGCAGCCGCCAAACATGATTCTGAGAGCCCGTAGCATGATTCCTTCTCGGGCTCTCAGCGCCCGAGCGCCGCCAGCACCTTGGCCACGACCTCGCCGGCCGCGCATTCGCTCTTCTGCATGCCCTTGCGCACCAGGAACTCGACCTGGCCTTCGGCGGCCTTGCGGCCGACGAACACCTGCACCGGGATGCCGATCAGTTCGAGGTCCTTGAACTTCGCACCCGGACTCAGCGGGCGGTCGTCGAGGCAGACGTCGACGCCCTTCTGCTTCAGCTGCGCGTAGAGCTCGTCGGCGAGCTTGACCTGCTCGTCGCGCTTGCCGTCGAGCATGGCGACGACGCACTCGAACGGCGCGATCGCTGGCGGCCAGACGATGCCCTTGTCGTCGAACGACTGCTCGACCGCCGCCGCCGGCGTGCGCGACACGCCGATGCCGTAGCAGCCCATGACGAACGGGGTCGGCTTGCCGCCCTGGTCCATGAACGTCGCCGCCATCGCCTTCGAGTACTTGATGCCGAGCTTGAAGATGTGCCCGACCTCGATGCCGCGCGCCTGCTCGAGCGGCTTGCCGCTGACCGGGCAGCCTTCGCCCTTGCGCGCGGTGCGCAGTTCCTTGAACGACGGCATGCGGCAGTCGCGGCCGAGGTTGACGTTGAGGCAGTGGTAGCCGGTCTCGTTGCAGCCGACCAGCAGGTTGGTGCGGTCGCGCAGCGACTCGTCGGCGAGCAGCGGCACCGTCTCCGGCAGACCGACCGGGCCGGCGAAGCCGACTTCGGCGCCGGTCGCGGCCTTGATCTCGTCCTCGGTGGCGAGGCGCACCGACAGCGCGTCGACGGCGTTGGCGAGCTTGACCTCGTTGATGTCGAGATCGCCCCGCATCATCACCGCCATGACCTTGGTCTTGTCCTTCCACGTGACGTGGTAGAGGACGGTCTTCGCCATGCGGCCGGCGACCCAGCCGGGGAAGAACGCTTCGAGCTGCGCCACCGTCTTCACGTCCGGCGTCGCGACCTTCTCCATCGGCTTCGGCTCGCCGCCGCTCGGCGCCTCGGGCAGCTTGCTGGTCGCCTTCTCGACGTTGGCGGCGTAGCCCGACTCGCGGCAGAACAGGATCGAGTCCTCGCCGCTGTCGGCGATCACCATGAACTCCTCGCTGCCCGCACCGCCGATCGCGCCCGAGTCGGCCTGCACGACCGTGAACTCGACACCGCAGCGCTCGAAGATGCGGCAGTAGGCGTTCCGCATCTTCTGGTAGGCGACGTCGAGGCCCGCCTGGTCCGCGTCGAACGAGTACGCATCCATCATGATGAACTCGCGCCCGCGCATCAGGCCGAAGCGCGGACGGATCTCGTCGCGGAACTTGTCCTGGATCTGGTAGCAGTTGACCGGCAGCTGCTTGTAGGAGTTGACCTGCGCGTTCACGTAGGCGGTCATCACCTCTTCGTGCGTCGGGCCGAGGCACATGTCGCTGCCCTTCCGGTCCTTCAGCGTGAACATGATCCCGTCGGTCACGTAGCGGTCCCAGCGGCCGCTCGACACCCAAAGCTCCTTCGGCTGGATGATCGGCAGCATCACCTCGTTGGCGCCCTCGCGATCGAGCTCCTCGCGGACGATCTGCGCGAACTTGCGCACCACGCGCCACATCAGCGGCGCGAACGAGTAGACGCCGGCGGCGATCTTGACGATGAAGCCGCCGCGGGCGAGCAGCTTGTGGCTCGGGATCTCCGCGTCGGCAGGGTCGTCGCGGAGGGTGGAGATCAGGATCTGGCTGAGGCGCATACGGGGGCGAGGAGCGTAGCGAGCGGCGCCGGCCATGGCGACCGCGGGAGCCAGGCGGAGAAGCCCATCCTCCCCGACCGCGACCCGGCCGGCGTCGGCCCGCTCCGAGTGTGGAGCCCGGGCGCGACGGATTCGCTCCTCCCGCAGCCCTGCGAGCGACGACGCCCGGACCGGCGGCCATGCGAGGAATCCCGACCTGCGGAGAAAGGAACGCGGCGAGGCCCGGCAAGGGACGGCATCCGCCACATGATCCTCGACGCCAACGACACACACGCCACCGCTCGCCTCACGGTCCACAAGACCGTTCCGGGCACCGCGGAGTACCACGACATCATGGCCATCCGGACCAGCCGCTCGAGCGGTCACCACGCAGGTGACTCCGGCGACGCGAGTGCGGACCACTACCTCGCAGTGGTGGACGGTCGGCCATTGGCCTGCATGCGGGTCCAGCAGGCCCGGCGCGGACGTCTCGACTGCGAGGAGCACTACCCAGCGGCCTTCGTGGCCAGCTTCCGCGGCCTCATCGGCTCGGCATCACGCCTGGTGCGACGCGCCGACGCCAAGGCATGCCCGGACGTGATGCGACGCTTCGTGGCAGCGGTCTGGCGGGACCAATACAGGGACGGCATTCGCGTCGACCTCATCAACGTGCACGTCCCGATGGTCCCCTACTACGAGACCATGGGTTACGAACTGGTCGCCGGCTCTGCGTTCGTCCATCCGCGTCTGCAGACGAGCAGCATGGTCATGGCGATGCTCGCCGAGCCCTCGGTGCGCTCCTCGCTGCGAACGGCCTTCGAAGGGGGTCACGATCCCGAACTGATGCAGGCTCTGCGTGCCAACCTCTTCGGCAACGGCGTCAGCGCCCAGCGGGAGTCGGCGTGATGCACACCCGAACGGAACCAACGCTCGGTGGCGAGACTTCGAGCCGCGCACCCGGCTCGCTCGAAGCCTTCGATCGCATGCTCACGACGTTCGACGAGGCCTTCGCGCGATTCGGTGCATCGCGAGCGATGCGCTTCTTGACGAGCCGCTCGTTCACCCAGCGGCACTACGCAGCCGCCCTGCGTGAGTTCTACTTCTACACCCGCGACAACCCGCAGCTGCAAGCAAGCCTCACGCTCCACTTGCGAGGCAGTCAGCGCACCGCCGTCAAGCGCCTGCTCGCGCACGCCATCGCCGAGGTCGGCCACGATCAGATGGCCCTCGACGACCTGCGCACACTCGGCGAGGACGTGCGCTCGGTCGAGTCCGGCGGTCCCCTGCCGTCGACGATCCCGATGATCGCGTTCCCGGTCTGGCAACTGACCCAGGGCAACCCGATCGGTTATCTCGGGCACGTGTTCTTCCTCGAGTTCATGCCGACGCGGGGCGGACGCTCCTACCTGCAGGCCCTGGCGAGCGCTGGCATCCCGAGCGCAGCCTGCTCGTTCATCAGCGAACATGCAGCCGTCGACGTGCAACACAACCAGCTGATGCGCCAGCACGTCGCCGACCTGGTCCTGAGCGAAGCCGACCTCGACGCCTGCGTGCAGGCGATCCGCACTTCGGCACACCTGTACGCGCACATGCTGGAGGGAGCCTTCGCATCGGTGACCGGCGAACTCTGAGCACGCCCGGGCACCGGGTCGTCCGTGCCCGCGGGATTGCTCTGCCCCGTGCTGCCGAAGAATCCCCACGAACCACGGTCGAGAAGGCGCCCGCGATCGCTGCTCTGGGCAACAGCACCATCCGCTGCCCACCGTCGCCAATGCCCGAATCCGCCCCGACCCTCCTGGCATCGCTCTTCTTGAGCACCTTGACCTCGCTCGCCCCGGCACAAGCGCCCGTCGTGCTCGGCCCGGCGCCCGCGACTCCACGGTTGCAGGCCGCAGCCGACGGCGTCTTGCAGGGCCTCGGCAGCGACTACCGGGTGGAGTTCCACACCGAGGCCGTGACGTTCGTGCCCAGCCCGGCGGGCGAACAGGACGGAGCCGCCAAGCTGGCGTTCGCGCTGACGGCCGTTCGGCGTGGGGACCAGGCGCTGTGGCTGGGGCCGGCCCCGAGCACTCCCAGCGCGGCGGACAGGCTCGTTCACTACCAGCGCACCCCGGAACTGACCGAGGTCTACGAGCTGCGCGCCGACGGCGTCGAACAGAGCTTCGTGTTCGCACGGCGCCCGGAAGGCCACGGCGACCTCGTCGTGCGCGGCGCCATCACCACCCAGCTGCCGCTCGCCAGCTACAGCGACGACGGTGTGCGCTACGAACAGGACGGTGCGGGCATCGCGTTCGGCGCGGTCACCGGCATCGACGCCAACGGCGCCTCGGTGCGCGGTTCGATCCGCGCCGGCGCCGACTTCGTCGAATGGGTGCTGCCAGCGTCGTTCGTCGAGCACTGCGCGTATCCGCTGGTGCTCGACCCGCTGATCGGCAACGCGTTCTCGATCGCCAGCACCAGCGGCACCGACGACGTGCTGCCGAACGTCGCCTACGACACCAGCTCCAACCGCTACCTGGTCGTCTGGAACGTCGTGCAGAGCAGCACCGTCGCCGAAGTGCGCGGGCAGTTCCTCGGCGGCGACGGCGCGCTGCTCGGCAGCTCGTTCGTCATCGAGACCGACGGCCGCCTGGCCACCCGCCCGCTGGTCGTGAACGTCAACGCCAGCAACCGCTTCCTGGTCGCGTTCCGTCGCTCGGCGGGCACCGTCCCGAGCTTCGACGGCGGCTGGTACGTGCGCGCCGTCACCGCCGCCGACGGCAGCATGTCGGCGCGCGTGCTCGTCGAGCCGACCCCGCCGATCACCTTCGATCCCTTCCCCGACGAATGTGCGATGGCCGGCGACCTGCGTTCCCTCGCGGGCGGCTCGGACCAGGCAGCCCTCGTCGTGCTGCGCCGTGATGCCTACAGCAGCCCATTTCCTGGGGTCGCCGCCGGCGAACGTCTCTACACGCGCAAGATCCAGGTCCCGACCGGCGGCGACCCGATCGTCGGCGGCCCGCAACCGCTGCTCGAGACCAGCGACCAGCTGCGGGACGTGGCGATCACCGCGCACGGCGGCACCGCTGGGCGCTGGCTGATCGCCTATGCCCGCGCCCTGCCGTTGGCGACGACGATGACCACGATCTGGGCGCAGCCCGTCGACGAAGACGGGCTGGCGTGCGGGGGTGCGTACGCGCTGCAGATCTCCTTGGCGGGTGTGGGCGAGCCGACCGCGGCGACGAAGGACGGCTCGCACTTCGCCGTCGCCTGGCAGGACGACGCGACGCTCGGCATCCAAACGCGTTCGCTGACGATGACCGGCAACTGCGGCAGCCAGACGACCGGGCTCGGCGCGATCGTCGATCCGACCAGCAGCGGCCTCGACACGCAGCCGCGGCTCGAGTTCGCGCGCGACAAGTACGTGCTGGCGTGGAAGCGCTCGTTCCTGACCGGCTCGGTGCCGCGCGTGTTCGTGCGCGGCCTCGATCCCGATGGCTGCACCGCCTGCGGCGAAGAATGGTCGGTCGACAACACCTTGCTCGGCCTCGACACGCCGGCCGTCGCCAGCCGCTGGAGCGGCGGCAACATCCTCAGCGACGAGGCCCTGGTCGTGTGGTCCAACACCGCCGTGCGCGGCCGCCGCTTCGAAGCGAGCGGCGCGCCGCAGGTCCTGGACCTCGGCGGCGGCTGCGTCGGCCCGATCGGCAACGCCCCGTCCTACCTTGGGCAGCCGCGACTCGGCGACGCCAACTTCGCGCTGACCTTGCCGCTGCCGACCGCGCCGGTGCTGGCGGCGATCGTCGGCTTCACCGAAGTGCCGCTGCCGTGCGGCCCGTGCACGCTGATCCCGAACGCCGACCTCGTCATCGCCGGCGGCGGCCCGCACGGCATCCCGATCCCATGCAACCCGTCGTGGATCGGCGGCCAGTTCACGACGCAGTGGCTGCTGTTCACGCCGGGCGGCTGCCCGCTGCTGCCGGATCTGGCGCTGTCGCGCGCGCTGCGGTTCACGATCGTCGAGTGAACGCCGGCTGGAGGAGCGGCGGCGCGAGCCGAACGTCGCGCACTCACTCGATGGCGAGGATGCGCACGTCGGCGCCGCGGGCGACGGCGAGATGACGGCGATCCGGCGCCAGGCCGAACACGTCGACGCCGTCGAGGTCCGCTGGCAGCGGCAGGGTCTGGAGCACTTCGAGACTGCGTAGGCCCAGCAGCTGCAGGGACGGACCACTGCTCACCAACAGGCGATCGCCGTCGAACACGACCAGCTGCCGCAGCGGCGGCGAGAACGTCCGGCGATCGATCTCCTCGAGATCGCTGCCGCGCAAGCGATGCACTTCGCCGGCGCTCGTGCCGAGCAACACGACGTCGCCAGCGACCGCCAGCCACAGCAGCGCCGATTGGAACCGGCGCATCGCCACGGCACCGCCATCCCGCGCGTAGATCCGCACGGTGCCGTGCGAGGCTCGGACCAGTTCGTCGGCACGGCGGCTGACAGCGGACACCACGTTGCCATCCGGTGCGACCAGGAAGCCCGCTGCATCGCCACGATCGCCCTGGTCGGGCAGGCGCTCGAACTGCCCGTCGGCCGTGCGCCGCACCGGCTCGGCAGAACGCAACCCCTTGGCGGACGAAGCTGCCCAAGGTTGCCCGTCGACCATGACGAAGGGGGCGAGGGTCCAGAGGTTCTGTGGTCCGTACACCGGCCGACCCAGGAGGTCGGGGCGGCGCGACAGCTCGTTTCTGCGCAACAGCGGCATCGTCGGCTGCGGCCATCGCTGCGGTTCGCCGACCACCCGGTTGGCCTTGGCGTTCCAGAGCCGCAGTTCGTGACGGCCCAGGATCCAGAAGTCCGCACCATCGGTGCCGGGCCGGACCAGGTGCGTGCCGTGCAAGAACCCGACCTCGCGACCGTCGAGGCCCACGAAGCGAACGGCACCGAGCCCTTGCACGGCCACGAACTTCCCGTCCGGCGAGAACGTCAGGGCGTGGGCCTCGCCGCGGTGACCACTGCGCACCGTGAGGTCGTCCGCCGCCAGCCCCTGCACGAACAGCTGCCCCTGCGCATCGGCGGCGAGCAGCGTGCCGGTGTCGGTGATCGCCGTCAGGTCGATCCAGTTGTCGACCTGCGAGGCGAGCGAGTAGGTCGCGGGCTCCGGGACGAGCCGCTGCAGGCGAGTCCACTTGCCATGCCCACGCGCGGTGCCGCGGTGCGACTGGCACGGTTGGCCGTAGTCGCCGTTCCCTTGCCCATAGGGCACCGCTTCGGCCTGGCCGTCCGGCGTCGGGAAGTGCGCGCGCCTCCGGCTCCGCGGCTCCCAGGCGGTGCTCGCGCGTGGCTCGGCTGCACGCGCGTCCCGCAGGTCCTTGCTCGCGAACGTCAGCGCTCGCTGCTCGAACATGCCGAAGCGGCGCTCGCCGAGCAGCTTCAGCTCCAGCACGCCGAGGGACTCGCCGCCCGGCGAGAACGCGAGATGGTCGACTTCCAGTTCGAGGATCTTGCGCACGTCGCCGTTCGCCAGGTCGAGGGCGAACACCGCGCGCTCCGCCTCACCCGCCGACGAAGCCGCGACGACGGCCCACGGCTCGGTCGGATGGATCGCGACCGCAGTGACGTAGCGTGCGAACGGCTCGAAGCGGCGCAACAGTTCGCGCTTGCCGAGATCCCACCACAGGATGTCGGCGAGTTCGCCGACGGTGAGGAAGCGCGTCTCGTCGGCAGCCACCACGATCCGCTCGACATCGCCACCGAACGCCACCGTGCGCGCCACGTCCCGCAGCGCGATCGGTTGCACGGCCTGGGCACAACCGATCCCGGACAACGACAGCACGGCGACGGCCTGACACAGCCAGGGCGGGAGGAAGAGCATCGCAGTGTTGTAACCAGGCTTCGGCCTAACGCCCGCCGCCCGCGGCGAACACGTCGTGCAAGCTCGTGGCGCTGGCGAGCCGCTCGCCGATGGCCTGCAGTTCGTCGGCGTCCGCAGCCAGCAGCCTGGCTGCATGCAGGTCGTCCAGCGAGCCGAACCGGGCGCGCAACTGCCGCTGCAGCACGCTGCGCAGCACATCCAGCCCCTGCTGCATGCCTTGCTGGACCCCAAGCTGGACTCCAAGCTGGACTCCTTGTTGGACTCCTTGCTGGACCCCTTGCTGGACTCCTTGCTCCAAGCCGCGCCGAAGCCCCTCCTTCAGTCCCCGTTCGTGGCCCATGTCGAGCAACAGGTCGAGCGCGCTTCGCATCGGTGGGTTCTCCTCGTCGATCTTGTTCATGACGGTGCGCAGGGTCTCGCGGCGGTCGGGAACTCCGGCCAGGAACCACGAGAATAGCGCGGTGACGACGTCGCGTCCGCGGGGGTGCCGCAGCAGCTCGGCGACCAGGTGCTGCCAGCCGGCGATCAGGCCGGCGGCCTCGGCCGGGTCGCTGCGGCGCAGGAACTGCAGGAAGCGCAGCGTCAGCGCGCCGACCGCCGACAGGCGCATCGCGTCGATCGCCGCTTCGTCCATCGCGGCGACGTCGACCAGCAGGAAGCCGCTGCGCAGCAGGTAGGGCTGCAGGAACGTGCGCAGCGCCGGCGAAGCCAGCTCGTGCAGGTCGGCGAGGTTGCGCGGCGACGTCCACGGCCGCTCGCCGTGGTGGACGACGACGGCGAGCACCGGCGGCAGCCACTTCGCGCCGTCGTGGGTGGCGAGCCAGCGGTCGAGGATGCGCACCGTGTAGCGCACCAGCTGCAGCGCGGTGGTGCGCTCGTCGTCGGACTTGTGGTCGCAGAGTACGTGCAGCAGCCCGGGCCGACCGTGCAGGTCGACTTCGAACAGCAGGTCGGAACGCCGCTCTTGCAGCACTTCGTCGACGAACTCGCGGTCGGCCGGGCGCAGGCTCGCCCAGTCGATCGCCGCCGCGACTTCGGCCGGGAACTGCGCACGCAGCAGCTCGGCCAGGGTCGCGGCATCGCCGAACACGAAGCGGAACAGCGCGTCGTGCGAACGGATCGGGTGCATCGTCCGTTCTGGGACCGCTCGGCCCGCCGCGGTCGCACTTCCCCGGAAAATCCTCGGCAGCCGGCCGGCAAGGCGTCGGCCGACGCTGCGTTCGCGAGCACTCGCGGTCAGACCGACGCCGCGAGCGGCCCGCCGCCACCCTGCGCCAGCGCGCGCGTCAGCACGCACTGCCCAGGCTCGATGGGTTCGCCGGCGCGATAGCGCGCGAGCAAGCGCCGCGACTGCTCGGCCAGTTCGCGCCGCACCTCGCGCCGCTTGCCCTTGACGCGCGCGATCGTCATCGAGTCGTAGGTGGTCGTCTGATGCCGCAGCCACGCGATCACCGCCGCGGCCGCCCGCTCCTCGACCGGGATGCGTTCGGTGCGCGCGACGGTGCCGCTGCCGACCGGCGTCGCGTGCGCGGTCACCGCGGTCGCCAACTGCTCGGCCAGCGCCTGATGGCACGGCGCGAACTTCAGGAACTGCAGCACCGCGCCACGGAAGTCCTCGACGTAGGCCTCCTGCTCGCGCTCGCGCCGCGCGCGGCCGGCAGCGAGCTTCTTCGCGTAGGCGGGATCGGCGCGCTCCTGCTCGAGCTCGCGGCGATGGCGTTCGATGCGTTCGCGCGGCGCGTAGAGGCCGTAGCCGAAGATCTTGCGGCCCTTCTTCTCCTGCACGACCCAGCACGCGCCCTCCGCCTTCACGCGCCGCGTCAGCGCCGGATCGCCGGGCGGCAGCAGGTCCCAGTCGTCGGGCACCTTCTCCTGGCCGCGCTCGCTGCGCACGGTGCGGGGGTTCAGGCCTTTGCCGACGATGCGCTGCGCGTCGTTCATCGGCGCATGCAAGCGAAAGGGGTGCGCTGGCGCCAGCGCGCGACGTCACCAGGACTCGTCGAGCAGCACGTCGGCGAAGGTGCGACCGCGGATGCGCGTACTACAGCGCATCGGAACCCGAGGCATGCCGCTCGTTTCCGCTGCCTAACGCTCACGACGTTAGCTCGCCTAACGTCGACGACGTTAGCCGAGAGACGAGGGGCGACTACGCGTTGCCACGGCCGTCAGAGAGCGCCTGCCGCAGCCGTTCTGCCACCGCGTCGAACGCCGCAGGATCCGCCGCTGCCGAGCGCGCGGCGAGGCAGAGCTGCAGCGCGGTGCGGCCATGGCGATCGGCGCAGCGTGGATCGGCGCCGTGCGCCAGCAGCGCCTCGACGCTCTGCACGCGGCCGTTCGCGGCGGCGAGGCGCAGCGGCTGCCGGTGGTAGCACGCGTCCTCGGCATCGACCGGCACGCCGCGCGCGAGCAACTGCGCGATCACGGCGAGCCGCTGGTGGTCGCTGGCCATGACCAGCGCGCGCACGAGAGTCTGCTCGTCGACGTCGGGCGTGAGCCAACCGCCGAGTTCGCCGACCGCCGCCGCTTCTTCGAGCGAACCCACCGTAGCACCCGCCGCGACCAGCACGTCCAGCACCTCGGTCATGCCGAACACGGCCGCGTGCAGCAGTGCGGTGCCGCCGGGCACACCGCCGGCGTCGTCGGCCGCGGTGGCCTCGACGTTCGCTCCGGCGGCGATCAGCACCGCCGCCAGCGCCGCGTCGCCGTAGCTCGCCGCGGTGATCAGCGGCGTCTCCTTCGCGCCCGGTGGACCGTCGACCGGAGCCCCCGCCGCGAGCAGCACGTGCGCGGCGGCGGCGGTGCCGTCGACGTCGCGCCAGCGCTTCGTCGTCGTGTCGTAGCGCGCCATCGCCAGGTAGCCGAGCGGCGATGCGCCTGCCGGATGGTCGCGCCACGGCGGCAGCTCGGCGAGGGCGGCGTCGGGATGCTCGCGCACGAACGTGGCCAACGCCGCGGGATCGCGCAGGTCGAGCACGCGGCGCTGCGCGATCGCCAGCAGCAGGGCGGGCCAGCTGGGCAAGCCGTGTTCGCGCGCGAGCAGCAACTGGGCGCTGGCGAGCGTCGGCGGCAGCCCGGCCGCGGTGAAGGCGGCGCGTGCGGCAGCGTCACCAGAGCGAGCGGCGGCGAGTCGTTCCTTGGCGCGACGGCGCAGCTGGTCGACGTCGGCGCGGGGCGGAAGTGCATGCATGACGGTTCCTCGGTTGCCGGCGGTCGGCGGGCCGGCGGATGGAGCGTCATGGGGATCGAAGGACGTTCGATGTCGAGGTGGACTCGGTCCTGCCCGCCAACCCGGGTGCGCCCTCGCGCGCGGTGCGGAGGCTACCGGCGCCCAGCGACGACGGCCAGCGCGTGGCGTTCCGCACTGCCGCGAGTCCGCGAGACGGGACGCTGGCTACCGACGCGTCGACGCGAGCCACAACATGGCGATCTCGCGCCAGGGTGAACTGCAGCCCGCCATCGCCGCTTCCACGCGTTCGCAGATGCGCTCCACGCTGGCGTCGTCGATCGCGAGCCGCCACTCGGCGTCTCCCTGGATGCAGGCAGCCAGCATCGCCACCTCCGGCACGTCGGCGTAGCGTCGCACGATCGGCGCCAGCTGTTCGGACTGACGGCGCGGCGAGATCGTCTCCGTGTCTCCTTGCGCGCGACGAAGCTCGTAGCAAGCCCGCAGAACGCGATGCTCGCGCAGCAGAGGCACTGCCCAGCTGCGCACGGTGTCGTCGCCGTTCGCAACCAACTCCGCCAGTTCGGCGGCGTAGCTGCGCACGACGAGCCAACGATCCAGGACCGCGAGACCGCGCTGCAGGGCGGCGGCGCGGTCGCTGCCGTCGAGGAAGTCGGCGATGGCGAACTCCGCATCGCGTCGCCGACGCGTGGAGCGCGCCTGCTCGATCGCGGCGCGGGCCGTGTCGATCGCGACGAGACTCTTCGAGTCCAGCACGGAGATCGGGCGCAGATCCGCGTCGGCGAACACGGTCATGGGCAGGAACTCGAGGAAGTCGATCTCGCTGCCGCCGAGACCCGGAAAAGGCAGCAGCAGGTTGATCAGCCAGTCCGGCGCCGGCGCGGTCTCCGACGACGGGCGCACGTCTTCCACCCTGCACTCGAACGGAACGACTCCGAGCCCTTCGCCGGAGCCGACGACCTTCTCCACTTCTTCGCGTCGTACGACGTCGTGCTTCCATTCGATCGACTTGATCCGACGGATCGACAACAACGGCTCGCGGCCGGTGCGGCGGGCTTCGGCACGCAAGGCAACCGTCGGATCCTCGATCGGTGGCTCCGCTGGGCGCTCCGCCTGCTCGCCGCAGGCCGTGGCGACCAACAGCAGGATCGTCGCGAGCACGCGGGTCGAGCGAAGAGAAGTCGGCGACGGCATTCGCGGTGGATCTTACGAGCCGGGCATGATGCGCGCATGCGAACGGCCGCCCTCGCCTTCTCGCTGCTGCTCGGCGCCTGCACCAGCATCGCGACCACGAAGCCCGCGAACGCTCCCCCATCGCGTCCGCCGAACGTCGTCGTCATCTTCGTCGACGATCTGGGCTACGCCGACATCGGGCCGTTCGGTGGTTCGATCCCGACGCCGAACCTCGACCGCATGGCGCGCGAGGGCATGCGCTTCACGGACTTCAGCGTCTCGTCGGCGGTGTGCTCGGCGTCGCGCGCGGCGCTGCTGACCGGCTGCTACCACCAGCGGGTCGGCATCGCCGGCGCGCTCGGGCCCGACGCGCAGATCGGCCTGCACGAGGACGAGACGACGCTCGCCGAGCTGTGCAAGTCGGTCGGCTACGCGACCGCGTGCTTCGGCAAGTGGCACCTCGGGCACCATCCCAAGTTCCTGCCGGGCCGCCACGGCTTCGACGAGTGGTTCGGCCTGCCCTACAGCAACGACATGTGGCCGCTGCACCCGGCCTACGCGAAGCTGCCGAGCGACGCCGAACGGCGGAAACGCGGCTATCCGCCGCTGCCGCTGCTCGACGGCGAACGCGTCGTCGACGCCGAGGTCACCGGCGAGGAGCAGGCGCTGCTGACGAAGCAGTACACCGAACGCGCCGTCGCCTTCGTCGAACGCCACCGCGACGAGCCGTTCTTCCTCTACGTGCCGCACACGATGGTGCACGTGCCGCTGTTCGCGTCGCCGGCGTTCGCCGGCAGGAGCGGCCGCGGCGCGTTCGCCGACGTCGTCATGGAGATCGACTGGTCGGTCGGCGAGATCCTGGCGGCGCTGCAGCGCTGCGGCCTCGACGAGCACACGCTGGTGCTGTTCACCGGCGACAACGGCCCGTGGCTGTCGTACGGCGAACATGCCGGCAGCGCCGGTGCGCTGCGCGAAGGCAAGGGCACGATGTTCGAAGGCGGCATCCGCGAACCGACGATCGCGCGCTGGCCGGGTCGCGTGCCAGCCGGGGCTTCGTGCCACGAGTTCGCGGCGACGATCGACGTGCTGCCGACGGTGGCGAAGCTCATCGGCGCCGAACTGCCGCCGCGTCGCATCGACGGCCTCGACATCGGGCCGCTGCTGTTCGGCGAAGCGGGTGCCTGCACGCCGCACACGCTGTTCTGCTGCTACTACGCCGGCGGCCAGCTGCAGGCGGTGCGCGACGGCCGCTTCAAGCTGCACTTCCCGCACGACTACGCGACGCTCGGCGGCAAGCCCGGCGGTCGCGACGGCACGCCGGCGGCCTACACGACGGCGACGATCGGGCTCGAACTGTTCGACCTGCGCGCCGATCCCGGCGAGACGACGGACGTCGCGGCGCAGCATCCCGAGGTCGTGGCCCGGCTCCAGCAGTTGGCTGCGGCGGCACGCACGGACCTCGGCGACGCGCTGCAGAAGACCAGCGGCAGCGGCGTGCGTGCTGCCGGCCGGCTCGGGCCGGACGACGCGCGCCTCGTCTGGTGATTACTCGTCTGGTGAGGGCGCGCGCAGGCCGCGCCCCCATCGCGGTCAGTTGCGATCGCCCATCTCGACGGTCAGCTCGCTGACGCCGTCGGCCTTGACGTCGACCGTGCACAGCACGGCCTTGCGATCGCGCGCGACGACGACGACCTGGTGCTGACCCGGCGGCACCTGCCGCACGTGCAGCTTGCCCGACACACCGAGCGAACGGTCGGCGAGGAAGATGCGGCCGTCGACCGCGGCGCCGGCCTTGTCCTTCAGCGTCACCAGCAGCTGGCCCGCCGGCACCTTCACCTGCCACGGCCCGTTGCCTTCGAGCACGGTGCGGAACGGCAGGTCGACGATGGCGACCTCGCCCTCGGCGGCGTCGCGGTCGATGTCCCACGTGTCGGCGGGCACGACCACCGCGTCGCCGGCCTTCAGCGGCGGCGCCAGCAGGCCACCGGCCGCGTCGAACGCGAACATCGGGCCGCGCTTGCGCACGTCGTGCCAGCCGACGCGGACCAGTTCGGCCATCGCCTCGGCCATCGGCTTGCCGTCGGCGCCGAGCGCCACGAACTGCGGGGCGGCGGCGACGGCGAGCTTGCCGACGTCGGCGCTGACCGCGAGGCCGCGGTGCGGCAGCGTGACCGGCACGATCGCCGGGCGCAGCTTGGCGTCGCGCGGCACGACGACGACGAACACCAGCCCTTCGTGACGACTGGCGACCTCGAACGTGCCGGCCTCGGCAGGCTGCAGTTCGAGCTTGCGCGGATCGAGACCGTCCTCGCCCCGCAGCGCCTCGTAGCGGCTCATCACCGCGACGTCGGCCGCGACCGGCTTGCCGTCCGGACCGACGACGCTGCCGCGCACCGTGGTCGGCGCGATGCCGCGCAGCACCAGCGGCTGCTGCGCCTTCGCCTCGGCGAACGTGGTGCGCAGGACGTGCACGCCGATGTCGTTGCCGACGACGAAGCAGAACGGCTCGTCGTTCGGCACCGGGATCGACCCCACGCCGTCGTCGCCGAACTGGTCGGCGATGTCGAGCGTGCCGGCGGCGGTGCGCAGGTTGATGCTGCCGAGCGATGCGCGGTCCTCGACCTTGACCTGCAGCAGCGGCCGCGGCGTCGCCACCAGCTTGGCGGTGACCTTGCCGCCCTCGGCGACCTGGAACGACCCGAGCACCGGCTCGAAGCGCGGCGACTCGGTCACCACCTCGTACTTGCCGGGCAAGCGCGTCATCGACGCCACGCCGTCGCGAACGTCCTCGTTGGCGAGCGCGTAGTTCGGCATCGGGCCGCGCAGGCGGATCAGCAGTTCCGGGATCGGCGCGCCCTGCGGGTCGGCGACCTGCAGTTCGACCTCGACCATCGGGCCCTCCGGCGGCTCGGGGCGCTCGACGACCTTCGGCGGCAGCCGGCGGCGCGGCTGGCCGCCGTTGGGCTGACTGACGACCTTGCCGCCCGGTCCGGCCGCCGGACCGTCGCCACCCTGCGGTTCGCCTTCGCCGCCTTCGTCCCCTTCCGCCACGATCTCCTCGACCTTGGCCTCGGGAGGCAGTTCGGGCAGCTGCAGCGTGAACGGCATCTCGCCGTCCGGGCGATCGAACTTGACCAGCTGGCGCCCGATCAGCACCAGCAGGTCGGGATCCTGCACCGCGCCCTCGAGCACGAACTTGCCGTCGGCGCCGGTCCTGGCCCACGGACCGCGGGTGACCTGCGGCGCGCCGACGAAGGCGCCGGCGAACGGCTTGCCGTCCTTGTCGAGCAGCACGCCCTCGATGCGGTGTCCACGCGCGACGTTGACGACGACCGGGTGGTCGCCCGGCACCCAGTCGAGCCGGCCGTAGTCGGTGACCGCCAGGTCCGGCGCGCTCGGATAGACGTCGGCGACGGGGTTGTTCGGGTCGATGCCGCGGAACACCGTATTGCCGCTGCCGTCGGTGGTCGCATCGGCGACGTCCGGCGTGTTGCCGGCCCCGAGGCACAAGCCGATGCGCGCATTGGCGACCGGCCGTTCCTGCCAATCCCGCACTGCCACCGGCACGTCGATCGCCGGCGACAGCGCCCATACCAGGCTCGGCACGGTGCCGGTGACGGCGCTCGGCCCATAGCCCTTGGCGCGCAGCAGCAGCATGTGGAACGGCCCCTTCAAGTCGTCGCTGCGCACGCGGATCCAACCGTCCTGGTCGCTGGTGGCGGCGCGCTTGCTCCAGAACTCGCGCGGCAGCGGCGTGCGCCGCGCATCGATCAGCGTGAGCTCGGCGCCGGCGATCGGCTTGCCGGTGACGGCGTCGACGACGCGGCAGGCCTGCCAGACCGCTTCGCCGACGCGGGCTGGCGCATCGGCCGGATACACGACATCGGTGGTCTGCTGTTGGGCGAAGGCCTGCTGCTGGGCGAACACAGAGCCCAACAAGGCAGAGAGAAGAGGGAGCGGGCGGAGCTGCATGCGGGGGTGAGGTCTTCCTCGGGGCGGCGGATCATGCCGGCTCGGGCCCGAAGTCGGGAGGAGACGCCGCAGAATGTCGTCCGAGGCCGCCTCGGAATCTCGCCCGCCCGGGAGACGATTCGTTGCAGGGGCGTTACGTCCCGCTCGCCACGGGGCTCGCCCGGGCTCCGATCAGCCGCTAGCTTCTCCGCCTCGTACCAAGTGAGGGTCCCTCGATGATGAAGGCAGTCCATGCTGTTCTGGGGTTGTGCGCGCTCGCCAGCCTCGCCGTTCCCGCCGCTGCGCAGAAGCAGGGCATCCACGAAGACACCAAGAAGGGCTTCCGCATCAAGGTCCCCGAGAAGTGGACGACGATCCCGGTGCAGATCGACGAGAAGTGGATCGTCGGCAAGTTCTTGAGCAACCGCAGCTACGAGACGAAGACGCGCGACGCGACGGGCGGCGGCGAGCACAAGCCCACGATCTACGTGATCGAGTTCGACGACGAGGCGCGCAAGCTGAAGGTCGAGGAGGAGCGGCGCGGCGACACCACCTACTACGCCAAGAACGTCCCCTACCGCGACTACAAGGACTACCTGAAGCGCAACGTCGGCGAGGGTTGGTACATCGACAAGGAGGAGACGACGACCGAGGCGGGTGTGCCTTGCACCAAGTTCCAGGTGCGCATCGAGAAGAGCGCCAACATGAAGCGCCGCCTGATCACCTGGGTGTTCCGCGGTGAGAAGGGCGAGATGGCGGTCGAATGCGACGTGCTGGAGGACCACTTCGAGAAGCTCGAGCCGCAGATGCTGTCGGCCCTGAAGTCCTTCAAGCTGATCCCGCGCACCACGGTCGAGGCGACGGCCGCGATCACCGGCGAGAACGGCGGTGACACGATGTGGGTCAGCGACCGCAGCAAGTGGAAGCAACTGCCGGTCGAGGAGCGCCAGCGCCGCCGCAAGAAGATCGAGGAGGAGCGCATGGCCAGGTCGCAGAAGGACCTGCTGCCGGGCTGGACGGCCAAGCGCACCAAGCACTACCTCGTGCTGTCGCACGCCGACGCGAAGTACACGAAGAACATCATCGATGCGGTCGAGGCCTACCGCACCTGGATGGAGGAGAACTTCGACAGCGTCAGCGACGAATACGTGATGCACGGCATCATCCGCATCTGCGCCGACATCGACGAAGCCAGCGCCTACGCCGACACCTCGGCCAACAGCGACTCCTACAACTCGGACGACCGCGAGGTCGTGACCTGGCAGGACAAGAGCGAAGGCAACGCCGGCATCGACTGGAGCCGCCTCTTCCGCGGCATGTTCGCGCAGTACATCTACGACAAGGACGCGCTGCTCTACAATTACCTGCCGATCTGGATGCGCACGGGCCTGCTCGGCTACGTCGGCGGCTCGCGCATCAAGCTCGGCAAGCTGATCAACGAGCCGAGCGACCGCGAGAACAACTACATCCGGGAAGTCGAGCGCGCCGGGGCCTTCGCCGCCCTGAAGGAGCTGATGGGCACGAAGCTCGAAGGCGAGATGAAGACCACGACCGAGGCCGAGCGAGCCGCCTACTGGCAGTGGGTCGCGCAGACCAGCCGGCTGGTGCGATACATGTACGGCCCGGGTGCCAAGACCCCGCAGCTGAAGGACTTCGTCGTCAAGTACATGAAGGGCACGATCGCCATCGCCGAGGGCATGGACGCGGAACGCCGTCAAGGCCGCGCCGCCGCCACGACCGAGGAGGAGGAGAAGGCCAACAACGACGAGGACCGGAACTACTGGAAGCGCCGCCACACCGAGATCCTCGAGCAGCTCACCAAGGACCTCGGCTGGGACGAAGCCACCTGGACCTCGATCCAGAAGGCCTTCCACGACTACCTGAAGAAGGCGTGACCGCCGGCCGCCCCCAGACGCCCATCACCGCAGCAACGCCCAAGCCATGCGCCCCTCACTCCGTTCCCTGTCCTTGCTCGCTTCGTGCCTGTGCACGCCGCTGCTCGCGGTGGCCCAGGACAGCCTGCTCCTGAAGGACACTCGCTTCGTCACCGGCGTCAAGATGGAGACGGTCGGCGACAACATCGTCATCCACTTCCCGCACGGCGACATCGCCATCCCGCGCTCGATGGTCAAGGAGTCGCACATCAAGGGCGAAGCCGTCGACGCCAGCCTCAGCGACGAGGACAAGAGCAAGATCGACCAGGGCTTGGTCAAGTTCGACGGCAAGTGGATGCAGGTCGCCGAGCGCGACAAGCTCCTGCAGAAGCGCACGGCCGACCGCGAAGCGCGCATCAGGGAGGCGATGGCGCACCGCGACTGGAAGAACCGCTACACGCTCAACACCGAGAACTTCGCCTTCGAGTACACCATCGACCCCGAGGTGATGAAGAGCTTCGCGGACCAGATGGAGGTCTACTTCAAGACCTTCACCAAGGAATGGGGCATCAAGAAGCCGCCGAAGCTCGGCCGCCTGAAGGTCTGCTTCTACCACGACCAGGACTACTACCAGCAGGTCAGCGGCGCTGGTCAGGGCGTCGCCGGCTACTTCCGCTTCGTGGAGCCGTTGGAGCTGAACTTCTACTACGACCGTCTCGATCTGGACTTCACGCGGGAGGTGATGTTCCACGAGACGAACCACTATCTGACCCAGCTGATCGACACGAAGTTCAAGTACCCGCTCTGGGTCAACGAGTCGCTCGGCGAGTACTACGGCGCCAGCAGGTGGGACCAGAAGGCCAAGAAGATGTCGATCGGGCACATCCAGGAAGGCCGTCTGGCCGAGGTCCAGGATGCGATCGCCGAGGGCCGCTGGCAGGGCCTCGAGCAGCTGATCAACATGACCCGGGAGGAGTTCGGGTCGGAGCAGTACGCGTGGGGCTGGACCCTGATGCACTGGCTGCTCGAGAACCCGAAGACCGAGAAGAAGCTGAAGGACTTCTACATGGCGCTCGCGCGCGACAAGTCGGTCCAGCGCGAGATCAACGAGATCCAGTTCAAGCAGGTGAAGCCGGCCGACCAGATCGAGCTGTTCAAGAAGTACATGGACTTCAAGGACCTCAAGGAGGTCGAGAAGGCCTGGCACGAGTACGTGAAGGGCCTGCAACCGTCGTCCGGCCGCGGCTACTACGAAGCCGGCCGCATCGCCATCGGCAGCAACGCACCGCTGAAGGCCCAGCGGATGCTCAAGATCGCCCTCGAGAAGGGCTTCCAGAACCCGCAGGTCTACGCCACCCTGAGCCGCGCGCAGTGGCTCAAGAACCAGAACGACGAGGCGATCGAGAGCATGAAGAAGGCGCTCGAGCTCGACCCGCTGAACGCCGAGTACTACCTCGGCCTCGCCCGCGCCCAGGGCGGCACCGGCTACCGGATCGGCGAGGAGACGTCGCCGGAGGCCCGTCGCTCGCAGTGGCTGGCGCTCGAAGTCGCCCGGGCGACCAACGATCCGGCCGAGTATGCGATCCTGATCGACCTCGGTCCGGAGTTCACCAAGCCGGACCCGGCGCTGCCGCCGGCGAAGTGACGGGGACACGCTCGCCGAAATCGCCGCGCGACGAGGCCGTCTTTCCTCTCGCGCGGCGCGGGCCGACTCGCTGTAGTCCTGGCCCGAAATGCCACGCCGCCAAGACCTGAAGTCGATCCTCATCCTGGGGTCCGGGCCGATCGTGATCGGCCAAGCCTGTGAGTTCGACTATTCAGGGGTGCAGGCCTGCAAGTCGCTGCGGGCCGACGGCTACCGGATCGTGCTGATCAACAGCAACCCGGCCACGATCATGACCGATCCGGAGATGGCGGATCGGACCTACATCGAGCCGATCACCCCGGACGTCGTCGCCAAGATCCTCGAGAAGGAGCGCCCCGACGCGATCCTGCCGACGCTCGGCGGCCAGACCGCCCTCAACTGCGCGATGCAGCTGAACGACATGGGCGTGCTGAAGAAGTTCGGCGTCGAGATGATCGGCGCGCGCCCGGAGGCGATCCAGAAAGCCGAGGGCCGCCTCGAGTTCCGCGACGCGATGGAGAAGATCGGCCTCGCCTGCGCGCGCTCGCAGCTGGCCTACTCGATGGACGAGGCGCGCAAGGCGCTCGACGTCATCGGCCTGCCGTGCGTGATCCGCCCCGGCTTCACGATGGGCGGCAGCGGCGGCGGCATCGCCTACAACCTGCAGGAGTTCGAGGAGATCGCCGGCCGCGGCCTGCAGCTGTCGCTGAACAGCGAGATCCTGGTCGAGGAGTCGATCGCCGGCTGGAAGGAGTACGAGCTCGAGGTCGTTCGCGACAAGAACGACAACGTCATCATCGTCTGCTCGATCGAGAACTTCGATCCGATGGGCGTGCACACCGGCGACTCGATCACGGTGGCGCCGGCACAGACGCTCAGCGACCGCGAGTACCAGCTGATGCGCGACGCGGCGATCGCCTGCATCCGCGAGATCGGCGTCGACACCGGCGGCAGCAACGTGCAGTTCGCGATCAACCCGCGCGACGGGCGCATGATCGTGATCGAGATGAACCCGCGCGTCAGCCGCAGCTCGGCGCTGGCGAGCAAGGCGACCGGCTTCCCGATCGCCAAGATCGCGGCCAAGCTCGCCGTCGGCTACACGCTCGACGAGCTCGACAACGACATCACGAAGACGACCAAGGCGTGCTTCGAGCCGACGATCGACTACTGCGTCGTCAAGTTCCCGCGCTGGGCGTTCGAGAAGTTCCCGACCGCCGACTCGGTGCTGACCACGCAGATGAAGTCGGTCGGCGAGGTGATGGCGATCGGCCGCACCTTCAAGGAGGCGATGCAGAAGGCGCTGCGCGGCCTCGAGACCGGCCGCAACGGCTTCGGCAACGTGCCCGGCAAGCCGCACTGCAAGGCCGAGGACTTCAACGTCGAGTCGATCCGCCCGCACCTCGTCACGCCGCGCGCCGACCGCATCGACTGGGTGCGCGCCGCCTTCCTCGCCGGCATGACCGTCGAGGACGTGTTCGAGTCGTCGAAGATCGACCCGTGGTTCCTCGACCAGCTGTTCACGCTGATCCAGCACGAGCAGAAGATCGTCGCCGCGACCAGGAACGGCCTCGCCGGCGTCGGCCGCGAGCTGATGCAGGCGACCAAGCGCCTGGGCTTCAGCGACCGCCAGATCGCCGCCGCCTGCCCCGGCAAGGTCAGCGAGTGGGACGTGCGCGAACACCGCAAGGCGCTCGGCGTGCTGCCGGTCTACAAACGCGTCGACACCTGCGCCGCCGAGTACCCGAGCCACACGCCCTACCTCTACTCGACCTACGACGGCATCGAGGACGAGGTCGACACCGACGCCCGCAGCGGCAGTGGCCCGGGCAAGGCCGGCGGCAAGGCGAAGCAGCGCGTCGTCGTGCTCGGCGGCGGCCCGAACCGCATCGGCCAGGGCATCGAGTTCGACTACTGCTGCGTGCACGCCGCGATGGCGCTGCGCCAGCTCGGCTACGAGACGGTGATGGTGAACAGCAACCCGGAGACCGTGTCGACCGACTTCGACACCTCCGACATGCTGTTCTTCGAACCGCTGACGCACGAGGACGTGATGAACGTCGTCGACCGCATCCAGCCGCGCGGCGTCATCGTGCAGTTCGGCGGCCAGACGCCGCTGAACCTCGCGCGCGGCCTGCAGGACCACGGCGCGCCGCTGGTCGGCACCAGCGTCGACTCGATCGACGAAGCCGAGGACCGCGAGCTGTTCAGCCAGCTGATCACCAAACTCGGCATCGACCAGCCGCCGAACGGCATGGCCCGCACGAGCACCGAGGCACTCGCCGTCGCCGAGCGCATCGGCTACCCGGTGCTGGTGCGTCCGAGCTTCGTGCTCGGCGGCCGCGCGATGGAGGTCGTCTACGAGCGCGCCGGCCTCGAGTCGTACATGGAGCGGCACAGCTCGTTCTCCGAGGAACGACCGCTGCTGGTCGACAAGTTCCTCGACTCGGCGATCGAGGTCGACGTCGACGCGATCGCCGACGGCAACGAAGTCGTCATCGGCGGCATCATGGAGCACATCGAGGAGGCCGGCATCCACTCCGGCGACTCGAGCTGCTCGCTGCCGCCGTACACGCTGACCGAAGGCCTGATCGACGAGATCGCCGAGAAGACGCGCCGCCTCGCGCGCGCACTGAAGGTCGTCGGCCTGATGAACGTGCAGTGGGCCGTGCGCGGCAACAAGGTCTACATCCTCGAGGCCAACCCGCGCGCTTCGCGCACGGCGCCGTTCGTCAGCAAGGCGATCGGCCAGCCGCTGGCGAAGTTCGCCGCGCGCGTGATGCTCGGCGAGACACTGCGCCAGGTCGGCGTGATCGAACGGCTCGAGCCGCCGTACTTCTCGGTGAAGGCGCCGGTGTTCCCGTTCAACAAGTTCCACGGCGTCGACACCGTGCTCGGCCCGGAGATGAAGTCGACCGGCGAGGTCATGGGCATCGACCAGCGCTTCGGCACCGCGTTCGCGAAGGCGATGGTCGGTGCTGGCAACACGCTGCCGAAGGACGGCAAGGTGTTCGTCTCGGTGCGCGACGAGGACAAGCGGCTGATCGTGCCGCTGGTCGATCGCCTGCACTCGCTCGGCTTCGAGATCGTCGCCACCGGCGGCACCGCCAAGGCGCTCCAGAACGCCGGCATCCCGGTGCAGCGCGTGATGAAGATCCACGAGGGCCGCCCGCACGTGCTCGACCTGGTGATGAACCGCGAGGTGCGGCTCATCATCAACACGCCGAGCGGCCGCCGCGAACGCAGCGACGACCGCCTGATCCGCAGCGCCGCGGTGTCGCACCGCATCCCGTGCATCACGACGATCGCGGCCGCGTCGGCGACGATCCAGGGCCTCGAAGCGTGGCTGAAGAAGCCGCTCGAGGTGACGCCGCTGCAGGAGTACCACGGGCAGCTGAAGTGACGGTGGCGGTGCGAGCCGCGCGCGGATGGCGGCTGGAGTGAACGCGCGCGACCTGCGACGATGCGGCCATGGCCGCGCCCACCGCTTCTCGCGATCGCATCACGCGCATCCACGTCACGGGCTTTCGTAGCCTGGCCGACGTGACGCTCGATCTGGACGGGCTGACCGTGCTGATCGGCGACAACGGCTCGGGCAAGAGCAGCCTGATCGAGGTGTTCGAAGTGCTGCGGCACGTGACGATGCGCGGCGGGAGCCTGCTCGACGTGCGGAACAACCATCCGTATCTGCTTCGGCAGGGCACCGACAGAGGCGAACTCGCACTCGACATCGAGAACCCGACAGGTCATCGGCCCAGCCTTCGTTACGTGCTCACCCTCGAAGGCGAACGAGGAGATCTCTTCGTGGAGAGCGAATCGCTCGAGTATTCGCACGACGGGTCACGCAAGCCGGCATTTCGCCGCAGCAAGGGGGTAGGCGAGTTCCTCGACTCCAGCGGCAAGTCACTCGGCCAGCTCCCGCTCGACAGTCGGCTGACGATGCTCAGCTACTTCGGCCACTTGCCATCCCCCGCCAACCTGCCAGCCGAGCAAGTCGCGGTGCGGCGCGCGTACGCCGTGCTCTCGTCGTTCGAGGTGCACGTGCCGTTCGAAACGATGCCCACGTGGGCGTCACGGCGCATGGACCGGAAGTCCGCCATGCGCGAGTCGAACATGCTGCAGTCGGTGACTCAGCTCGATCTGCTGGCCACGAACCTGGCCAACGCGTTCCACAGCCTGAGAAACGATCAGGAGCCCGACCACTGGAAGGAGACCCTCGAGTATGTGCGCCTCGGTCTCGGCGACGACGTCACGGACATTCCCGCCAGCGTCGACGCCGGCGGGGGGCAGCAAGCGATCTCGGTTCGCTTCAAGTCGGCGGGAACCGTGCCCTCTGTCGCGCTGTCCGACGGCACGTTGTCGTATCTCGCGTTCGTGGCGATGCTCCGCCTACCTTCGTCCCGTTCGCTGCTCGCCTTCGACGAACCGGAACTACACTTGCACCCAGGGCTGCTCGTGCGCGTCTTGTCGATGTTCGAAACCATCGCCGAGTCGTGCCCGGTCGTGCTGGCCACGCACTCGGACCGATTGCTGGATGCGCTGCAGGATCCAGCGAAGTCCGTGGTGCTCTGCGACCTGGACGACAAGCGCGCGGCGCGGCTGCTGCGCCCAGACAAGGCGATGCTCACGAAGTGGCTGACCAAGTACCGCGGACTGGGCGACATCCGGTCGACGGGCCTGCAGGACGCCGTGATCCCGCGGACCAAGGCCGATCGATGACCGCACTCCTGGTGCTCTACGAGGACTCCCGCGGGGCGAACGGGCAGTTCGGTCCGCACGACTTCTTCATGGGCTGCGTCGCCGACAAGACGAAGCGGGACATCCATTCGCTCACACCAAGGGTTAGTGCCTGCCCAGTCAACGGAGTCAGCAAGCTGCTGGGCCATCTACGGGACCTCGACGAGTTGAGCCCCTTTGCACCCCAGGGCGCGCCAATACTCGCAATCCTCGACGAGGACCGGGTGCGAGAACATGCACCACTCACTGGGATGAGTGCTGCGGCTGCTGCGGACAAACTCGTCGCCGAGAGCTCGTCCCCCGCCCGACTGAAGGTCGTCCTACTCGAACGCAACCTCGAGTCGGTAGTCCAGGCTTTCGACCGGTGCGGCGAATGGGAGAAGCACCTGATCGCGCAGGCCCTGAAGAAGCGACTCAACGAGCGCGACAGACTGTTCGGGAAGGTGGGGCATGACGCAGCGAGAAGGGCCATCCGCGACTGCGTTCGCCAGGCCATGCCTTGCGTCGAGAAGATCGTGGAGATCATCAGCGCCACGCTGACGGGAGCAGCACCCACCAGTCACCCTGGGCCGGAATCCTGAAGAGGCATCAGGCTCCGCCCTGACGAGCGCCATTCTTGGCCGGTGCTCGCTGCTGCCACGTGTCGAGCAAGAACACGGATAGGGTGCTGGCGGCGTGGATGGCGAAGCGGGCGATGCGGGCGTCGACCTTGAGCGGCTTGCGGCCACGGCCGTGCGCATCGCCAGCGTGGGTGCGCAGGGAGCCGATGCCCCAGGCGACGGTCGCGAGACCACCGAGGATCTGCTTCAGGTCGTGCTCCCACTCGGGAGGCAGGTCGCTGCGAGAAGGCGACAGCTGAAGGTGGGACGCGACCTCGTTCACCAGCGCCTTCACGTCCTTCTTGCTCGGCATCGGCTGCTGCATCTCTTCGAGGATGCACTTGCAGACGCTCTCCAGCGTCGAGCAGGCGGCGGTGATGGAGGCTTCGGGATCCGAGTCCGCACGCTTCGTGGCACGATCGAAGTCCGCCTCGACGGAACCGAGCGACAGTCGGGCGGCGGTCGCGGCGAGCTGGCTGGTCGCCGGGACGTTGCCCGTGAGCGCCTGCAGCTTGTAGGCGGCGCCGACCCGACGTAACGCGAGGCCTTCGGCAGCAAGCGGTTCACGCAGGTGCTTGAGCACCCGCTCGAGCATTTCTGGATCGGGGTACTCCGCGGGCAAGACCGCAGATTCGAGGACTGCGACGAGCCGTTCGTGCTGCTCGGGATCGGCGTTCAACGCCTGCAGCAGGGCGAAGACCGCCGGGCAACGCGATCCGCCTCCGACGTGGAAGTCGAGGTTGAGCACTCGGAAGAACCGACTCAGCTTGCCAGCACTTCGGTAGTGCCCGATGGCCGATGCCTCATGGCCACCTTGGCCGCCGGTGATGACGTCCTCGAGAGCTTGAAGTAGCCGCGGACTCCAGGGCCTCATGCGCTGGCCTCGCATGACACGAGGGCTTCGGACACAGCCTGCGCGCTTGCGTCTGTCGACACGAGTGCCAGCTCTAGCTGATCGCAGACCATCAACAGCTCAGTCGCTCGCTCAACGATTCTCCGCTGCTCATCGCAGGGAGGCAGTGCGATGAGCAACCGATCCAGGGCCTTACCAGTGAAGTGCGGGATACCCGCTCCAGTGTAGTAGGAGGCGAGCACTCCGGTCGCCTCCAGGACACGAAGACAGAAGGTTAGGAACCAACTGTCGAGGCGATCGGTTGGCCGAACACGGTGAAGCGCCTTTTGGAAGACGACGCCGTCAATCTGCCCCATCCACACTGCAGACCTGCCGATCCCATGCCCACCTTCGCAGATCAGAACGTCGCCACTGGTTAGCCGCAGGTCTTCGAACTCACCGTCTCCAAGGGGGATCTGCTTGATGCTGCCCAACTCGAATCTGAACCAGTGCACGTTGGTGTTGCGCAGGTACGGACGCGAGGCCCCACGATTCTTGGCCTTGTCCAGCATCTTGCCGAGGCGAGCGTCGGCTACCTCGCCCAGGCGGGCCCAACACCATCCAAGTGGAAGAACCCCTCCGGCACCGGCGAATGGCCAGCCGAGAGCATGGTCTGGGCACGCGTCTCCTGACTCCCCCTGACTCGACCGACCAACCAAGGCCCCTCGAACCGCGAGGTGAATGATCGCGAGGCGCAGCGGCTCTACGTCGGCAGACGCCGTGAACAGGGAGTCGAAGCGCGCGGCGAGGGTGGACCAAGCGGCGGCGACTTCGGTGGGGTTGGTGGCGGCGCAGAGGGTGGCGAGGCAGGCGTCGCGGGCGGCGATGCGCGCGGCTTCGCGTTGGTTCCGCGCGGCCTCGAACTGATCGATACAAGCCATCAGTTCCTCGAACCTGGCGACGATACGACGCTGCTCGGCCACCGGAGGCACGCAGATTGGAAGCGCCTGGATAACGGCCTGAGACACGTTGCGCATCGAAGCACTGGTCCCTGAGGCCTCCGCCTCGTAGTAGCGGCGACTTCGAGGACTTAGGTTGGCCAAGTTCACGAAGTCGATGACCACACCGGGTTTGGTCACAAGCCGAATGATCTTGTCGCTGAGCAGCAGTCGCGGAGGGCAGCTCTTCACAACCACGCTGCGCGCTACAAGCTCGACCGTGTTGGCGCGACTAATCAGCCAGTCTCCTCGGCGCACCTCAATTCCCAGAGGGATCTCAAGCCCTGGCGGCAGCGACTTGTTCTCTTCCGGAAGGAACTGCCCCCAAGAACAGGCACTCACCTTCAACACGCCATACTCGTCACCAACCCGACCCCGACTTAGGCACGAGGGGCTCCATCCAGGCTGAAGTTCCTGAAGCAAGTCGCCCATCGTGCAAGAGGCCCATCCTTGAGGAATGGCCTCATTCCCGGGCAAGGATACAGAGGCCGCAACTCCTATCCGGCGAAGGAACGCGATTGCCGGCTCCTCCATCGGATCTTGTGGCACCAAATGCCCGCTCACCGCAAGCGACAACACCAACTCCCGCATGCGAGCCACCCCATCCGGCGACTCCGCGAGCACCTCGAACGCCGCCGCCAGCCGCGCATCGACCCCCGACACCTCCGCAACCGCGACCTTCGCCATCAGACCTTCCCCGCCAGCGACTTCGCCAGCTCGTCGCGCAGCTTCGCCTTCCACTCCGCCGCCAGCTTCACCGCCGCGTCGTACTTCGCCAGCAACACCGCCGGCGCCTCGTGCACGACCTCCTTCGCGTTCGGGTTCTTGATGTCGAGGTTGTAGCCGCGCGCCTTGATGTCGCCGATCGACACCTTCCACGCCTGCTCCGTCTCCTTGCGCTTGCCCCACCACTTCTTCTCGACGCCGAACTCCTCGATGCGCATCGGCTTCGTCTTAGAGTAGCTCTTGGCACCCGCCGGGTACGGGTGCTCGTAGAACCAGACCTCCTTCGTCGGCTTGCCCTTCTCGAAGAACAGCACGTTGGTCTGGATGCTCGTGTAGGGAGCGAACACCCCCTTCGGCATGCGGACGATCGTGTGCAGGTTGCACTCGGCCAGCAGCTTCTCCTTGATGCGCGTCTTCACGCCCTCGCCGAACATCGTGCCGTCCGGCAGCACCACCGCCGCCCGCCCCCCGTCCTTCAGCGTCTCGACGATCCACACCAGGAAGAGGTCGGCCGTCTCCTTGGTGCGGAAGGCCTCGGGGAAGTTCGTCTCGACCCCGTCCTCCTCCATGCCGCCGAACGGGGGGTTGGTCACGATCACCTCGACCCGGTCCTTCGGCCCGATGTCGCGCAGGGGCCGCGACAGCGTGTTGTCGTGGCGGATCGACGTCGGCACGTCGATGCCGTGCACGATCATGTTGGTCACGCAGAGCAGGTGCGGCAGCGGCTTCTTCTCGACGCCGCGGATGGAGGCCTGCAGCCGCTGCTCGTCGGCCGGCGTCTTCACCTGCTTGCGCAGGTGCTCGATCGCGCAGGCGAGGAAGCCGCCGGTGCCGCAGGCCGGGTCCAGCACCACTTCGCCGAGGCGCGGATCGACCATGTCGACCGCGAACTGGGTCACCGCACGCGGCGTGTAGTACTCGCCGGCGTTGCCGGCCGACTGCAGGGAGCCGAGCAGCGTCTCGTAGATCTCGCCGAACAGGTGCCGCGTCTTGCTGTCGTTGAAGTCGATGCTCTCCTGGATCTTGTTGATCACCTGGCGGAGCAGCGTGCCCGACTTCATGTACTGGTAGGCGTCCTCGAACACCGACTTCACCAGGGCGCGCCGCTGGTAGAGGGCTGCGGCGGCCTTGGCCTTCGCCGTCGTCCCGGTCGGCAGCTCGCCCAGGTCGAGGTTCTTCAGGGCCGGGAACAGCGTGTCGTTGATGAACTCCAGCAGTGCTTCGCCGGTGTCGCCTTCGGGATTGGCGGCCCAGGATCGCCAGCGCAGGTCCTTCGCGGACTTCTCGGCGGAGCCGGTGCGCCAACGCACATTGACCAGCGGCGAGCTGTAGTCGGAGGTGAGGTGCTCCTGCTGGAGCTCCTGGTCGTCCCAGATCTTCAGGAACAGCAGCCAGACCAGCTGGCCGATGCGCTGCGCGTCGCCGTCGACGCCGACGTCCTTGCGCATGATGTCCTGGATCGACTTGATGGTGGCGGTCAGCGACATGGCGGCGAAGCAGCGTAGGGATCAGGAGGCCGGACGGTAGATCTCGTTCTCCAGCTCGCGCACGGCTTCGCGGTAGCGCTCTGGCCCACCGAAGCGCTTCATCAACTCGATCGCAGTGCCGAGGTCGGCGAGCGGCTGCACACGCAGAACCTGCGGGTCCTCGAGCGTCACCGGCCCCTCCTCGGCGTACTTGTCGAGCAGCGCGTCGAGCACGGCGCGGGCTTCGGCGCCGTACTTGGTGAACACGTCCCGCTTCTTCACCTGGTCGGCGCGTTCGCGGCGCGTGAGCGGCGGCCGGTCGTAGACGACGTGGCAGACGAGATCGAACGGGTCGAAGTCCTTGCCGACCTGCTCGCGCAGTTCCTCCCAGAACACGCCCTGGGCTTCGAGCTCGGCCAGGATCGCGACCTTCTTGTCGCTGGCGTGCCATGCGCGCAGCCAGTCCTCGAGACCTTGGTAGCGCTGCGTCACCGCGCCCTTGGTGTAGTCGCGCAGCGACTCGGTAACGAGCTTGCCGTCGGCGCAGTAGAACTGCACACGCTCGGCGACGACGTCGACCGGCACGCCACTGACCAGGAAGCGACGACTGCCAGGGCTGTCGTACGGAGGCTGTACCGGATCGCCCGACGGCGGCGCATCCGAGTCCGGCGGCACCGGTCCAGCACCCTCCGGCGGCTCGTAGATGACCACCGGGTCGCCATCGAAGTCCGGGTCGGCGAACAGCTCGGTCGCCTTCTTGAAGTCCATGATCGTGAACCACAGCTTGCCCGCATCCGCGTGCAGCCGGGTGCCGCGACCGATGATCTGCTTGAACTCGATCATCGACTCGATGCGCTGGTCGAGGACGACGAGCTTGCACGTCTTGGCGTCGACACCGGTGGTCAGCAGCTTGCTCGTCGTCGCAATGACCGGGAACCGCTTCTCCGGGTGGAGGAAGTCGTCGAGGGCGTTGATACCCTCCTCGTTGTCGCCAGTGATCTGCACGACGAACCGCGGGTTGTCGCGCTCGGCCGGGAGGCGCTTGCCGACCTCGTTCAGCAACGCCGTGCGCATGCGCGAGGCGTGCTCGATCGTTTCGCAGAAGACGATCGTCTTGCCGTAGCGGTCGGTGCCGGCCATGTACTCGACGACCTTCTCCGCCACCCGCTTCGTGCGCTCCGTCAGCACGAGCGTCTTGTCCATGTCGCGAGCGTTGTAGATGCGGTCGTCGATCTCGTTTCCCAGGTCGTCGCGCTGGCCCGCAGTCGGACGCCAGCCCTGCAGATCCTTGTCGAGATCGATGCGCACGACCTTGTAGGGAGCCAGGAAGCCATCGGCGATGCCCTGCCGCAGCGAATAGGTGTAGATCGGTTCGCCGAAGTAGGTCAGCGTCGAGACGTCGCGGGTCTCCTTCGGCGTCGCGGTCATGCCGAGCTGCACGGCCGGCGCGAACCAGTCGAGGATCTCCCGCCAAGCACTCTGCTCACGCGCACTGCCGCGATGGCATTCGTCGACGACGATCAGGTCGAAGAAGTCGTGGGAGAACTGCCGGTAGATCTGCTTGTCCTCTTCGGTGCCGGTCACCGCCTGATAGAGCGCCAGATAGACCTCGTAGGCCGTGTCGACCTGCCGCTGCTGCACCTTGGTCATCACCTTGCCGAACGGCTTGAAGTCGTTCTGGATGGTCTGGTCGACCAGGATGTTGCGGTCGGCGAGGAAGAGGATGCGCTTGGCGACCTTCGCCTTCCAAAGGCGCCACAGGATCTGGAATGCCGTGTAGGTCTTGCCGGTGCCGGTGGCCATGACCAGCAGCAGACGGCGCTGGCCACGCGCGATCGCCTCGACGACACGTTGCACGGCGACACGCTGGTAGTAGCGAGGCTCCTTGCCTTCGGCGGTCTGATGGAAGGGCTGCTCGGCCACGACCTCGGCCGGGCCTTCGAGCCCGCGCCACCTTCGATATCGCTGCCACAGCTCGACCGGACTCGGGAACCCGTCGAGCGGCAGCTCTTGCTCGGTCGCCTCGGACTGGCCGGTGCGGTCGTGCAGCAAGAACCCATCGCCGTTGCTGCTGAACACGAAGGGGATGTCGAGCGCCTCGGCGTAGCGCAGCGCCTGCTGCATGCCGCCACCGACCGCGTGGTGGTTGTCTTTCGCTTCCAGAATGGCGATCGGCAGGCCGGGCCTATGCGACAGCAGGTAGTCGACGTAGTTGCGTTTGCCGCGGGTGGCGAGGCGACCGCGGACGAGCACCTGCCCATCCGTGAAGTAGTGCTCCCGCCGGATCTGGGTCGCGGCGTCCCACCCGGCCCGCTGCACGGCAGGCGTGATGAAGAGATCGCAGATGTCGGCCTCGGACAGGTCCTTCTTGTTCACCACGTGGCGCCTCGCAAGGGCGCGCAACATAGCCGACCAGACGGAACGGAACCTCGCACCGCCTCCCGGGGCCCACTACCATCGCAGGCCCACACCGCCACACCCGGCGCCCCCACCGCACATGTCGCAAGCTCCCCGCCACGATTCCCCGCTCGCCAAGGAAGTCGCCAAGTTCTGCCTCGCCCAGGTGACGATCGCGCAGGCCTCGCGCGCCAGCTTCCCGGCGCACCCGCTGTGGGCCGCCGCCGCCAAGACCGGCACCGAGCTGTGGCTCGACACCGGCGACGTCGACGCCGCGAAGGAACTGTGGGTGCGCGAGTTCACGGCGCTGACGACGAACAACACGCTGCTGAACAAGGAAGTGCAGAAGGGCATCTACGACCAGCTGGTGCCCGCCACCGCGGCGCTGCTGAAGAAGCTCGACCCGAAGATGGCGAAGGACCGTCTGGTGCAGGAGATCGCGTTCGTGCTGAACGCGGTGCACGGACTGAAGCTGGTGAAGACGTTCGACGCCGACGTCTCGGTCGAACTGCACACGGCGACCGCGCACGACGTCGACGCCGCCTACCAGTACGGCAAGCGCTTCCACGCGATCTGCCCCGACCGCTTCATCGTCAAGGTGCCGCTGTCGCCCGCCGGCCTGCTGGCCGCGCGCCAGCTGCACGACGACGGCATCCGCCTGAACTTCACGCTCGGCTTCTCGGCGCGGCAGAACTGGCTGATCGCCAGCCTGGCGAAGCCGAACTGGGTCAACGTCTTCCTCGGCCGCATCAACGCGTTCGTCGCCGACAACAAGCTCGGCGACGGCAAGAACGCCGGCGAGAAGGCGACGCTGGCGAGCCAGCGCGGCCTGCGGCGCCTGGGCAAGGAGCAGGGGCTGAAGACGAAGCAGATCGCCGCGTCGATGCGCAACGGGCAGCAGTGCGACGACCTGCTCGGCCTCGACACGTTCACGATGCCGACGGCGGCCGCGAAGGAGTTCCTGAAGGCGAACCCGCCGGTGGCCTCGCTCGCCGATCGCACCAAGAACGACCCGGCGGTGACCTTCGCGCCGACCGCGGACGTCGCCGGCGAACGGCTCGACTGCTTCTGGGCGATCACGCCGGCGTTCGAGAAGGCCGCCGCCGCCTGCGCCAAGCTCGACCCGAAGAAGGCGACCGCCGACGACGTCGTGAAGACGCTCGCGGCGAACGGCATCACCGACCTGTTCCCGACGTTCACCGCCGACGAAGCGGCGAAGCTGACGAAGGAGGGCAAGATCCCGGTGCACGCCTCGTGGAAGGACCGCGTCAAGGCGAACACCGCGAGCTGGGACGGCATCCTGACCGCGGCCGCGCTGGCCAGCTTCACGCAGGACCAGCAGGCGCTCGACGACCGCATCGCGCGCTTCGTCTGATCCAGCGCGCCGCTACTCCGGCGCCACCACCGACAGCACCGCCGCCAGCAGCCGGTTCGCGGTGCGCACGCCGACGAGATCCGGCAGGCCGCGGCCGTCGCGGTTGCCGAGCCAGACGACGACCACGTGCGCGTCGGTGATGCCGACGCACCAGGCGTCGCGGCGGCCCGACGAGGTGCCCGACTTCCAGGCGACGTCGCCGGCGCGCGTCTGCCCGGCGACCAGCGGCAAGCGCCGCAGCGATTGCAGCGTCCATTGCACGCTCGCGCGCGACAGGCCGGCGTCCTCTGGGCGTTCGACGAAGCGCCAGTAGGCCTGCGCCAGGCGCCGCGGCGACACCGCGGCGGTGCCGAGCGCCGCATCGAGGTGCAGCGGCCGTTCGCCGTCGTGCAGGCCGAGTTCCCGCAGCAGTTCGGCGAACGACGCCGTGCCGACGGTCTCCAGGCAGCGCACCGCCGCCAGGTTGCTCGAGGTCGCCAGCGCGTCGCCGGCGCGCGTGCGGCCGAGCCAGCCGCGGTCGAAGTTCGCGGGCTGCCAGTCGTCGAACGCACGCGGCAGGTCGTCGACGAAGCCCTGCGCCGACACCGCACCGCGCTCCCGGGCCAGGGCGTAGAGGAACGGCTTCCACGTGCTGCCGGCACTGCGGCGGCAGCGGCTCAGGTCGAGCGGTGCGCGCGGATCGCGATCGCCGAGCACGACCGGGAAGGAACCGTCGTCGCGGCGCACGACGACGACCGCGAGCCCGTCGCCGGGCAGGTCGTGCTGTTCGTGCACCACGCGCTGCACGCGCTGCTGCAGCTCGAGGTCGATGCCGACGGCGAGCACGGCGGGCCGTTCGCCGGCGCCCAGCTCGGCGAGCGCTCCGTCGCACGCGTGCGGTGCGCGCCATGGCCACGGATGCCGCTGCATGCCGAGGTCGGTCGCCAGCGCCTTGGCGAGCGCAGCCGCGTCGAGGTGGCCCCGTTCGTGCATGCGGCGCAGCAGCGCGTCGCGCCGCGCGCGCAGCAGCTCCGGGCGCCGCTCGGGCGAACGCGCCGACGGGGCCGGCACCATCGCCACCAGCGCCGCCGCGGCCGCAGCGTCGAGTTCACCCGCCGAGCGGCCGAACCAGTGGCGCGCGGCCGCGTCCATGCCGCGCAGCGTGCCGCCCATCGGCACCTGCGTCAGCCAGACGGCGGCGATCTGCTGCTTGTCGAGCAGGCGCTCGAGCTGGCGCGCGCGCACGACCTCGAGCGCCTTCGACGCGAACGTGCGCGGCCGCGGCTCGACCATGCGCACGACCTGCATGGTCAGCGTCGACGCGCCCGAGACGACGCGGCCGGCGGCGACGTTGCCGGCGAACGCGCGCACGCCGGCACACCAGTCGACACCGCCATGGTCGAAGAAGCGTTCGTCCTCGCCGACCAGGATCGCCGCCTGCAGCAGCGGCGCGCACTCGTCCCACGCCAGCGGCAGCGCGCGTTCGCCGGCGGGCGTCGGCGCCACGCGCAACCACGTGCCGTCGCTGGCGGTCAGCACCGTCGAAGCAGGCAACGCCTGCAGTCGCGCGAGTGGATACGGCCAGCAGACGTCGGCGAGCCGTTCGGCGCACCAGGTGGCGACGACGCAGCCGAGCGCGGCCCACGCCGCGCGCTTCAGCCATCGCCACGCAGAGGCACGCCGGGCCGGGTTCACGGCATCACCACCAGCGGCTTCTCGGCGGCACCGACGCTGCGCACCTCGGGGTCGTACATCGCTTCGCCGCGCACCGCCGGCCACGCATACGCACCGGGCAGCGTCGCGCGCACGCGGTGGCGCAGCTCGCCGCGCACCGGCATGCGATCGAGGAAGAACAGTACGCGGTCGTCGCGCCGTTCGACGTTGCGCGTGGCGAGCTGCGGCCAGCTCTTGGCGTCGGCCGCGGTGCGACCCTCGTCGCCGTCGCCGTCGCCTTCGTCGTGGTCGGCGCCGAAGCGCCGTCCGCCGACCGGATCGGCTTCGGCTTCGAGCCCACCCGGCAGCAGGTCCTGGATCGCGACCTGCGCCATCGCCCCGTCGCCTTCGACGCGGATGCGCACTTCGTACTGCCGCCCGCGGCGCAGCGTCGTCACCGGCTGGCCGGTCTCGACGTCGACGATCGAGCGCACGAGCGCCAGGCGATCGCGACGCTCGGCGTCGTCGACCTTGTGCAGGCCACGCAGCTCGACCAGGGCGAAGCCGTAGCCGCCGGCGGCGAACACCAGCTTGCTGCCAGCGCGCAGCACGTGCGTGCCCGGCTGCTCGGCCAGCGCCACCGGCTTGCCGTCGATCGACAGGCTGCCGCCCGGCGCCTGCTGCGGGGCCGGCTGCCGCCGGTAGTGCTCGGCGAGTGCGCAGAAGCAGGCGACGTTCTCCTGCGTCGTCGCGTGCTTCTGCGCGGTGATCGCCCGCTGCAGGCCGCGTGCGAGCCCGGCCAGCCGTTCGTGTTGCGGCGCCACCGCGAGCCACGCGCGCAGGCGCAGCGCCTGGCTGCGCAACGGCGACGCCAGGTCCCCGGTCGCCGGCCGGCGCGGCGCCGTCTCCGTGTCGTCGCCGAGCAACGCTTCGGCGCGTTCCTTCTGGCCGAGGCGGCCGAGCACCGCCGCCAGCCGCAAGCGCGCGTCGACGTCGAGCGACTGCGCCAGCACCCAGTCGAGCCACGGCTGCACCGGCTTGCCGGCCAGCGACAGCACGTCGAGCAGGCGCGCGCGCAAGCCGAGGTCGTCGCTCCGCGCGACCCACGTCTGGCAGCGCGCCAGGGCTTCCTCGAGCACCGAGGCTTCGACCACGACCCCCTGGTCGCGCGCCGCCAGCAGGAACTCGAGCACGTGCGCGGTGACGTACGGATCGTCGTCGAAGCTGCCGCTCCACCAGCCGAAGCCGCCGAGGCCGGTCTGCATCGTCAGCAGCCGCCCGACGGCGTCGTCGAGGCGCTTGCCGGCGTTCCTGGTGCGCACGTCCTCGGCGCCGAACCAGCGCGGCAGCAGCGTGCGCGACGCCAGCAGCGCCATCGCCGTGCTCGTCGTCTGCTCGGAGCAGCCGAACGGATAGTCGAGCAGCCGCTGCAGCACCGGCACCAGCTGCGGGTCGGCGCGGCCGTCGAGCCGCACCACCGCCTCGACCTGCGCCCAGGCGTCGCCGATCGCCAGTTCGCCGCCGGCGGCGAGGTCGACACCGATGGCCTCCTGCCGCCACGACGTGCGCGTACGCACTGTGAACTCCGCCGTGATCTCGCGCACGAACGCGCCATGCTGCGCGCGCACGACCAGCCGCGCCGCCGATTCCCCCGGTGCTGGCTCGAGCGCCGCCACCGGCACCAGCAGCGTCGTCTCGCCACCGTTCGCCAGCTGCACCTCGGCGGCGACGTCGCCGCGCCGTTCGAGCGCACCCGACGCCTGCACGGCGAGCTGCACCGTGCCGTCCGGCAGGCGCGAACGCAGCGTCAGCGGCAGCGTGAACACGTCGCCCGGCGCCACCATGCGCGGCGTCGCCAGCTGCACCGACAGCGGCGCTGCGACCGTCGTCTCGGCGCGCGCAGCGCCGATGCCGAGCGGACCAGCGGCGACGACCATCGCGCGCACACGGCCTTCGTAGCCGTCGAGCGGGAACACCGCCTCGCCGCGACCGTTGCCATCGAGCTCGACGCGCGCGCAGCGCACGTAGGGCCGGATGCGGTTGTCGATCGAGCCGGTCAGCAGGCCGCCGCCGCCTTCGCCCCCGTCGCCGCCCGACTTGCTGCCGGCGGCGAACTGCATGCGCTGCAGCAGCGCCGCGGCGGTGTCGGCGCCGTCGGTCGCCAGCGCGCGCTTCGCCAGCAGGAACGCCAGCGGATCCGGATCGTCGTGGCCGGTGATGCGCAGCACGCCTTCGTCGACGAGCGCCACCAGCGCCACCGTGGCCCCCGGCGCCTCGATCTGCGCGCGCCACGTGTCGGTCGGCTGCATCGTCGCGGGCGCTGCGAGCGTCAGCGGCAAACGCAGCTCGGGGCGCGCCAACGCCAGCGACGTGCCGCCGATCAGCCACGCCGGACCTTGGTCCGGCCCGCTCTTCGGCACCGGCCGCGTCAGCGTCACCACCGCGTGCACGTTCGGCAGTTGCAGACCTTCGGGCACCGGCACGTCGAGCTCGGTGTCGCCGCGGCGCAGCAGGACGACCACCGCGCTGTGCACACGATCGCTCTCGAACGTCACCAGGCCACGGCCCGCCGCCGGCGACGTGACGACGAGCTTCGCCCGTCCGCCGGCCGCCACCGCCTCGCTCGGCCCGCGCACGCGCAGCCGATCCGGCCGCGCCGCGGCGTCGCCGAGCGCCTGCTCGACGGTGCGTTCGCCGAGCGTGACGACGACGCAGCAGTCGCCTTCGCTCGGCGGCAGTTCGAGCGACGCGCAGCCATCGCGCACGACGACGTTCCATTCGCCGATCGGCGACCGCACCTGCTCGGTGCGCCAACGCCAACGGCCGTCGCCGCTCGGCACGTAGTGCCACGTCCAGTCGCGCTGCTCGAGCCGCACCGTCGCGCGCTGCTCGCCGCCGAGCAGCTCGCCAGCACCGTCGAGCACCCGCACCTCGCAGCGCTGGCGATCGGCGCGCACGCCGACGTGGCGATCCGGCCGCTGCACCGGCGCCGAGGTGCCGGCGCGCACGACGCGGCCCGACGGGTCCTCGAGTTCGATCGCGACGTTGGCCAGGAGGCCTTGCTGGGCGGCGTCCGCCGGCAGCGCGAACTGCAGCTCGGCCAGGCCTTCGGCGTCGAGCTCGCCGTGGACCGCCGCCAGTTCGCCGGGCGGCGCCTGATCCAGCGCCGACGCGAACGTGAAGCCCGCCGCCGCCGGGAACTGCAGCGCATGCGCCAGCAGGCGCACGCGCGCGGTCACCGCGCGGCCGGCCGCCGGCGCGCCGTCGAGCCAACGGCCGCGCACGCGCACGGTGCCGACGCCGCCGAAGTGCAGCGGCGTCACGCCGAGCACTTCGACCTCGAGGCGATCGGGCACGAACGCTTCGACGCGGAACGACGTGCGGCCGATCGCGCCGCCGCCGGCCTTCGGGCGCACGGACAGCAGGTAGTCGCCGGTCGGCGCATCGAGCGCCAGCGCCAGCGACGCCTGCATCAGCCCCGAGCCCGGCACCACCAGCGGCTGCTGGGCCATGACCCGGCCCGACGGCGTCGTGAAGCTCGCGACCAGCTCGGTGCCGGGCCGCGGCAGACCGCGGCCGTCGCGCACCAGCACCGCCGCGTCGAGCGTCTCGCCGGGCCGCACGATGCCGCGCGTCGGCCACACCCACGCTTCGAGCTGCTCGCCGAGGTAGGAGCGACCGCCGAGCCCTTCGTCGGCCAGTTCGACCTCGGTCGCGTCGGCGCCGACGAACGCGACGTCGTCGCCGCGCTGCGCCAGCACGAGGAACGGCGTGCGATCGCTGCCGGCGGCCTCCGCCCACTGCAGCGCCAGCAGGCCCTGCGAGTCGGTGACGCCGCGGGCGAGTTCCTGGTTGGTCGCCGTCAGCACGCTGACCGCAGCGCCGACCACGGCCTCACCGGTGACCAGGTCGACGACCTGCACCATGCCCGAGCCGCGGCCGGCGCGCCACGTGACGCCGAGGTCGGTGACCTGCAGCCATCGGCGCTCCGGGTAGTACGACGCACGCCGATGCGACAGCGACACGCGGTAGAGGCCGCGCAGCGGGCCGCCGGCCAGGGCCTTCAGGTCGACGTCGTGCGTCCAGCGCTCGTTGCGCGCCGCCACCACCGGCAGCGGCACCGTCGGCGCCGGCGCCATCGTCGGCTCGTCGCCGTGCTGCAGCGCGCGCACGAGGTTGTTCGGGTAGACGCGCTGCAGCTGCACCCAGGGTTCGTCGACGTTGCAGCCGCGCACGGTGAGGCGCGGCTCGGCCGATGCGCACAGCACGTTGCCACCCTGGGTGAAGTCGAGCGAGGCGCCGCGATCCGGCATCAGCACCGCCTGCTGGGCGGCGTCGGCGAGGCGCAGTTCGCCGTGGCCCGGGAAGCCCTGCAGCACGTGCACGTGCACGACACTGCCCGGCGCGAACTCGCCGACGAGGCGCAGGCCGCGCGACGTGGCCAACGCCTGGAACGCGACCGCCGGCTCGACGCGCAGCAGCGACGGATCGAAGCTGGCGACGCGGCGGTTGAGGGCGATCTCGACGTAGCCGTCGCCGCCGTCGATGTCGACGACCCGCAGCGGTTGCCGCAGCAGCACCGTGTGCACCTGCTCCTTGCCGAGCGCGACGCTGCCGCCGACCGGCACCAACGCACCGTCGACGACCACCTCGAGTTCGTCGGGCAGCCTGGCGTTGCTGCGCGGCCGCAGCGTGATCGCCGCCGCCGACGGCGCGTCGCCCGGCACCAGCACGTCGCAGGCGATGCGTTCGTGGCGGCCACCGGTGCGCAGCTGCAGGCACTTCCTGGCTTCGTCGCGCGCCACCGGCTGGTCGAACACGACCGTGACCGACGGCCGCGCCGTGCCTTCGCCGCCCGGGACCACCTGCAACACCGCGACCGGCGGCGTGCTGAAGCCCTTCACCGTGCCGGCGGCGATGCGACCGCGCTCGGCGTCGCCCACCGTGTCGCCGAACACGAGCCCGTAGCGGCGCGCGCGCGGCAGCGGCGTCGCCGGCACCACCGCCAACAGGCGCGGCGTGCGCCACGACGTCAGCACCGGCTGCGGCGGATCGAGCCGCACGCCGAGTTGCACCGGTTCGCCGCGGGCGCCGGCCGGGCCGAGGTCGGCGCCGACGTCGACGACCAGCGCGCTGGTGCGACCGTCGGCGGTGAACTCCGGTGTCACCTGCAGCGACGCCGCGGCGATCTCGCGCGCGGGAACGGCCGCCGCGGCGACCGGGGATTGCAGGGCACGAACGAGCAGGAACAACGCCAGCGCGGCGTTGACGACGAGCAGAAGACGATTCACGACCCCTCACAGGCAGCGCGGCGTGGCGACCGCGCGGCGGCCCGATTCCGGCGCGCGCCTGACCGGGCGCCCGCCGTTCGTGCCGATGGACACCCGACCCGTGTCCACGATCGAAGCTGCCACTCGACGGCTCGACATGCAAGCCACGAAGCCTCGCCCCCGGCGAAGGGCGCATGTCTGTATGTTGCGGTCCTCGTCAAGACATGCCCGAACCCGATCCGCAACCGACGCAGCGCGCGCCCGACCCAGGCTTCGAAGACGTCCTGGTCGAGGCCCTCGACGCGCTCGAACGCGAAGGCGCCCCCGGCGTCGAGAAGGTGTTGCGCGCGCATCCGTCGCACGCCGCCCGGCTGCGTTCGCACCTGTCGCGGCTGCACGGGCTCGGCTTGCTCGCCGACAGCGACGCCGCCAAGGCTCCGGTGCCCGGCAGCGCGGCCGACCGGCCGTTCCCGGAGCGGCTCGGCGACTTCCGGCTGCTGCAGCGCCTCGGCGGCGGCGGCATGGGCGTGGTGTTCCGCGCCGAGCAGGTGTCGCTCGGCCGCACCGTGGCACTGAAGCTGGTGCGCAGCGAGCATCTGTTCTTCCCGGGCGCCAAGGAACGCTTCCGCCGCGAGGTCGACGCGATCGCGCGCCTGCAGCATCCGGCGATCGTGCCGGTGCACGCCGCCGGCGAAGACGCCGGGGTGCCGTGGCTGGCGATGGAACTGGTCGAAGGCGCCTCGCTCGACGCCGTGCTGCAGCAGCTCGCCGGCCGCGACCCAGCACAGCTGCGCGGCCAGGACCTGCTGCGCGCGCTGCACGGCGCGATGGGCACCACCGCCGACCAGCCGACGGCGACGCCCGCCAGCGACACGGCGGCGGCCCTGTTCCAAGGCACCTGGGCCAGCGCCTGCCTGCGGCTCGCACGCACGATCGCGCTGGCGCTGCAGCACGCGCACGACCGCGGCGTGCTGCACCGCGACGTCAAGCCGAGCAACGTCATGCTGACGCCGGACGGCCGCGCGCTGCTGCTCGACTTCGGCCTGGCCCTGGCCGACGGCGGCGCCCGCCTGACCGGCACCGGCGCCCACCTCGGCACGCCGGCCTACATGTCGCCCGAGCAGATGCGCGGCGAGAGCCGCAGCATCGACGCGCGCACCGACGTCTACTCGCTCGGCGTCACGCTGTTCGAACTGCTGACCCTGCGCATGCCGTTCGCCGCCGAGAACACCGCGGCGACGCGCGAACTGGTGCTGGCCGGCAAGCTGCCGCCGCTGCGCGAACACAACCGCGCGTTGTCGCGCGACGCCGAGGTGGTCGTGCGCAAGGCCTGCGACGCCGAGGCGGCGCGGCGCTACGCCAGCGCGGCGGCGTTCGCCGACGACCTCGGCAACCTGCTCGAGCTGCGGCCGATCCAGGCGCAACCGCCGGGGCCGCTGCTGCTGGCGCGGCGCTGGGCGCAGCGGCGGCCGGCGGCGGCGATCGCGCTGGTCGCCGGCGTGCTGCTGTTCCTGGTGGCGCCGACGGTGTTCCTGCTGCAGCAGCAGGCCGCCAACCGCGACATCCGCGCGGCGCTCGGCGACGCGCGCACGCAGAAGCAAGAGGCCGAGACGGCGCGCGATCAGGCCCGCGAACAGGAGCGGCTGGCGAACGAACGCGGCGAGCTGGTCAAGGCGCAGCGCGACCTGGCGATCCAGGTCATCCGCGACCTGCTGTCGCGCGTCGCCGACGAAGAGCGCCTCGACGATCCACGGCTGGTGACGTTCCGCCGCGAGCTGCTCGACAAGGCGCGCGACTACTTCGAGCGCTTCCTGGCACAGGAGACCAACGATCCGGACCTGCTCTACAACACCGCGCGCGCGGCGCTGGACCTGGTGTTCGCCGAGGGCGAACTCGGCCGCATCGACGTCGCCGTCGGCCAGGCGGCGCGCGCGGTCGAACTGGCGCGCCGCTACGGCCAGCACGCGAGCGCCGGGCTCGCCGGCGAGCTGCTGCTCGCCGAGGCGCTGATGACCTACGGGCGCATCCACCTGATGCAGGCGCACTACGACGAAGGGCGCCGCACGCTGGCCGACGGGCGCCGCATCGTCGACACGATCCTGCAGCGCGAACCACAGAACACGGCAGCCAACGGCCTGCTGCTCGGCATGCTGCGCGGCGACGGCCTGCTGGCCACGGCGACCAACGACCTGGCCGGTGCGCACGCGGCGTACGCAGCCATCGACGAGGCCTGGACGCAGCGCCTGGAGGCGCTGATCACCGACCCGGACGAACGCAGCATGGCCCTCGACCACGTCGTCTGCTCGCTGGCCGACCACGCGCGCCTCTTCGCCGAGCACGGCCAGCTGCCCGTCGCCGAGGCGGCCGCCGAGCGCATGCGCGCGATCGTGCGCGAGGAAGCCACCACCGAACTGCCGACGACGGTGCGCATCGCCGCCGCCCGCGTCGAGATCGTCATGGCGTCGGTGGCCGCGGCCGCCGGTCAGGAGGATCGCCAGGAACAGTGCCTGCGCGAATGCCTGCGCATCTGCGACGAGATCCTCGCCCGCACGCCCGAGCACGGGAACGCGATGCGTGCGCAGGCGATGGCGACCAACAGCCTCGGCCTGCTGTTCGACCGGCGCGGCCGCAGCCAGGAGGCGATGCAGTTCCTCGAGCAGTCGCTGGATCTCACCCGCCGCATCGTCGCGGCGTCGACGTCGGTGCACGACTCGCAGGTCAGCCTGGCGGCGACGCTCGTCAACGTCGGTTCGCTGCACAAGGACGCCGGGCGCCCGGCGCTGGCCCTGCCGCTGCTCGTCGAAGCCGAACAGATCGCGCGCACGCAGCTCGCCCTGGTGCCGGGCAGCAAGTCGGCCGAGCAGACCCTGTTCCACGCCCTGTGGTTCCAGGGCCAGGTCGGCGGCGACCTGCGCGACGCCAGCCTGCAGGCCGACGCCGCCCGCCGGATCGCCGAGCTGCGGCCGACCGACGGGCGCGCGCTGCGCATCGCCGGGGCGCTCTACAGCGAGGCGCTCGGCCTGCTCACCGACGACCCGAAGGTGGCGGCGACGGAGAAGGCGACGCGGCGGACCGCCTGGGAGAAGGCTGGCATGGAGCTGCTGCAGCAGGCCGCAGCCCACGGCTGCACCGACCTCGGCTACCTGCGCGACCACGAGCACCTGCGCGCCCTGCGCGCGTTGCCGGGCTACGACGCGGTGCTACGGCAGGTCGCCGCCAACGTCGAAGCGGCCGAACGCGACGACCGCTGACGGGGCAGAACCTGCCGCCGCGGGGAACCGGCCGCGCGCGCCTGCATTCCAGCCGCCCCGCCGATTGGCGCTCGCCTGCTCACGACCCGCTGCACAGACTTGCACCTTGCCGTGATCCGGCGCGCCACGCGCTCCGTTCCGCCCGCCATACCGCCGATGCCACGCCCCTCCGCTCGCGCCCTCTCCGCTCCGTTCGTGTCCCGTTCGCCGGTGGCCATCGCGGCGCTGCTGTCGGCCCTGCTGGCGCACACGAACGCGCAGCAGCCCGCACCCGACTTCGCCGAGACCTACGCGCTGTCGGCCGACCGCAGCAAGGCGGTGGCGACGCTGCTGCCGGGCACCGACGACCACTTCTACTGGCTGTGCCGCGAACGGCTCGCCGCGCGCGACTTCGCGACGGTGCGCACGCTGCTGCCGCAGTGGATCCAGGCGCACGGGCGCAACACCCGGGTGGTCGAGATCGAGCATCGGGAGGCGCTGCTGTCGGCCGGGCAGGACCCAGCACGCTCGTTCGCCTGGCTGCGCGAGCAGCTGCGGCCGAACCTCGACCACCAGCCGCAGATCCCGGGCGCGCCGTCGTCGCTGCCGACGCAGCTCGATCCGGCGCTGCTGGCGCCGGCGGCGATCCGCGCGCGCGGCTTCGCGGCGGCGCCCGACACCGTGCAAGGCTTCGCGCCGTTGGCGCTGGTCGAGCTGGCGGCGAGCGAACTGACGCCGCCGCAGCGCCGCTCGCTGCTGCAGTCGCTGCAGCGCGTCGACGTACCGCGGCTCGCCGAACTGGTCGTGCAGGACCTGCAGGCGACGGACAGCGGCGGCTTCGGTTCGCTGCCGATCCACGTGCAGCTGCTGCGCGAGCAGCTCGACGCGCTGGCGGTGGCGATGCCGCAGCTGCTCGGCGACGAGCGCTTCGTCGGCGCCTACCTGCAGCGGCTGCGGCCGCACGCCGACGAGAACGTCGACGTCGATGCGAAGGCGCGCGAGGCGTTCTTCGACCGGCTTTGGCAGTTCGCGCGGCGCCTGCCGCCGGCGATGCAGTCGCTGCAGGCCCACGTGCTGTTCCACCGGCTGCAGCACGACCTCGGCCGCGGCGTGGTCGACCGCGAACGGCTGCTCGCCTACCTGCAGCTGCCGCGGGAGCGCCAGTACGTGCGGCGCGAGTTCCACGAGCAGGCGGCGGAACGCCACGGCTACATCGACCTGGAGAAGCGCTACCTCGCCGAGCTGCCGGCGATCGGCGACGACGAAGCGTTGGTGCGTGCGTGCCTCGAAGCGCTGTTCGCCACCAGCGCCGACGTGCGCGCGTTCGCGCCGTTCCTCGACGCCGACTGGCTACGCCGTGTGTTCGCGGAGACGAAGCTGCTGGCCGGCCAGGGCGACGCGGCGCAGTGGACGGCGCAGCTCGGCGACCCGGCCTACGTCGAGCAGCTGCAGCAGCGCGTCGAGCTCGCGTTCGCACCGATCCAGCAGCGGACCTTCGGCGCCGGCGACGCAGTGTCGCTGGTCGTCGACACCAAGAACGTGCCGACGCTGCTGGTGCAGGTGTATGCGCTCGACGCCTACCGGCTGCTGCAGGACGGCAACGCGCCGGATCGCCTCGACCTGCCGCTCGATGGCGTCGCGCCGACGCACACGCGCACGCTGCAGTTCGCCGAACCGGCGCTGCAACGCGTGCGGCGCACGCTGCCGCTGCCGGAGCTCGCCGGACCCGGCACGTGGATCGTCGAACTGATCGGCAACGGCGTGCGCAGCCGCGCCCTGATCCGGAAGGGCGCGCTGACCGCGGTCGAGCGCGTCACCGCCGCCGGCCACGAGTTCACCGTGTTCGACGAGCAGCGCACGCTGCAGAAGGACGCCGTGCTGTGGTTCGGCGGGCGCGAGTACGCCGCCGACCAGAGCGGCACGATCCTGCTGCCGTTCTCGACCGCGACCGGCAACCACTGGGTCGCGCTGCGCAGCGGCGCGCCAGGTGCGATGCGCACGGGCCGCCACAGCTTCTACCACCGCTCCGAGTCGTACTCGTTGCAGGCGCCGGTGTTCGTCGACCGCGGCGAACTGCTCGCCGGTGGCACCGCCAACATCGTCGTGCGTCCCGCCCTGCGCATCGCCGACCACCCGGCGTCGGTGACGCTGCTGCAGGACGTCGTGCTGACGATCACCGCCACCGACGTCGACGGCATCCAGACCGTGCAGGAGGTCAAGGGGAAAGACCTCGCCGACGACCGCGCGTTCGTGCACGCGCTCAGCGTGCCGCCGCGGCTGCAGCAGCTGACGTTCGCGCTGCAGGGCAAGGCGCGGTCGATGGCCGGCCAGGATGTCGCCATCGCCGCCGACGCGACGACGATCGCGATCAACGGCATCGACCAGGGCCCGGCGACGCGCAGCGCGATGCTGCGTAGTGGCCCTGCGGGGCACTGGCTGGAGCTGCGCGGCAAGAACGGCGAAGTGCGAACCGGCGTGCGCGTCGGCGTCGACCTGCACCACGAAGACCTGGCGGCGCCGATCGCCGTCGAACTGCAGAGCGACGCCGCCGGGCGCATCGAGCTCGGCTCGTTGCCCGGCGTGCGCGGCCTGACGGTGCGCGATGCGAACACCGAGACGATCGCGCTGCAGCCCGCTGGCTGCACGTGGCCGAAGGTGCTGCACGGCACCGCCGACGGCACGCTGCGGCTGCCGTACGACGGCGGCGATGCGACGCCGACGCGGCGCGCGTTCTCGCTGGTCGGCAACGGCCGCGACGAGTTCGCGCGCCTTGCGGTCGCCGACGGCTGCCTCGAACTGCGCGGACTCCCGGCCGGCGACTACCTGCTGCTCGACCACCGTCGCGCTCGCATGGTGTCGGTCCACGTCACCGCGGGCACGCCGGCGGGGCGCTGGCTGGTCGGCTCGCATCGCCTGCTGCAGCAGAGCCCGGAGCAGCCGCTGCACCTGCGCCGTGCGACGCTCGGCGACGCCGGCCTCGAGGTGCAAGTCGGCGGCGCCACGCCGTCGACGCGCGTGCTGGTGCTGGCGTCGTCGCACGCGCCGACGTTCGATCCGCTGCGGGCCCTGCGTGGCGAGCGCTTCGCGATGCAGCGCGGCCGCGTCGAACCGGCGGTCGCGCACTTCGCCAGCGAACTTCGCCTCGGCGACGAGTACCGCTACGTGCTCGAACGGCGGCAGGCGCGGCAGTTCCCCGGCAACATGCTCGCGCGGCCGAGCCTGCTGCTGCATCCGTGGGAGCTGACGACGAGCGGCAACTCGCACCAGACCGACTTCGAGTCCAACGAGTTGGTGCCTGCAGTTGGCTACGCCGGTGGCGCCGGCGGCGGCCCCGCACCGAGTCCGTTCGGTCCGTGGCAGCAACCGACGAGCCTCAACCTCGGCGCGTTCAGCAACCTCGACTGGTTGCCGCAGGGCGCGACGGTGCTGGCGAACCTCGCCCCCGACCAGGACGGCGTGCTGCGCGTGCCGGCGAAGGACCTCGGCGCCGGCGGCGTCGTGCAGATCGTGGTGCTCGACGGCGAACAAACCGTGCGCACGCAGCTGCTGCGTGCGGAAGCCGACGCGCCACCGCGAGCGCGGGTGCTGCCGAAGGCGCTCGACGGCAAGGAGAGCAAGAGCGAACAGAAGCGGGTCGAGTTCGTCGCCGCCGGCAGCACGGTGACGATCGACAGCACGCAGAGCGTGCAGGTCGAGACGTTCGACACGGTCGGCAAGGCGCTGCAGTTGTTCTTGTCCCTGTCGGGCAACTGGGAGCTGGCGCAGTTCCGCTTCGTCGCCGAGTGGCCGACGTTCGAGGCCGCGAAGAAGCAGAAGCTCTACGACGAGCACGCGTGCCACGAGCTGCACCTGTTCCTGTTCCACAAGGACCCGCAGTTCTTCGCCGCGGTGGTGAAGCCGCTGCTGGCGAACAAGCTCGACAAGTCCTTCGTCGACCACTGGCTGCTGGGCGACGACCTGCGCAGCTACCTCGAGCCGTGGACGTTCGCGCAGCTGAATCTCGTCGAGCGCGTCTTGCTGTGCCGCCGGCTCGGTGGCACGGACGGGGCGGCGATCGCGCGCGCGCTGCGCGAAGCGCACGAGCTGCGACCGGTGCCGAGCGAACGCATCGACCTGCTGCTGCGCACGGCGCTGCAAGCGAACATGCTCAGCTACGTCGCCATCGGCACGAACGGCTTGGTCATCGACCTCAACGGCTTCGGCCAAGGAACGGCTGGCCTCGACCACTTCGGACCGCGCGGCGAAACCGGTGCCCCCGAGACGGCCAAGCCCGGAGCGCCCGGCGGCGGCGGCAACGTCCGCTTCCGCAACCGCGACGCGGACGGCGCTCCGGACACCAAGGCGAAGAAGGCGGAGGACCGTCCTGGGGCGGTGACCGCCGCCGAACCTGTCGAGAAGCAGCAGGAACAGCAGAGCGCCTTCGACAGCAACCAGTGGAACTCCGCGGTCGGCCTCGGCGGCGGCGGCGACGTCCAGCTGGGCTTCGTGGCCGAAGCCGAACGTCGCAAGCAGGCGCAGCAGCTCTACCGCGCGGTCGCGGCGACGCGCCTGCTCGTCGAGCACAACTGGTGGCATCGCCGCCTCGAGCAGACCACTGCCGACGTCGTCGCGCCGAACCGCTTCTGGGTCGACTTCGCCACGGCACCCGCGGGCCAGCCGTTCGCGTCGCCGCACCTGATCGAAGCCACCGGCAGCG